>Ga0099364_10005907_pt1 | contig 17988 bp, 11 predicted proteins | sample TergutTh196P3_FD_73070 | JGI IMG/M metagenome (GOLD analysis project Ga0099364, IMG submission 73070) | Microcerotermes parvus P3 segment gut microbial communities from Pointe-Noire, Republic of the Congo - Th196 P3 | ecosystem: Host-associated > Arthropoda: Insects > Digestive system > Gut ...
CCGTGTAAATTTCGCTTGTGGTTGTCGGTTCGCTACCGTCGGTTGTATAACGGATTACCGCATCTTCTGTTTCGGTTGATAATGTTACAGAAGACCCTTTTGTAACATATCCGCTTTCGATGTTTGCGGTTGGTGATTCGACTTGAGGACGCACAGCAACAGTGATTGGTATATTTATTGAAACACCGCCAAAAGAAATGGTTACATTTGTGTCGTTAATTTCAAGCGGTCTGTTGGGAGTTATGGTATAATCTGTAACTTGCTTAACTTCTCCGTCGTTGTATGTGGCTTCGATTATCATGCCTGCTGGGTCGAAGGTATCGTCTTCCAGATAATCTGTTTTGCTTAGTGATTGGATTAGGTTGAGAGCAGTTATTGTTTTTGGGGTGACAGTTACAGGTATTGATTTATTGAACGTGCTGGAAGTTATTATAATTTCAGTATCGGTTGGCAGTAAAGGTCTACTTGGTGAAATTGTATAATTAGTAATCAGCTCTCCCTGCTTTTCTGGTAAAATATCATAATTATCGTATATAGGACGCACTTCCAAATCTGTTGTATCAAACTGTTCGCCTTCATAGTAAGATGTCTTAATTGCAGATGGTTGTGTAATTCTTATGTCAGTTTGCACTATTGAAAAAACATTAATTGGTATGTCTGCAAAAATTTGGTTATTGTCCATATCTCTGAAATTACACATAGCTCTGATAGAATTTTCCCAACTGGGTAAACCGCTGGAATGAGCAGGGGTAAAAGCAAAATCACTTTCGTCTAACAAAAAACGGAATCCACTTTGTAGCTCTGTTCTCATGTTAAATCCTGATGAGTCAAATCTATCACCTTCGTAATAATTTTGTCTGGGCAATTGCATCACCTGTGCTGAATCTGCGATTATTCTGTCATGCTGGACATTAACATCAAAATCAGTATTGATGCTTGCATCATCACGGAATAAAACCGTTACTTTTTCTATAGCGACAGAATCAAATATTTCCGGAACAAATTTGACTTCTCTTACTGACATCGGCTCAACGCTTCCATCGTTGAAAACTTTTTCTAATAATATTTCATCGGTGTTGAGGATATTCGCATTGTATTCCGCAGATAATTTCGGCGGTATCAAATAATCAGTATGTCTCGGCGGGGATATTACCCGGATAGCATCGACCTTACTGGGAATAATTATGATTTCATATTCGTTCGCTCCATGAGTCTCTAACACTTCCTGTGCAAATTCTGGGTGAGAAACGGTTGCTATTACTGGAGTAGATTCTGTGACTTCAAATGTTCGAATATCTATTTGAATATCCGCAGATGGGTCGATAAATAATTTGTATTTACCATCGCTTGTATGCACTCCGAGTGCAAGTCCTTCGTTGTTAAAATCATCAGACCCGCCAATAAATTGCGTTTTTGCTGGCTTAATTAAATCTATAGCTGTTATCTTCGCTTCTTCAATTATAACTGGAATATATCGGACATATCTGCCGCCGCCATCAAAATATGTAACTGTAACAACGGTGTGCTCGGCTGGCGTATTGAAATTATACTGGATGTGAACTTTATTGCGGTCAAACCAACCGCCATCGCTTAAATTCATGCTTTCACGGCTAAATTCAAATATCTCACCGGGATTATATCTTAATGTGCTGGTGTATTCTTCTGATTCTGTTCGTGATAGATTTCCGCTAAAATTTATGCGGTTTTTTGTCCACATAGAAAGATTTGCTGTGCCTAATGCCCCTGTAATAGATGAGTCGTATGTCAAAAATGAATTATTAGGAACAGCAGTGCGAGATGCTCCAGCATTACCCGGATTACCGTAAGCACCAGGACCACCGGTTCCGCCCGTTGCACCGAAATATTGCCCCTTTATGGTATTAATGCCTCCAGCGATATCAAGATTACCGTGAAATCCACCATCGCCGCCATGTCCTCCGCGAGCCTCGTGTCCGTAACTAGCTCGGTTATTATTTTTACCGCCGCTTCCGCCGCCGTTTCCACCGTTTCCGCCCATCATACCCCAACCAGATGTTATAGCCAACGAACTGTTTTTAGATTGATGAAGCATCATAGTTGAAAGCAATGGAGTTCCGCCGTCGCCACCTTGACCGCCGTTGCCGCCGACATTACCATCACCAGCATATCCCCATTGAAAAACACCAATGTTTGTGCCACTGTTTCCGCCACGACCCCCGTCACCAGCTGTACCGCCACGACCGCCGTGACCACCCGATACAGCAAGTTGTGAATCGTTCATGATATTTAGTACATTAACATTTATTCCGTTACCGCCACCACCGCCAGCACCGCCTTTTCCACCATGTCCGCCAGTGCCGCCTTTTTTATCAACGCTACCGTCACCACCTCGACCGCCATGCCCTCCATTGCCGCCAATTCCACCACTTCCGCCATTAACAGCTATTCTGGAATCGTTCATAATGTTTACAATGTCGGCGTATATTCCCGTGCCGCCATATCCTCCCAGTGTTCCATCAGTTCCTGGCAAACCATTTGTTCCAGTTTGGCTATCACGCCAATGACCAGATGGTCCGTTTTCACCATCAGCACCATTTCTACCGTCGCCGCCGATTGCGTTTAATGCTGCATTGTCAAGAGCAATGTCTAATTTTTTTGTGACATAAATCGCAGCTTTGCCGTTGTCACTGGAAGTCGCTGTGCTTGCACTGTTGTTGTGGTTAATCGTTAAGTCCGTATCGCCGAGGATGGTTAGATTCCCTGTCGCTTCTAAAACAGCACGGTTATTGACGCTATCGAAATATCTGCCGAAACCTGTAATGCTGTTTTCTTTCCCGAATGAAACAAGCACAGGATTTGAGCCGTTAAATCTCAATGCGGGGAAAGCATCGTCACGTTGATTATGACCGCTAATCTTGAAATTATCGAAAATTACAACAGTGTCGCCTTCAACGATAATATTCAAACGGTTATACGTTTGCTCGTCGCCTAAAAATCTAATTTCTTCTACACCGCTTCTAATCGTAATTGTCCTGTTAGCGGTAGGGTTAATTCCTGCACCGTTAAAATTTATACGCGCTTGCCGGTGCGTACTTGGAATAATCATGTCATTTCCGTTGTAGTATTCGTTGTATGTTGGAATAAACACGGTATTCAAGTAATCTTCGGTGTATAAATTATGTTCCAACTCGCCGTTAATAAAACAATTCTCAACCCTGCCGTTATTGACGCTGGCAACACGGTAAGTGCTGCCATTACTAACAACGCCGAGGTTTCGTATCGTTCCGCTGTTCACCCCGAAAAGGTGCGTGTTAGTGGTTCCTTGAGGATAATTCACACCTCTCACCGTATTGCTGTTTCCCTCAACCACACCCGTGAACGGAGTGCCCGCAGTGCCAATCGGTGTCCATGTTCCGGTCACTATAATATCGTTTGCTAAGATATATTTACCCGCAAGATTGCCGCTGATTGCCCGGAGTCCCGATTCATCAGTTATAATAGTGAAAGTTTCATCAAAGACTGGAGCAGGTATATCTGCGGGAGGAGTGCTTATTTGTGAATAGACAAATTCAGCAAAGAAATTGTCATGCATACCCTGAGCCGCTCGCAGATATGCCTCTTGTAACTTTATCCTGTGCTCAGCATATTCAAATGGAATTAATTCCCAAATCCCCAGTAGTCCCAAGTTATTATTGATCAGTATGTCGGTGGATGTTTTCGCATTATGTGCTTGAACGCTATCCATCCAATCTTCAAGCACTGTAGTGTCGCCCCATGCGTTAAGAGCCGGAGCTTGACCTTTTGTTCCCCCGCCAATAAAGCCGCTGATATTACTCTCGAATCCTTCCGAACTCGATACGCTTTCGGCGCGTTCTTTTGTTGAAATATTTGTTTCTATATTAGCTTCAAAACTTCTAGTTAAACCTTTAGCACTGATGCCCGCTCCGATAGCTAAACCCATAGCTTGTTCGATACTTTGTTCAGAACTGGCACTTGTTCTAACAACTGACATTGTATTTTCAACAATTGCACCAAAATCATAATTTGTTATAACATGAGTGCCGAACCTGTCAAAAATCAAATCTGGGTCAGCGTTCAATAAGAGATTGCGGACGCCGGGGTCAATCGCTCGATTCCAGACATCATCCCTGTTTAGTTCATATGTAGTCATATGGATGCTGTTTCTTCCAAGATTCTTTTCAACACTCATCATAGAAAACATACTTTCATAAGAATTTGCGTAAGAAAAACTGTTGCTTTGATTGCTGCTGAACTTTGCCGAGGCGTTTGACTTAAACAATGTTCCGGAATAATTCGCCTTAACATTTACATTGGTAGAAATTTCAGTATTAAATGAAGATGCCAGCTGCTCCATACTGCGTGCGGTAAAGTAATTAAAATTCACATCTGTCCCGCCTGTAAAACCGCTCGGCCGATATATATTCAATTTGGCTAATACTGATTCAGCTCCGGGTGTGAGAATATCCTCGCCCAAATGCCGTCGGCTCAAACGGTCACCTTGTAGTATGTTGAATGGTTGGAGCAGAACATCCAACCCTGGACCGTCATCCGATGCCCAAACCGAAAACATTCCTGCTGGCACCAACGCCACCATCATCGCTACTGCGATAAATATAGATATAATCCGCTTTTTCATTGAATTGTCCTCCAATTAAATTTAATATGTCTCATAAGGTCTACCTTTTGAGAAAGGTCTGTTGCTAAGTCCTAATCAATATTTATCTTAAATATTTTTGCTGAAATGTCGAAAATGGGGTTGACATATGAGGAAATATATGTTAGATTTACTTTAACGAATACACTCTCAAAAGGTAGGGGTTTTGAGAATATTTTTAACTTGATTTTCCCTGCATTAAGCGGTATTCCGCAAGCCGCCGATAGAATGTCGCAGGGCTAATCCCACCACACTGTTCGAGGACTTTTGAGAGTGGAATTTCCTTGTTCTCCCACGATTTCACCAGTTTCCCGAAGTTACCGGGAGTTTTTTTGATTGGTCTGCCGAGGTGTTTCCCCCGAGATTTTGCAGAAGCAATCCCCTCAGCCTGACGTTGCAGAATATACCCACGTTCCAGTTCTGCCACCGCCCCGAAAACGGTCAACATGAATTTTCCGGTAGGCGATGTGGTGTCAATGTTCTCTTTTTGGCTAATAAATTCCACGCCTTTTGCGGTGAGCCGCTCCACCAATTCAAGCAAATCTCGTGTATTCCGGGCGAAACGGCTTATGCTTTCCACAATCACCTTGTCACCCGATTGGACAGTAGACATCAACCGCTGTAATTGCGGGCGTTTGGTATCTTTCCCGCTTTGTTTCTCGATAAAGAGCCGCTCCGCCGGAATACCGGATGCCGCCATTAAATCCAGTTGCCGATTCTCATTTTGGTCAACTGAACTTACTCTGATGTAACCATAATTTTTCACTATAAATCCCCTTTTTATCGTTTTTATCAAATTATAAATGAAGCTGCAATCTATCCCAATTTGGATAAATTACAGCTTAAACCACCTATCACAAGTATCACTCATATCACAAACACAAATGACACGAACCTCTACTCATCGCCCTCCTTTAACATTACCCCGCTCAAGCCCACGCTCCGGCTCTGCCCGTTCCGGCGGCTGTCGTAAAATTTCATCAATAACCGCCATCAACCGCCCCGGCGCGCGTTTCATCGCCGCCATAAACTTGCTGAACCATCGTGTGTGGTCGCCGATGGAAACCCGCTTTTTCTGTTCTGCTACAAGCTCGGATTTCACCGCCGCAAGTTCACTCTTGATTTCCGCCAACGTGTCCTCCATATCCTTAACTTTCTTGCGGGCTTCAGAAATTTTCCTGTCGGCATTAACACTCTTTTTCGCAAGAGTTTTCAGCCTCGTAAGTTCGTCCGCAGACATGGAAAAATTACCGAACGGCGTGAGTTTTCCCATCGCCTCAACATCGGCGATTGTCGCTTTCGCCTTTTCCTTAACAGCGATTTGCTCGTCTAATTTTTTAAGCCGATTTTCCTTTCTTTCGACCTTAATCGAAACCGCATCCAGTCGCTTTTTATCCTGCTGAATCTTGTAATCCAACACGCTCAAATGCTCGGAGGTAGAACCCCTTTCCCCACGCTTAAAACCCTCAAACCCCGCCGACTTCATATGTTCAAAATAGCGGTCTTGCAGGAGCGAATATTCATTGATCCATTTGCCGTTTTCGTCTTTGAATTTCACCCACTTTTTCGAGTGTGAGATTTGTGGAATAACTTCTTTGACCGTGCCGACCAATGCCGGGTCTTTGCATCGCTTCGACCACCGCACTTCCTTTTGCACAACCGGAACATAAACCACATGAAGATGATAGTGAAAAACATCCCGACCATGCTGTTCGGACAGTGCGATATTTTTCTCGTCGGAGTGCATTACGGCGGACAAAATATACTCCTCGCCGCCGACTTCTTTCACCGCCAAACGATACGCTTCGGCGAAGAACTTTTTAGCGTATTCGTACCCGCCATTTTCTTCAAAATATGCGGAATTTACATCGAACACCAACTCGTCAAAAACTTTCGCATCGGCTTTCAAACCACGTTTGATAATCGTGCCATTTTCGAGCAGGCGATTGAAAGTTTGCTCATAAGTTTCGGGTGTGCCGTCGGGTGTCAAATGCCGCCGAAAATGGACGTTAAGATTCGCCTGTTCCGGAATTATATCCGCGTTATAATAGGACTCGTTTTTTCGTTCGTTGTGCCGTTCCCGAATATTAAATTCGCTCGCTTGATACGCCTCATTCCGAGCCACGGTATAGTTCTTCATAAATTATAAATCTCCTAAAAAATAAATTTGCAAACCGCACAGAAACGCAAAAATCCGCACGAAAAACAATTTGCTTCTCGTGCGGAAATACCTGCTTGCATATGCAGCCGGGGGTGCTTGCCAGGGACTGGCTTTCAGATACTTTTTCAAAGTATCTGACCCACTATGACACTTTCGCTGCGCGCAAAGTGCCGTGGGCTGTCTGCGGACAGGGGGAATTGCCACGGGCGGAGCTTGTTTCCGTGCAGGAAAATCAAAATATTGCTTTTTTCCACCCTGCCCGGAAACGCAAAAATGCCGCACATTACCTCTCGGTTCTGTACGGCATTTTTATAAAATTGTTACGCCGACTTATCTTCGGCTTTTTGTCTCTCGGCACGTTCGCGCGCCCGCTTCTTTTTCGCCCATTCTCGTGCGTATTCCCTGCGATGTTCGGCGCGTTTTTCACGCTCGACTTTTTCCGTTTCTTCTTTCGCAAGCTGCTCCTGTTTATGCAACTTTAATTCTTCAGCGGAAATCTCCCCGGCTTCTAACGCTCGCTGCCATTCGGCTTCACGCTTTTTCTTTTCGTACCAACGGCGATTCGCTTCACGCTGATATTCCAACTTTCTACGCCGTTTTTCCTGTTCTTCGAGTTCTTCCAATGTCGGCGGAATTTCTTCAATTGGAACATCAAACTGCCCGATAAAATTGAAGAAAATATCCACTTGCTGAATTCGCTGACCGCTCGATTTATCGGCTTCGTGAACAGCAATCTTACTCACAAACTCGTTCAGCATCGGGGTGGTGAGTTCTTCAAATTCAATATACTTCCGGACAACTTCGATGAACTTATCAGCCTTTTCGCTGTCGGTGTTGTAGGCGGCAAGTTCGGTTTGCAATTCTGTGTTTTGCTGCTTTAATTGCGCCTGTTCAAGCTCATAAGTTTCGGACAATTGTTCGTATCGTTCGTCGCTTAATTTTGCGTTTGCGTTATCTTCATAAATCTTTTGGAATAAGCGATTTAATACTGCGATACGCCGTTCATTTTTGGCAAGCTGTTTTTTGTGAGCCTTCGCCGTTTCCGCTTGCCTGACCGTGGACGCCTCGCGGACTTTTTCCACAAACTCCGCTTGGTTCTCACGGACATATCCGCTTATCAGGCGTATCGCGTCGAGAATCAAGTCCCGGATAACGACCGTCCGCATAAAGTGGTTGGAGCAAACCGTCTTGAACGCGCCTTTGCCGAGATTATAGGTTGAGCAGGTGTAAAAGTCGGCGGTTTTGTGCCTGTAAACCTTATCGAACCGCTTTTCCTCGTAATATTCTTTCGATTGCCGAGAGTTGTACATTTTACCGCCACAATCGGCGCAAAATACGAGTCCCGTCAGCGGATTTGCTTCGCCTGTTTTATCCACACGGCGGGGCGTTCCCCGGAGTTTTTGCACGGTGTCGAAAACCTCTTGCTCGATAATCGCCTCGTGCGTATTGGGGAAGATTTTCCAATCATCTTTTGCGTTCCACTTGGATTGCTTATCCTTGTAACTCTCTTTGTATGTCCGAAAGTTTACCGTATGGCCGCAGTATTCGGGCTTTTTTAACATTGCCTTGATTGTTCCGCCGTTCCAAGTGTATGGCTCGGATAAATCCCGACTTGTCGCCTTTTGTCCGACCATGCGATTCATCGCAAAATAGTAAGACGGCTTCTCGATTTTCTCCGCCGTTAGCTGTTTTGCAATCTGGTACGCGCCCATTCCGTCCATCGTCATTTGAAAAATTTGCCGAACAATCGCCGCCGCTTCTTCGTCAATCAGCCAGACATTTTTGTCGTCCGGCGACTTTTTGTAACCGTAAATTGCGTTGTAAGAAAGCGGCTTTCCGGCGTTGCCTTTGGCATGAGCGACTGCTTTTATTTTTTTCGATGTGTCGCGTGCGAACCATTCTGAGAAAATGTTCAAAAACGGCATATATTCAAGGGTTTCCGGGTTCGCACTGTCCACGCCGTTGGTGATGGCGATGAAGCGAACACCCTTGTGCCGGAACATTTCGAGGTACATCCCGGTTTGAATATGCTCCCTTCCCAAACGCGATAAATCTTTCGTAATTACGCAATTCACATTGCCCGCACTGACATCTTCAATTAACCGCTGCCAGCCGTTGCGGTCAAAGTGAACGCCTGAAGTTCCGTCATCTTGATAGTGACGAATTTCGGAAAATCCATGCTGTTTGGCATAGTTTTCCAGTATTTCGCGTTGATTTTGGATAGATTGACTGTCCCCGGACAGCAAATCTTCCCGGCTCAAACGCTCGTACAAAACCGTGATTTTGGTGGTTTGCCCTTTGTTGTTCATCATAATGAACTCCCTTCGGACAACCGACCTGTTTGCGGTAAACTTAGTGTAGCATCTTTTGATGTAAAATTCAAGTCATTTTTGATAAGACGTAAAATCTTATCATCAAGTGTTTCGTGATTAGCGTTTTCAAAGTACATATTCACTTTGTAGATTGTCGAGCCGATCTTCTTTTGCAGGAATCCCTGCGGCTTAGTTTTTTCCATTTGACCAGCTCCTTATTTTATGGTATGATAGTTCTAATGATTGTAACCGATAGTGTGTTTTGTCGGCACGACATCCTTTCGTTTTAGTGTTGTGTAACCCATTATCGGCTACAAAAGATTACCCCCTCTATAGTAAAGGAAAATAACAGGGGTGAATCGGAACTCTTTTTTGAAGCGTACAAAAACATTTTGCAAGGGCGGTGATTTTATGGGGCTTGACGGCGACGAAAAACGGCATGAGCGTAAGCTCCGCCGTCAGATTGTTTCAAGTTGGAAAGACACCGCAAAAACTATGGCAACAAGCCACAAATCCTTGCAAAAAGAGATGCGGCGTGAAGGGTTGGCTATTATCGAGGAAGCCGCCCGCACCGAAACAGACTTTGAAGAAGTAGCCGTTTTATGGGATGAAATGGAAAGAATCGAACGATGGCGAATCGACAAACATGAGAAAGCAAGCATCGACGAATTGTTAGACGACGACCGGCTTGACGACGCACTTTATGGGTGCGACACAATCATCCCAATTCCTATAAACCATGCGTGGTGGCGGCAGTTGTTGGCCGGAGATTTCCTCGATTTCATCCACGATTGCCCGTATGAAATGCACGAACTGACCGCAAGCTCCACCCTTTCAAATTTACTTAAAACCCTAAACGAAAACCAAACAGAAGTGCTGTACTATCGAACGATTCGTCAATGGTCATTCCAAAGAATCGCCGCTTTTCGAGGTCAAACAGACCGGAACATCCTCAAAGTCTACGATACGCTGATAAACAAACTGCGGAAAACCCTCTATAAATGGCTGTTTTCGAGATATATCAAGGAAGAACCTTTGACGTTGGCGCAACGTGAATTTATAGATGAACACTATATAATCTACGGTGAAATCGAAGAAAAGAAAACCGCACTTGACAAAAGAAAGAAACAATGCTAATATATTAACGGCATCTTTAGATTACACAATCAGGGAATGGAGAAAAAACATGAAAAGCCTGTTTGCAAACTCCAGTACACGCTGGATTCGATACAGCGAATACGAATATCGCACATCAGATGACGGCACATTATATGTAGCACCCGCCGAAAAATCGCAATCTTACGTCTACGACCCCTTTGAAAACGCCGAGCAAATGGTGCTTGACGCCCTCAACGCCGGAATGTTGTGCATGAGCAGTAACTTCAGCGAAGATAAAATCAAGGACGCAATCCTCGATTTTGCCAACAAATACGGGCCGTTGGGGTTTATGACGGCGTTTCCGACTACGCCCGATTTTATGAATTTTGACACGGTGTATCTGCCGAAAAACCGCTTTATTCGGGAAGAATCCATGCCTGCCGATGATTATGTTTCGCTGTTTTTCCCGTTCGATGAATCGTACAAAACCGCAAAATCCAAAAAACATTATATGATGGACGACGGCTCAATCCGGGTGTCGATGGCGGCGAAAGACAAGCCGAAAGCTGTGGAGTTGACCTTTGGACAGAGCTATTCCGAACGCTATGACTGGCTGAGAAAACAGCATAAAGACTGGGCTTTTTCGTTCTGCGCCAGCTTCATGTATTACCGGGAAAATGACCCAATTATGCAGGAAATCCACCGCAAAGCGATAGCGGCGTTCGACGGAATCGCCCCGACTTATCACATCGAATTGTACGATGAACCGAAACTTGTGTGGGATTTTCATTCGCTGCTGCTGATGGTGCAAATGATGTTCAGCCATATGCTGACCGACAGCGAAAAACCGCTGCGAAGCTGCAAACACTGCACGATGGCGTTCATCAAGGGGCATCCAAAGGCTGCGTTTTGCAGTTCGGTTTGTAAGAATCGGCATAATGTTTATTTGAATAGGATTAGGGGGAAAAGTTAAAGGAAAGCTCTTGATTTTTTCTCTTTAATATTTTATAATAGATATAGCCTATAGAATTTGAGTTTAGGCGTGGGAGGTTGATTGCATGAACGCTGTTTACAGATATAATCCCGATGATTTCAAGGGAATATTGGGTTTACCCGATGAACTTTATACTTTTTATAATCTGCATGAAAAATACTCTGAAACCAAAAGCCGCGACGACCGATTTGCTCTTGAAAACCATTGGGAAAATTTGCTGTTTTACACAATTAAACACCGAGAAATCGAAGGCGCTATAACGCAGCCGACAGCAATTAAAATGCGAGAATATGTTGAGGGTATGCTTTATGATTGATTTTGATAAGGCCGAAGAACGGTTTAACAAATTCGGCGGTTCCGAAAAAAAGACCACCATCTTATATAACGGCGAACGCTATATGCTCAAGTACCCCGACCCTGTTCGTGCGGGTAAATTCAAGGATGCAATAAGTTACAAAAACAACCAATTTTCTGAACATATCGGCTGTCAAATTTTCAAGGCTTGCGGATTCAAAGCGCAAGATACTTTGCTTGGGTATTTTACCGACAAAGGTACGGGCAAACGAAAATTGGTTGTCGCCTGTAAGGATTTCACACAGAACGGAAGCCATTTTTATGAGTTTCAGGAAATCGGAAACCAAGCGATTGTTGACAAGGCAAAGCTGGGTCTTAACATCGAAGAAGTTTATGCGGTTATCGCTGAAGTGCCAATGATAAAAGACAAGAACGCAATTATCGACGGTTTTTGGGATATGTTTGTGATTGATGCACTAATCGGCAACCGAGACCGGCACCTTGGTAATTGGGGTATATTAGAAACCGCTGATTCCGCCGTGTTTGCGCCGATTTACGATTGCGGTTCTTCTTTATCGGCTTTGCTTGATGACAAAACCATGCAGGAAAATCTTGAGAATCAAGCGGCTTTTAAGCAAAACACATATAATGTTACGTCCTGCTATTATCTTGATGGCAAGCGGATATTTTACCACGAATTTTTCAAAAACCCGCCAAATGATTTAACCGAAGCTATAAAACGTATCGTTCCTAAAATCAACATGGAAGAAATATGCGGCATCGTAGATTCTACCCCGCAGATGGCCGAAATCAGGAAAACATATCTCAAACAAGCTCTTGCTTTGCGGTACGAACAAATTCTATTACCTGCGTTGAAAAAGGTTTTGTGATACGCCAAATGCAGAATAGCAGGACACCGTTCCCGATGCCCTGCCATTCCGTTATTCATAGACCAATTCCGCTAAAATAACTTCCTCCGAAACACCACGTTCCCGTCTTTCCTGTGCGGTTTCGTCTACTTCCCGCAAATGCGGGAACAACCGCTCAGATAATAAAAGTGTGTTGTAAAATGCGGTGCGGTGTTCTTTCAAGTAAGTACGTCGCATACGAGCGTATCTTCCGAGCGGTTCTGCTGTTTCGGGAGGTGGGTGTTCGCGAAAGGCGATACAAGGGAGCAAATAATCTCCCCGGTGTTCGTACAAAATTTCCATAGACCAGTCCTTTCTGCGGCTTTTGACCGCAATACGCAAATTCGCTGAATGTACCGCAAACAGGCCGATTGCGTATGTTTTAGTAGCAGTTCGCGGATAGGTTTATCCGAACTGCCCTCTATAGCATACATCATTGTAGCCATGACTTTCATCGACAAACAGCCTATCTACGCCTAATTCCTCGAAAGTTATAAGGTCATCTTTGCGTGATTGGTCGTTTAATTTTGCTAACCGTCCCTCTAAAGATTTACGGCTCTTTTCAAGCTGTTTTACGGTGAAATTACTGTTTCTTTGTCTTTTAGCTTCAGATATTCCCATCAACAATTCGTCAATTTGATCTTCAAGCATTTCTTGTTGATATTTAAAACTCATCGGCACTTTTTCAAATTGTGAATGTCCGATAATTACCGCATCAATATCGCTTGTAGAAATCCTTGCACAAAATTTACGGCGGTTTTTCGGCTCAAAATCTTTCTTTGTGGACACAAGAATATTCGCCGACGGATACAACTGTAACCACTCAGCAGCAAACTGCTCTATAATATGATTCGGTACAACAATCATAGATTTTGTGCATAGTCCAAGCCGTTTCATTTCCATTGCAGCGGCTACCATCTCGTACGTTTTCCCTGCTCCTACTTCGTGTGCTAACAGCGTATTTCCGCCATAAATGATGCGTGCGACGGCGTTAATTTGATGGGGTCGCAATTCTATTTCGGGATTCATGCCCACAAATTTTATATGTGAACCGTCATACTCCCGAGGACGGATGGAGTTAAATTTATTGTTATAAAGACCGCATAATTGCTCCCGCCGTTCAGGGTCTTTCCAAATCCAGTCTTGAAACGCCGCTTTGATTTGCTCTTGTTTCCCTTGTGCTATCATAGTTTCTTTTTTGTTGAGAACGGGCTTTCGGCTGCCGTTTTGCTCGACATAATCGAAAACACGAATATCCCGCAGATTCAGCGTTTCTTCGATGATTTTATAAGCATTAGCTCTGTCTGTACCTAAAGATCGGTAGGCTTTCACATTACCTCTGTCACTGCTTTTCCCCTCTATATTCCATTCAGCGGTATACCAATATCCAATAAAAGTAACTATAAAAAATCAAGTGAAAATTTCCATATATGATTTTCACGCCGATTTTTTATCATCACTTTTATTGGATATTGTTATTAGGATACCGCTAACGTTTCGGATGCTGTATCCACATGAGTTATCTCAATTTTAGGACGAATTGTACGTTTTGTAAAAAAGTCAGATTTTCGCAATAAACCGCCGTTTTCGTCTAATATTTCCAAAGCCGCAAGCAAAGGGAAGCTGTTATCCGAACCGAACGCTGAAATATTAGCACGAGAATTGATTAGATTATATTTTTTCGTGAATTTATCATATTTTAAGTTAAGTTTTGCTTGCTCAGCCTTGATTTCTTTTTCGGAATAATCTTCGGTTTGATATTCTATCAAAGTGCGGACACAATCACGAATTTCAATCATACCCATGCCCATGCACTGGGTTTGCACAAAACGCAAGTATAAATAGCATGGGCCCGTCGGTAGCCGCTTCGCGTTCTTTATTGTTAATATTATTTATACTTTTAATACGGCTTTCGGCGGTAGCAGATAATTCGCAGGGTTTCATGCGGCTGTTTTCACGGAAGTATATCTTGCCGTCAACTACCGCATATGAAAAATTGCGAACGGACGGGTCGGCAGGAATGGAATCATCGTCATCCTGTTCCATTTCGATAATTTCATATTCTGTTATTTCCGCATGGATATTTTGCACCGCTTCGTCTAACAAATCCGATAAATCACGGTCCGGATAAGGATTACAAGTGGTTTCATTTCTTCCGCCATACATCATATTATCAAGTGCCATTTCACCTAAAACCATATCCGGATGTTCCACAAAATACGAATTTATCGGAATAATTGATGAATGTTCATTATTTATTATTTTTTCTTTATTATTTATTATTTGTCCAAGTTTCACCCAATCCGGTTCAACATCTATAATGCGGTCACGCTTTTGTAAAAAGATAATATCAGAGGTCACTTGTGTGCCTGCGTTAGCTAAAAATGCGTTATTGGGAAGTCTGATTGCACCCAGTAATTCCGCTCTTTGTGCAATATATTTCCTCACGGCAGGATTTTTCTTATCCATTGTTCCTTTGGATGTGATAAAAGCAATCACACCGCCGGGACGCACTTTATCGAGTGTTTTTGCGAAAAAATAATCGTGCAAATTAAATTTATATTTATTGTATTTTTTATCAATCGGTTTTGTATCTCCAAAAGGCACGTTACCAATCGCTAAATCAAAGAAGCTGTCGGGTAATGCTGTGTTTTCGTAACCTTGAATAGCGATACTGTTCTTTTGATAAAGCTGTTGTGCAATCCGTCCTGTGATAGGGTCGATTTCTATACCGTAAATTTTGCTGTCATTCATGCTTTCGGGCAAAAGCCCTTGAAAATTACCGATTCCACAACCCGGGTCTAAAATATTACCTGTCTTAAACCCCATGTTTTCTATCGTTTTGTAAATAGCGTTTATAACAACAGGATTGGTATAATGTGCATTTAACGTGCTTGCTCTCGCTGATTTGTATTCATCAGCTGATAAAGCGGTTTGCAATTCAGTAAACTCATTCGTCCATGAGGTATTATCAGGGTTAAAAGCCTGTGATAAACCTCCCCAACCGACATATTTTGATAAGATTTCCTGTTGTTCAAGCGTGGCTAATTTACCGTCTAACTCTAATTCATGCAAAAGATGGATAGCATCCATATTGGCACGGAATTTCGCCTTTGCACTGCCGTGTCCGAGATTGTTATCGGTGATGCAAAAATTATTCCGCTGTTCCATCGGCACATCGGGGAACGCATCAAAATAGTTGACACGGGTGGGTTTCCGTTTCTGCTCCCATGCAGGAACAAATTCGGAATTATTGTTTTCGATATCTGATGTTTCAAGTGTTTCCGATTGAGAATCATCGTTCATTGTTAATCGTTCATCGTTAATTGTTTCTGTGTGTTGATTATCCCCAAGGATTTCTTCCTTTTCCGGTTCTTCATGGATGGGATTGTACATATCCATAAATCCCAGTGTTTCTTTGCGGAATATAGGGAAGCCGACACCTTCTTGAAATGTAATATCCCTCAGTTTTACATCATCATATTCCAAATCAACGGAATCAACGATGAATTGCCGTCCTTCAATTTCATAACGGTCGCCGGGTTTTGGTATATATTGCTCGGGTTCTTGTTCTGTTACAAGTTCTTCCGCTTTTTGAGGTTCGGATTTTTCATTATCAATTTCGTTTGCGATAATTGTGGTATAACCATATTCACGCAAAACCGCGATATTATCCGATAAAATATGCTGAGGAAAACCGCACATCTTCCGTCCGTTACGTTCTACAACGGTATAATCAAATACTTTTGAAACCGTTTCGGAGAACTCGTCCCACGCTTCAAAAAAATCACCGACTTGTATTAAAATCAAGCAATCGGGATTTTCCGATTTTGCCGTTTGATACGCTTGTTCAAGTTGGGAGAATATATCATTTTTAGGTGTTTCGGGTTCTTGTTCAATTTTATTTTCAACTACAACCCTTAAATGTTCATTCATAGGGTTTTCGGCTATCTTGCGGTCAAATTCTTCACGGGGGAAATCCTTGTTTATAAGCGGAAACTGTGTGTCATATAGTTTTACTGTGGTATCATCGAAAGATAATATCTCGTATTCGTGCGAGCCGATATACACCGTTGCACCGAGATAGTATTCATACTTGTATTCGGTGGTATCAGCGGCGGTCGGCTCACGGCTTAAAATCTCACGGGCAGCGGATTCTTCCGCACGTTGCATACGTTTTTCTTCTTCGCTCGACAGCCACTCGTGGTAATATTCTTGCTCTTTTGGGTTGAGGTAGCGGTCAGCGGCGATTAGCTCACCGATACGTTTTGCCGCTTGTGTCCAGTTTAGAAATTTGGTTAATTTCTGCTTGTTTTCGTCACCAAACTCGATTGTTATACCTTTGGAATCATGGGTCTGTCCAATGCCGATTCCATATGCAGGGTGACTTCCGCCAATACTATATTCATTTTTTAGAAAATCGGCGTTTTCTTTTGCAGATAAACCCTTTGTAAATTGCTCATAAATACGGAATTTACTGTTATGGAAGTTACTTCCGGCACATAATTCTTCGTCAATAATCTCCTGTGGAATATCCCCCTGCAAACCGCTTACAAGCGGCGAAAAAGCGGAAGGTTTTTCACCTTCCGCTTTTTCTATTATTTTCTGTTGTTCTTCCGGTGGCGGAAAATCCGTTATGCGTAAATCAAGTCTTCCATTATCGTTTCCTCCGCCGAATGCCGGATATTGTTCATCATTCCTATCCACTTCATTTGATTCGTTGCTTTCAGTTCTTCGGTCACTCCCTGTACTTTCGCCATTTGTGCGGTCTGTTGCTCCAGCCGTTCCATCGCTGTCTTCTCGATTTCCTGTAGGTGAGGGTTCAATTTGCCGCTCATCAACAGACGGCTGAATGTCCCTTTCTTGTGATTCTTGAGGTAATTGCGGCGCATCAACCCGTATTTCCCCAACTCTACTTCCGGTTCGTTCGGTAGGACTAAATCGGGAAACCGGTATCCGTTCACGTTGCTGTAAGTTAATTCCATTTTCAAAACCCCTTTCATTCGATGAACGATCATCATTCGATGAACGATGAACAATGAACGATGAACGATTATTGTTCTCTATCGTATTTTCATTATAAATTGAATCGTTTTCTTTTGCAAATGTGCGGATTTGATTTTGTTCTTGCTTTTGTAAATTTAATACTGTAGAAGAAATTTCACGCAAGCTCATTTCCGCAATATCGCCTGTCGCTGTACCTAAGACGGTAATTGTGTCGGGTGTTGAAAAATGGTATAAATCACGAAAAACATAATCGTCTATAAATTCTTCAGGTTCAATACCGCAGCGATATAACATCATATATGCGACGGAATTATACGCTAATTCTTTCGTCATTTCGGCAATTTCTTCGTTACTGATGCCGTGCAGTATGCTATTTTCAATACAATCTTCAAGCTGATACAGATAGTCGGTAATATTATCGTCTACAGCGTTTTTTGCCGCTGATATTATCGCCTGTGACAAGGATTCCTTTTCCTCAAGCTCACCAAATGCGGCTTCAAGCGTTTCGGTAACGCTGTTTTCATATCCGGATTTCATTTCCCAAATGGGAACAGATCGTG
>Ga0099364_10005908_pt1 | contig 17988 bp, 17 predicted proteins | sample TergutTh196P3_FD_73070 | JGI IMG/M metagenome (GOLD analysis project Ga0099364, IMG submission 73070) | Microcerotermes parvus P3 segment gut microbial communities from Pointe-Noire, Republic of the Congo - Th196 P3 | ecosystem: Host-associated > Arthropoda: Insects > Digestive system > Gut ...
AGGATGCTACCAAAAAGGATATCGAAAAAGCCTGGAAGGAAATCGAAAATGCCGAGCTGGGACACCCCTTCGGCGAGATGATGGGCGGGGTGAGCACGCCCCTGAACACTGAGGAGCTGTCGATCATCATGAACGTTCCCCGGCAGGAGGTGCAGGGGGTGACGATCCGCGAGGCGACGGCTTTCGGGATCAACTACGTCCCCTCCCCATCGGGCGACGACATCACCGTCGGAAAAGTGGTTCACAAGCGTACGCCCATGGACGACGTACCGTACGTGATCCCGAGAAGCCTTTTTCAAAAACACGCATTTGTCTGCGGCGTCACCGGTTCAGGGAAAACCAACACCTGCATCAGCCTGCTGCGTAACTTGAATTTGCCCTTTATGGTCGTCGAGCCGGCAAAGGCGGAATACCGGCAGATGCTCAATTTCATGCCGGACATACATATTTTTACGCTGGGCAGCGAAATGGTCTCTCCCTTCAGGATCAACCCCTTCGAATTTTCGCCGGGCGGCGAGCTGCTGACGCATATCGACTCGATAAAGGCCGTGTTCAACGCGGCTTTCCCCATGTACGCGTCGATGCCCTATATTCTGGAGGAGGCCGTCATCGAGATATACCGGGACAAAGGGTGGGACCTGGCGACCTCCACAAACCGCTATTTGAAGGACCTGCGCGGCGAGGAGTTTTTCGATTACCTGCCCACACTGCAAGACCTTTATGACAAGATCGAGCCCATCGTCAAACGTAAAGCCTACGCGCAGGAGCAGACGATGAACATTCAGGCCGCGCTCCTGGCAAGGCTGTCGAGCCTCTTGACCGGCAGCAAGGGGCTGATGCTCAACACCAAACGCTCAACCCCCATAGCGGAGCTGCTGGACAAACATGTCGTCCTTGAGCTGAAAAACATCGGGGACGACGACGAAAAATGTTTCATGATGGGACTTATCCTTTCAGCGATCTATCAATATCGGGAAAATCATGGCGGCGTCGGAAGCCCGCTGCAACACATACTCCTGATAGAGGAGGCTCACCGGCTGCTCCGCCGCACGCCGGAGTTCGTCTCTCCCGAGGTCGGCAACAGCCGGGGCAAGGCGGTAGAGACATTCACGAACGTGATCTCGGAGATAAGGACGTACGGGCAGGGAGTCGTAATCGTGGACCAGATACCGACGAAGCTGACGCCGGATGTAGTCAAGAACACGAACATTAAATTTATTCACCGGACGCTCGCGCAGGATGACCGGGATTGCGTGGGGAGTACCATGAACCTGACGGAGGCTCAGAGCCGCGAACTTTGCCTGCTGGAGGTCGGACAGGCAGTGGTACACCGGGAGGGCGCGGATAAGGCATTTCTGGTGCAGGTGGCAGAGTCCGAGAGAGGCAATAATATCACGAACGAAGAGATTCGGCGGCACATGATGAATTTCCACGCCGAATATTCCAATATCTTCGCTCGCTATCCTGGGTTCGAAAAAATGGTCGGTATTGCCGAGGCGTATATGAAAGAGGATTTTGGGAGATATTCGACGAAAGTCGAGTTTGGCATCATCGGCGCGTTGATTATAATGATGGTGGACGGCGACGCGCTGGAACGATACAAGACGCCGTTTCACGCGCTTCTATCCAGGGAGTTTCGCGTGGAAGACGACTTACTCCGCGCCTGCTACGTAATCCATTACGCCAACCTTTTATTCGGAACCCTCAACGAATCCTTCCCCGGATGTTACGACCGGTGCGTCCATTTGCAGCGGCTCTTTATCGATTGCTGGTTCGACGGAGCCGACGCTTCGGGCATCACGGAGGCAATAATCCACATCACCGGCGTAAAATCACCCTTCGTGGCGTTCCTGCACAAATATGTGAAGGAAAAGGCCGCGGACAAAGAAGCGCATTTCAAGACACTGAAAGCTGATGATTTTAAGCCGCAAACGATTGAAGCGTTATTGATCCAGCTCCTTGATGATATGCTGCTTGGAATAAAACGGACGCGAGAGGCGGAAGTGAATCTTTTAATTCAGTTGCTTGAGGTTTTGATTCACGACAATCCGCAAAGGTCGGAAATTATAAACGCGTTTAGAACTCATTGTGAAGAAGCGAGGTAACGATAATGGCAGTGAGCGAGATAGTGAAAGCTGCTGTAGAGGCGTTGTCCGAATGGATGGAAAACAGTCCTCGCAAATTTGAAATGCGGGGTACACAGGATGTAACGGATACAACGGCGACTCGCCCGGAAGGTTTCGACGCTCAGGAGATAAAGGATAAGCTTGGGAATGTTCCGACAGAAGCTGAAAGCACCAAGCAAATCGACCAAGTTGAAAAAGGCTCGGAACCTGCTGAGGAACTGGAAAAACAAGGCTTGACCGAAGATGAAAAAATCAAATTGAAGGAAGAAACTGGTTGGGTAGATGAAATTATTGATTCCATCGATTCCATTAAAGAAGCCGATGTCTATAAAAAAGCTGATTTGCAGGAAACTACGGTAGGCGAAAAAAAATGTCTGGTTCGTACAGATATTGATATAAATCAGGCAGATGAATTTGGACGTAGTAATAAAGAACGAATGGAAAATGGTCAACCGCCACTCACCAAGCAAGGTGACGCAGTGGAATTGCATCACATCGGACAGAAACAAGATAGTCCGTTAGCAGAATTGACCACAAAAGAGCATCGCGGTAAGGGTAATTATGCTATTTTACATGATACACAAAAAGAATCGGAAATAGACCGGACAGAATTCGGAAAAGAGCGAGAAACTCACTGGGAAAATAGGGCTAAATTGTACGAATAGAAAGGAGAAATACAATGAACGGCATAGAAAACGCGATTGAGGCTCTCAAAAATTTAAAACACCTCGCCCCGGCTTCGGAGATAGAAATACTTGAGGCCGAGAAGCGATTGGGCGTCGCCTTTGCCGACGATTACAAGGATTATGTAAAAAAATATGGCGTGATTTCCGCCAAAGGAATTGAGCTTACAGGCGTGACTTCCAGTCCTCGGTTAAATGTGGCGAACGTTACCATGGCGGAAAGAGAACTTAATCCACATTTTCCTCAAGAAATGTACGTCGTGGAAAACGTTGCGATTGAAGGTGTCTTAATGCTTCAAAATACAGCCGGAAATATCTTTGAACTGGCGCCATATTCCGAACCCGTTAAAAAATTTAACAGCCTTTGCGAATACCTACGAAGGTTTGCCTCGAAAACCGATAGCGCCGTGCGCCTTGAAGCAATGGGCGCCCTAATAACCGCTCTAGGCGCGGAGGACGCTGAACGCTTTATCGGTATGGTAAAGCAAGACGCGTTGTTTGATTATGCGCCGGCAACGGAACGCGAAAAGAATTTAGCCGGCGTACGCTGACAAGGGGCCGATTTCCACCCTCCTACGAGGTAAGATGTCTCGGCAGCGATGAATATATAATGTGCTTAACGAACGGGACGCTTTTTTTTCTATAGCGTCCCGTCTTTTTTTGCCGCATTATTACGTTCATTACCCGCCTTTGCGCGAAACCAGTTCCTCACACCACGCGAGTAACTTGTCGGGCGCGTCCACGCGCGTCACGCCCTCCAGCTCCGCCGGGCGCGCTATCAGGATAATGGGTATTCCCAGCTCCTTGGCCGCCGCGGCTTTTTCGGTTATGTTTCCGTACTCGCCGGACTCCCTGCTCACTATGCACTTAACTTTTCTCTCTTTGCAAAGGGCAGCGTTGAAATCCGCGCCGCCAGCGCCCCAGGTCGCCACGATCTCCATCGGCGTCAATCCGTGGCGTTTCGCCTGCTTTATGCTTTTCACGGTCGGAAGCATTCGGGCCAGCACGCCGCGTCCGGACTTTCGAAGCCGCGGCATGATTTTGCCGAGGTCGTTCGTACCGAGGGCGAGGAAGATGACGTCGCTGCCGGAGGTCTGCTTTATCGCGCGGTCTACCCCCAGTTCGACATCCGGGACAAATATCGCGTTTTGAGGTGCTTCCCCCGCCCTTACAAACCTGCACAGAGGCGTGCCCGTGCTCTCGCATGCCGCGGCTATCTCGCGAGAGGCCGCGGTGGCGAAGGGATGCGTCGCATCGACAACCCCGAGAATCCCGGCTTTGACGTTCTCGTCACTCAGTATGCTAACCCAGCCGGAAGCGTCACGCGCGCCAAGCATAACGTTCGCTTCCTTGGGAACCGAGAAAGCTCCTGTGTCCAAGGTTACGGATACGGTCACGGTATACCCTTGCCCCAGTAGATATGACGCGATCTCGCTTCCCTCGGTGGTTCCGCCCAATACGAGGAATTGCCCCAATTTAGCCGGGACGCCTGAGTCTTCGGCTTCCGAGCCGTAGCCCCTTGCCTCTATCCATACTTTTTTCCCGCCGATAGACCTTTCACGGGCCTTAGGGGACAGGATTAAGATTATCGTCCTCATGTCCAGATCATCCGGCACTATATCGCGCGCCGGCTTCTCGATCATGCTCTCCTCCCGGCGACCGGCGTCACGTATTATTACCGCATGCCTCCCGTCGAATATGTGCCTGACCTCGTCAAGTTTTTCGGCCAGCCCCTTCTGTACCGGGTTGTATATAGCCACCGAAAGGCCGCTCTCTCGCGCCCCCTCCATCGCGTGTACCACGTCGCTCCATGGCTGGAGGTAATCGGAGAGCGACAACAATACAAGCCCGTTTGAATACGGAGCGCCGATGGCGATCCCGGCGGCCTGAGCCGCCGTTACCCCCGGGATGACCCTTATCCTGTCCGGGCCGATCGAACCCGGCAGTATAGACATACAGAGCGACGCGATGCCGAAGAGGGACGCGTCGCCTCCTGAGAGCAGAGCTACCCTGTACCCCGAGGCGACATACGAGAACGCGCGGAGGACGCGCTCCTCCTCCTCGCCCATGCCGTAGCGTTCGACTATCTTGCCTCTCGTCCATGTTTCCGGAATCAGGTCCACATAAAGTTTGTAACCTATGACGACCTCGCTCGCGTCTATCGCGGAGCGCGCCTCCAGCGTCACGAACTTCGCGTCCCCCGGGCCCGTTCCTATCACGGACAGCTCGCCTGATTCCGGGGGTTTCGACATGGAAAGGGCAACCGTAACGCCCGTTTCCGCAAACCTTGGTCCAAGCAGCTGTCCGGCGCTCGCAGCCGAAGGTTCCGCCGCACCCGGTAGGCCGATGTGTACGCTCGCCGCCGACGGCGTGAAGTCGTTCTCCATCGCCAGTATATCCTTGTCCGGGACTACCACCAGCGGCAACGAGTGGCTCTCGGCGAAGTGTCTGACACCCGCCTCCTCGCGCTTTGCCTCGACCGTTCTTATCTCCGCCATTGCTTCGACGAGGAATGGGCCGTAACAGTTTCTCGAAAGGGCGTTTTTCAGCACCCTCGCTATTGTTTCGGCGTCCGCTCCCGCCCTGCATCCTATTCCAGCCACAAGCACCTTCGGCACGATCTGGGGCTTGGCTCCGGCGAGTTTCTGAATCGCGCGGGGGGATATAATGACGTCCGCGTCGCCCTGTTCGCTCACCATTTTGTATCCGAAGGGCAGCGGGAAGTATATCCCCCGTTCGGATATTATGGGATCGACCCAGGCCGTTATGCCACCCTCGGCCTTAAATTTGGTTATGACCGATGCAAGCCTGCTTCGGAGCAGTATGTGGTAACCCCTGCGCGACGCCCAGAGATCCGGCGCGGTGAAACCGGCCCTGTCGCTCGACGTCGTCGGTACGTACAGAGTTCCTCTGGACGAGAGAATCTCTGCGCATTCCCTCGCCAAGTCGGAAGCGAGCCCAATATGTCCCGCCAGCACGGGAAGTGCGACGCCGCCGTCCTCGCTCACCACCACAATGGCGGGATCCACGGCCTTGTCATCCAGCAGGTGCGCGACGGACCGCACCGCTATCGCCAGCGCCCCTATGAACACGAACGCTCCCGCATCCTCCCAGCGCGACGTAAACGCCTCTTTGGTTCCTCCCGATATGTGAACCTGAACGGCGCTCAGCGCGGAACAAAGTTCCTTCGCGACCTCAGCTCCGGCAGCGTAGTGCAAAACATATATCTCTTTATCGGTGTGATATCGCCTCATGCCAGTCCTCCATCAAATCAACGGTTATAGAGAATGCTGCGTAAACCGGAATCGCGCCTCAGGCACTCTCCTATGATTATGAGAGCGTGTTTCGTGATCCCGGCTTCCATCATCGACCTCGGAAGCTCCTTGAGCGTTGTGAAACAGGAACGCTCGTCCTCCCACGTGGCTCTGTATATCCATGCGGCGGGAGTGTCCGCCGGAATACCCGCCGAAATGCACTTATCCACTACGTCGCCGGCTATTCCCGACGACAGGAAAATGACGAGCGATGCGCCATGCGACGCCAGCGCGGATAGATCCTCCGCCTCAGGAACCGGAGTCCGGCCCGCGACGCGGGTGCATATCAGCGTCTGTGTGCCCCCCGGAATAGTGTACTCTATCCCGAATCTCGCCGCCGCGGCCTGAAAGCTGGACACGCCCGGAATTATCCCGCACTCGATACCGTTTTCCCCCAAGCGCTCGATCTGCTCGGATATCGCGCCGTAGAGGCAGGGGTCCCCGGTGTGCAACCTGATGACTGACAGTCCCCTGCGGACGGCGTCCGTCATCATAGCGACCTGCGCATCCAGATCCAGGTCCATTGAGTTTACCTTCTCGCACCCGGCGGGACATATATCTAGTATCCTTTCGTTTACGAGGCTTCCGGCATACATGACAAAATCCGCGGACTCAAGCAATTTTTTAGCCTTCAATGTCAAAAGCTCCGGATCTCCCGGCCCGGCGCCGACTATATATATTTTTCCGTCCTCTGGCGTCATAATTTATCTCCCCAAATTATATCCACAGGGTTATTCCCTATTAAAAGCCAGTCGGAACCGGCCCGGCGGCCGGACGACGAATGCACCCTCCAAAAACCGATATCTCCGGTAAGCTCCCCGAAACACGCCAAAGCGGCGGACGTGGTGTGCGGCGTGATGGACGTTAGCACCATTCTGCCTCCAGGCTCGATGAGTTCGAAGCACCGGCGCATTATCGGCTCAAGCTCGGGACCGTGTCCTCCAACAAATACGGCTCCGTATCCCACTTCGGGTATATCCCGGGGAGCCCTGCCTTCTATAATTCCGACACGCTCCGTCAATCCGGCCCGCTCGACATTTCCGCGGGCCGTCCGCGCGGCTTCCGTCGAAAATTCCACGCTCGTGACGCGTCCGGCAAGACCCGCGGACCTCGCGAGTTCAACCGTCATAGCGCCCGTGCCGCTGCCGATCTCCAGGATATTTATCCCGTCCAGCGGGTTCAATAACGACATTACAATCGCTCTCGCCGACGCCTTGGTCATTGGCACGCCGTCCGTCCTTTCGAACCACTCATCCGGCAGTATGCCCCGGCGGATCATTCCGGCTGATTCTTCTCCAGCCACAGCAGGCAAAGCCTCCCCGTATATTGACAGCCCCGGAGTTCCTCAAGGCTGCCGGATTCGATAATACGCTCGCCGGGAAGGCCCAGATCCCACCCAACGGCAGCCCGCGCTAACGCCAGTTCGCTCCGAGCCGTCATCCATTCAATGTCTGACCTCACCTCTCTCGGCAGGCCAAATAAAACCACCAGTCCCGGCGAGCCCTCCAATTTCAAGACGAGCTCGGAAATATCGGGACGGTTCCGTCCGTGAAGGGTTGCAGTCGCCACTCCGGTCCACGAACGGCAGAGACGGGCCGCCATTATTTGGATTACGGATATTCCCGGCATAATCGACACGCTCTCCCTGCCGAAATGGGATACCACGCGGCGCGCAAGGCTGTAAAAACCGGGATCCCCGCTAACCACGAGAGTTACGCCGCCTTTCGGCTCCTCGCGCTCCAGAATTTCGATAACCGATTCGGTTATAAGGTCCGGCATCTCAATTCTGACATCTCTTGGGATCTCCAGTTCATCAAGTATGCGTTCTCCCCCGATCACAACCCGGGAATTTTTTATGATACGCATCGCGCCTTCCGTCAAATAGTCCGAAGCGCCCGGACCAACTCCTACTATTTCTATCATCCGTTACCAACGGAAATGGCCTTTATTTCATCTATCAGCCTGCCCAGGTTTTCTGTTCGCGCAAGCTCCCAGTCGGGCAGGGAAAAGGTGAGGCAAGCGCACTCCGAAACGCCGTTTGCTCTGGAAAGAGCGGTCTTCACTATGCGCGACACCAATTCGTTCAGCGCCCCCATTCCCCATTCGGTCTTGGATATTCTGGTGGCAACCTCATCAGCCATCGTGCTGGACAGTATCTCCCTCACGTCGTCGCTCGTCGCCCCGTGGAGGGCCGAATAAGCCGCAATCGCCTCCAGCCTCCCATCACTCTTGACGTTGTGAGTATCAAGCGATCCGGCGGACAGTTTCGCGCACTTGCCAACCTGACCCACCAGTATCAGCTTCTCGAAGCCAAGATTGCCCGCCATCGCGAGGGAATCGCCCGCAAAATTACTTATGTTCACTATCATGCCGTCCGGGATACCCAGCAGCATCGCCATCCTGCGCCCGTAATTGCCGGGTACCAGACACACCATTGAAGCCCCGGCCGCTCTCAGGACGGACAGTTCGCTCTTAATCGTCCCCACTATCGCGTCAGAACTCATGGGAGATACTATACCGGTCGTGCCTAGTATCGACAGCCCGCCGATGATGCCGAGCCTTGGGTTGTACGTTCTTTTGGCAAGCTCTTCTCCGCCAGGTATGGATATGGTCACCTTCGCGCCCATTCCCTGCGGCAGTTCAATGCCGAGCGATTTTCGTATCAGGGCCATCGGTCCCGGGTTAATGGCCGCCCTGCCGGGGGGGACGAGCAGACCCGGCTTCGTGACCACGCCCACGCCGCTTCCCCCCAGAATGGTGATTCCGCTTTCTTCCGAAATTTTGACCTCGGCCACTATTACCGCTCCATGAGTCACATCGGGGTCATCACCCGCGTCCTTAGTAACCCATCCCTCCGCTCCCTCGTAAGTCCTGCGGCATCCTGTGACCGGTATCACGATGTCCCTGTCTCCGGGCAGGTTGAGCGAAACCAGCGAGCAGCTTCTGTCGAACATGAAACGAACGGCGGCCGTAGCCGCCGCCGCTGCGGCGCTTCCAGTGGTAAAGCCTTTCATTGGTTCCGCCTCTGTCATGTCATTCATCGAAACGCCCCTCCGCATACACCATTTCACGCAGCGACTCCACGACGCCCCTTTCAAGACGCAAGAGAGACGGACGGGAGATATCCGCCTCGGCGACCTCGAACACCATTCCCTCACGCACAGCCCGCAGCGACGCAAAGCGAGGATCACGTTTGAAATCGGCAGCCCTCGTCGTATTCATGGCCCCCTGCTGCAGCAATATCACGTCGATCTCCTCGCCCGAAGCAAGCAGCCGTTCCGCGCCAAAACCCGCTACAACGCTGCCCCTTGCCAGGGGAATCGCGCCTGAGGCTGCGTTTTTAAACCCCGCGAGCTTCAGGATATGCGCCGCCCACGAATCCTCGGTGCAGGTCGCCATAGTACGCCCGTGCGCAACAAGAAACACCGACAATTTACGCCGGGACTCATAATCCGGTTCGGTCATCCGGCCGATAGTTATATTTATTGGAGATTCGCCTGTTCCCGCAATCCTCCACAACGTTTCGACATATTCGGGAAACCCATCCCACGTCGGAGGATCGAATGCCATAACACGAATTCCCATCGCCCGCAAAGCTCCGTACAGATCCCCCTGTGAGCGGGCCATCATCGGCCTCGTCAACACCAAATCGGGGCGTAACGCCACTATCTGCTCTATACCTGGCTTCTGACCGAGAACCGGGACGGACAGGTCAAGATCGCCTGTTTCATGCCCCACTGCAATGACACTCCCCCCGGCCCCAAGCGCAATAAGATTTTCCGTATGACCGACATAGAGGGATACTATGCGAGGCACAGGCACATCAAGAATGGTTTTCTCCCCCATATCGTCCGCAATTTGCAATTGCGAACCTTCGCGGCTCGTTGATTCAGCCGGTAACAAAAGCGGAGTACCTATGGCGATAACCAGTATAGTCACGAATAGTTTTTTATGCCATTCTGCTGATGTTTTAAAAATTTTTGATATTTTCAACTGAAACCTCCAAAGTTATGCTCATTTGGTGGAAAACTTTGTGGAAAAACCTCTATTTGTCCAAGACCTCCATGCGTTAAACGCCTGTCAAAAATCTACTCCGAAAAATCCCGAATTTTTTGACCTTACCTGTTTTACAAGGGTTCCACCGTTCTGAGAATGGCATTCAGGCAAGCCGCGCACAACCCGGACCCCCCTCTGGGTCCTCTTATTATTATTGAAGGTATTCCCGATTCGGCAAGCATTGCCTTACTGTCCGCGGCTCCGACGAAGCCGACCGGCATCCCGCAGACAAAGTCCACGGACGCGCCCCCCCTAGTCCTTTCAAGAAGGCGGAACAGGGCCGTCGGGGCATTGCCGAACGCGAATATGCGCACGCCGTCATCAAGAGCGCGATCAACTGACGCCATCGCTCGTGTCACGCCAAGGCGTTCCGACTCCTCGCGCACATCCGCGTCGTGAATGTAAGACCTGGGGGTCAGTTTCAGCCGGGCGCACTCCCCGCGGGATATCCCCGACTTGAGCATCTCTACGTCGCAGTAGATAACTCCTCCCCGCGAAAAAGCGGCGCGAGCCGCGTCTATTGCCCCTTCATTTGCCTCGATGAGGTTCGCCAGCGAGAAGTCGGCGCCCGCGTGAACCACTCGAATCGCTATGTCCATAAGGGATGGATCCACGGCGTAACTCTCCAGCGCATTTTTTATGAACTCAAAACTGCGCCCCTCGATGCCCGAAGGTTTATTCTCGTAACCGATCCCCGCGTTAACTGCATCCATTTGCATTTCTTTATACCCCGCCCCGGGACACCCTGCATCGGCGCGCGCCAGCGCCGGCATTTATACGGCGTCGATATGAAATTCAACAAAAATTATAACCTAATTGACGTAATTAGATGTAACTAAAATAACGTATTCATTACACTCCACGCATCGCATATTCGTGCCTAAGAACATTATATTCGGCGATTTCATAAGAATTATCGACAGCGGTTATCAAAGAACACAACGGCGGCCTTCTCGATTTTTCTCATATATTAGTTCTTCTCCCGCTTACTAATTAATTTCATTTTATAACATCATCTGCGGAATAAGATTTTTTTTCGAAAATGGTTGTGCTACGGGGTTGTATTCGGCTTTTATCGCTTGATTTTTTTAATTTAGGGGTATATATTGGTACCAAATATTCCGCAAAAAAAGTTACAAGCCGACAGGATTGTCACTGTCGTGAAAGGCCCCTGAGCAGAGTGTAAACGCTTCGAAGTATCCGCTGACATAAAAATGCAAGGGAGGTACCGTCGTGAAACTGAAGACGATTTTATCCGGGAGAGTCTATGAATTTCGCGATTTGAGAGACCTGTTCGCTAAGGCCAATGAGGAGAAATCCGGCGACACGTTTCTGGGCATCGGGGCGGGCAGCGTTTCCGAGCGAATCGCGGCAAGAATAGTACTAAGCGAAATCACTCTCGGTGAAATAAGGGCAAACCCCCTTATTTCTGACAATGTGACCGCGGTGATAGAAGCCGGAATCAACGAGCGCATCTTCGGCGAGATGAGCGGATGGACGGTCGGGGAGCTGAGGGACTGGCTGCTGGATCACGGCACCACACCGCAGATGGCGCGCAGGGCGAGCCAGGGGCTTAACTCCGAGATGATCGCCGCCGTTACCAAATTGATGACGGCAATGGATCTAGTGTACGCCGCCCGGAAACTCAGGGTATGGGCTACATGCGCCACCTGCGTCGGACTCCCCGGTACCCTCTCGTTCAGAATACAGCCGAATCACCCCGCCGACGACATTCCCGGAATACTCGCCTCGACCGCGGAGGGACTCTCATACGCGTCTGGAGACGCCTGTATAGGGATCAACCCTGTCGAGGACAACGTTTACAACACCAAAACCCTTCTGGAAGCGACTTGGAGTTTTATACAGAAATGGGATATTCCGACGCAAAACGTCGTGCTGTCCCACATCACAACCCAGATGGAAGCGGTGCGAGAGGGAGCGCCGGCCTGCATGTTATTCCAAAGCGTCGCCGGAACCGAGTCGACCAACGAGGCATTCGGAGTGACGGAAAAAATCCTCGACGAAGCGTATGAACTGATATCCAAGTACGGCATGGCGAAAGGACCAAATCTGATGTACTTCGAAACCGGACAGGGTTCGGAGCAGTCCCTCGAACTCAACGAGGGCATTGATATGTTGACGTTGGAGGCCCGTACCTACGGTTTCGCCAAAAAATACAGCCCTTTCATGGTAAACAACGTTTCCGGCTTCATAGGGCCGGAAACATTGTATGACGGCCGCCAGATTATCAGAGCGAGCCTTGAGGATCACTTCATGGGGAAGCTCGCCGGGCTCCCGATGGGCATGGCCCCCTGCTACACGAATCATACCAAGATAGAGCAGGATGACCAGGAAATGGCGACGATGCTTCTCACGATGAGCGGCGCAAATTATTTCATGGGCGTTCCGGTGGGAGATGACGTTATGCTCGCGTACCAGGACACCAGCTACCACGACGACGCGACGCTGAGAGAGCTGATGAGCCTCAAACCCGCGCCGGAATTCTTCAAATGGGCGGTCAAAATGGGCGTCCTTGATGAAAACGGCAGGCTCACGGACCGGGCCGGCGACGCGTCGATGTTCGCCTGACGCAATCGGTCAAGTAAGTATTATGAAGATGTCAACAGAACGAGGTGGAATGAAATTATGATCGCTGAGGCTGACATTAAAAAAATCGTCGAACAGGTTCTGGGCGAAGTGACGAACCATGCAGGCGCAAGCGCACCCAAGGTTTTGCCGGACGACGGATGCCTGCCGGACATAACGCGGGCTGACACCGAAAATCTTGTGTCGGTCCCGAACCCGGCCAATCCCGGCGTGCTTGCCGAGATGAAGAAAGCCACGCCGGCCCGGATCGGGGTGTGGCGAGCCGGTCCAAAGTACAGGACGAAGACGCTCCTGCGTTTCAGGGCGGATCACGCAGCCGCGATGGACGCGGTATTCAGTGAGATGTCGGAGGACGGTCTGCTCAAGAGAATGAACCTCAAGGTCATACAGACGCTCTGCGCGGACAAGGATAGTTTCCTGACGTGCCCCGACCTCGGAAGGCAATTCAGCGACGAGGCCAAGGCCGAAATAAGGGAGATAACGGGGACTAATCCGAGGGTGCTGATATACGTCACGGACGGCCTCAGCACGACCGCGGTCGAGACATGCGCGGAGGATACCTATAAAGCCATCGCTCAGGGACTCGACCATCGTGGGATTAAGTCCGCGCCTCCGTTCTTCGTCAAATACGGCAGAGTGCCTTCGCAGGATGCCGTCGGCGAGGCAACCGGGGCCGAGGTGGTGGCGACGCTGATCGGTGAGCGCCCCGGCCTTGTGACCGCGGAGAGTATGTCAGCCTACATTTCCTACAAACCTGCCGTCGGCATGCCGGAGGCGCGCCGAACGGTCGTTTCAAACATACACAGGGGAGGCACTTCTCCCGTGGAGGCCGGAGCGTACATCGCGGAAATAATAGGGTTAATGCTCGAAAAACGCGCGAGCGGCCTGGAACTTAAACTTTAAAGGAGGGATGCCGCAGGTAAACGGCTAAGGAGCACGAACAGGCAATTTGCGCAGTTTTAGCATACTATATGAGTCCCGTAAAAAACAGGAGGTAACAAAAATGATCAATAGCCCATTGAAAAGCAAAGTTCTCTCAATGAAGATCATCCCCAACGTGAACGCCGATCTGATCAAAGAACTCAATCTTCCGGCCGGCCACCGCAGCATCGGTCTTTTCACGACCGACTGCGACGACGTGGCATACACGGCGCTGGACGAGGCTACGAAAAAGGCCGACGTCAAGGTCGTGTACGGAAAATCTTTCTACGGCGGCGCGGCGAACGCCAACACCAAACTGGCGGGGGAGGTAATCGGCATCATTTCCGGCCCAAACCCGGCGGAAGTGAGAAGCGGGCTCGACGCGATATGCGACGTCATTGATAACGAAGCGTACTTCATCAGCGCCAACGACGACGACACGGTTGTCTACTACGCGCACTGCATATCGAGGACAGGTTCGTACCTCTCGGAAATGGCGGGCGTAAAAGAGGGAGATTCAATCGCATACCTGATTGCGCCTCCGGAGGAAGCCATCTACGGGCTCGACGCCGCGCTCAAGGCGGCCGACGTGCGTTTGGCGGCTTTCTTCGGACCGCCCTCGGAAACAAACTTCGGCGGCGGGCTTCTCACCGGTTCGCAGAGCGCATGCAAAGCCGCGTGCGACGCGTTCGCGGAAGCGGTGAAGTACATCGCGGCGAATCCGACGGAATATTAAATACGGTAACCGGACATGCAAGCTATAGGAATGGTTGAGACGAGAGGACTCACGGCCTCCATAGAGGCTGCGGACGCGATGCTCAAATCCGCCAACGTGAGCCTGCTGCTGAAGGAACACGTCGGTTCCGCGCTGGTCACGACCATTGTAACGGGCGATGTCGGCTCGGTAAAAGCTTCCGTGGATGCGGGAGCGGCCGCCGCCGAAAGAATAGGGGAGCTGGTTTCCGCTCACGTAATACCACGCCCCGCGTCAGAGGTCGGAAATATGCTTGGGGGCACGCCCCTGAGCGAAGCGCGGACGAAGCGCGAGACACCCGCAACCGAGAACTCAGGGGACGAGGTAATCCCTGACGAAAACTCCGGCGGCGAGAAGAAATCGTACGCGCCGGACGAGCTTCGACAAATGACTGCCTCAAGACTCAGAGCAGTCCTGAATGAGCGGAATGACTCGGGATTGTCCCCGGAGGAGATACGGGGGTTGAGCAAAGGAAAACTGCTGAATATTCTCGAAAAACTTTTCGAATCTGAAATCCAAGGAGGAGAGAGATCATGAACGACAACGCTCTCGGAATGATCGAAACGAAAGGGCTTGTGTCCGCGATAGAAGCGGCCGATGCCATGGTCAAAGCGGCCAACGTTTCGTTGATAGGCAAAGTACACGTCGGCGGAGGACTGGTCACCGTGATGGTTCGCGGCGACGTCGGAGCGGTCAAGGCTGCTACCGACGCGGGAGCGGCCGCGGCGGAACGTATCGGCGAGCTTATATCCGTACATGTAATACCGCGCCCGCACGGCGACGTGGAGTTCATACTGCCCAAGCTTAAAGAGGAGTAGCGAGTGGGTCCGTCGGACAATCTGCTTGAACGCGCCGCAGAGGCTTTCATTACCACCGCCGCGATAGGAAAGGGAGAAGACCTTTACTGCGGGGTTGACCTGGGAACGGCCTCAATAATCCTGGTCGTCCTGAACGGCGGCGGTGAACCGGTGGCGTGCGAGATGGAGCTGTGTCAGGTAGCCCGCGACGGACTGGTTGTCGACTACATGGGAGCAATCGCCATTACAAAAAGACTCAGGGAACGCCTTGAAAGCCGCCTTGGGGCGAGTATCAGGACGGCGGCTATAGCAGTCCCCCCCGGAACGGCCAAGGCCAACTCCGGCACGCACCGTAATATCGTGGAGGCCTCCGACATGGAGGTCGCGGGAGTATTCGACGAGCCCACAGCGGCAAACTCGGTACTCGGCATAAAGGACGGTGTGGTCGTGGACATAGGGGGCGGAACAACGGGGCTGTCCGTTTTTAAGGACGGCCGCGTCACGTATACAGCCGACGAGGCTACCGGAGGGCATCACATGTCGCTAGTCCTGATGGGACGTTACAAGATGAGCTACGAGAAGGCCGAGGCTTTCAAGCAGGATCCTGAAAAAGCCGGCGAGGTTCGCGCGGCAGTGCTGCCAGTGGCGGAGAAGATGGCCGGCATAGTGTCCCGCCGAATATCCGGTCATGACGTGAATGAAGTGTGGCTGGTCGGAGGGACTGCCTGTCTGCCGGGAATCGAGGACGTATTCTCCGGGATCCTCGGAAAGAGAACCCTAAAACCGTCCCATCCGATGATGGTCACGCCGCTCGGAATAGCAATGAGCATCCTGCCCGAGGAGTCATTACAGCGGGTGTCGTTGATGTCTGATAAACGACCGGACGATAAAAAACAGGTTTAAAAAACTGAAAGGAGACATAATATAATGTCTATCGACCAAATTATTCTATACATAATGCTCATCTTTATGGTAGTCGGTATCGTGGACAAGCTCTTCCTCGGCGACAAACACGGTTACGGGACGAAATTCGAGGAAGGTATGCAGGCAATGGGAACCCTGGCGCTGGCCATGGCCGGCATCATATGCATGGCGCCCGTGCTGGGCAATCTGCTGAGCGGGCCGGTGGGCGCGATTTTCGGGCTTGTGGGCGCTGATCCCGCCATGTTCGCGGGTTCCTTACTCGCCAACGACATGGGCGGTTTTCCGCTCGCAAGAAATTTGACGAACGACCCGCAGATAATACAACTGTCGGGACTCTATCTGGGGGCGATGATGGGCCCCACGATCGTCTTTTCAATACCGGTGTCGCTGGGTTTGATCGAGGAGAGCGACAGGCCGTATCTGGCGAAGGGGATGCTCGCCGGTTTCGTCGCCATACCCTTTGGAGCTTTCATCTCGGGAATAGTTGGCGGCATATCGCCTATGGTGGTAATCGTAAACCTCATTCCGAGCATAGTATTGGCGATACTGTTCGCGCTGGGACTCGCGATCATCCCTGACAAGATGATGAGAGGGTTCAACGTGTTCGCCAAGTTCATAACGATATTCATAACGCTCTCCCTCGGCATCGCTATTATCACTTATCTCGGCGGAATCAATATCCCGGGGTTCGGAGGCATGGACTCGATAGTCACCACCGTGATTGATGAACCGGGCGCCCTGGAAACCTGCGGAATAATAGCAATCACGCTGGCCGGTGCGTTCCCGTTCGTCCATTTCATCACGACCACGTTCGGAAAACAGCTCGCCTCAGTCGGTAAACTGATCGGCGTAAACGACGTGGCGGCGGCGGGCATCGTCGCGTGCCTGGCGAACAACATCCCGATGTTCGGCATGATGAAGGACATGGACGAGAAGGGAAAGATCTACTCCGTTGCGTTCTGCGTCTGCGCCTCGTTCGCGCTGGGCGACCACCTTGGCTTCACCGCCGCCGTGGACTCCACAGCCATATTCCCGATGATAGTCGGCAAGATAGCGGGCGGCTTTATCGGCATATTGATGGCGGCCCTGCTCGTAGTCCGCTCGCCGAAGAAGGCAGCCGCATAAGGAGCTTTGAGGTGAAACTGGACAAACAAACCCTCTCCGATATAATCCGTTGCGTCATTCGCGAGGAACTGGACAATGCTAAGGCATGTCCCGGACGGCAAATCGACCCCTCGGGCGTCATCGGAGTGGACGCGCGCAAGGTCGAGCTGGAGGATTTCCCCTTCCCGACCGAGTCGAAACGGGTGAAGCTCAAGGACCTCTTTTCACTTGAGGAGAGCCCCAGGATCGGCGCGGGAATCATGGAACTGGAAAACACCGCCCTCGACTGGACCCTCACCTACGATGAGATGGACTATGTAATATCCGGCGCGCTAGAAATAATCATCGACGGCAGGAAAGTCCGCGCGGAGGCGGGAGAGGTGATTTACATTCCCAGGAACACTAAGATAACGTTCTCGGCCCCGGAGTACGCTAAATTTTTCTACGTCGTGTACCCGGCGAACTGGTCGGAAACGTCGTAGCGTCAAAGAAATGAACATGGAAGATCAGTCCCAGCATCTGGAGAAAAAGGCTCGGATCGTTCAGGAGTATGTGCCTGGGAAACAGATAACCCTCGCGCACCTGATCGCCAATCCCGTGCGCGATCTCTCCAAAAAGTTGGGGCTGGCCGATGAAGAAGGCGTGAACGCCATAGGGATTCTCACCATCACCCCGAGCGAGGCGTCCATAATCGCGGCCGAC
>Ga0099364_10005909_pt1 | contig 17987 bp, 18 predicted proteins | sample TergutTh196P3_FD_73070 | JGI IMG/M metagenome (GOLD analysis project Ga0099364, IMG submission 73070) | Microcerotermes parvus P3 segment gut microbial communities from Pointe-Noire, Republic of the Congo - Th196 P3 | ecosystem: Host-associated > Arthropoda: Insects > Digestive system > Gut ...
GTTGGCGAAAACTCACCCTATACACGTCTGGGGATATGTAAGTGGCTAAGCGGCGTTGGCGTTTATATTGACGAGAAGAGAAACGCATTCAGGGGAACAGGCGAGTTTGCCGATATCACAGGTAAAGATTCGAAAGTCAAAGTGCTCGTGATACCAACGGACGAAGAGCTTGTCATAGCCAGAGACACTATAAAGATCGTCGATCAGTGAAATATTTCATAAAAGATCGTCGATCAGTGAAATATTTCTTGACTTTTACATGCTGCGGTGTTAGGATGTTTTGGCCGCTTTGAATGGGCTTTCGTAACTGCGATCAAGCGAGGGTTTTCCTTCCGCCCCCGAAAGCGAGACTTATGTTATATGAGGTGAAATCACGCAATGACTCACGCCATTATTGAAACAGGCGGAAAACAGTACAGGGTCAAAGAGGGCGATGTTATCTTTATCGAAAAACTGCCCGCGCAGGACGGAGACACGGTTACATTCGATAATGTCCTGGCAATCATCGGCGACAACGAAACCACATTCGGCACACCAACCGTGGAAGGCGTCTCGGTCACAGCCGGAGTTGTCAAAAGCGGTAAGTCAAAGAAGATTATTGTCTACAAAATGCGCCGCAGAAAAGGTTATCGCAGGAAGCAAGGTCACAGACAGCCCTATACCAAAGTTCAAATCGAGAAGATCACTGTCTGAGACTACTGAAGGGAGTGGAAGTATAAAATGGCACATAAAAAAGGAATGGGTTCTACAAAGAACGGTCGTGACAGCAAGTCTAAACGTCTCGGCGCAAAACGCGCAGACGGTCAATATGTTTTAGCCGGCAATATTCTCGTACGTCAGCGCGGCACAAAGATACATCCCGGCGTCAATGTCGGAAAAGGAAACGACTACACGCTTTTTGCTCTTAAAAGCGGCAGGGTGCGCTTTGAGCCGATGGGACGCGACCGTAAATGCGTCTCCGTATATGAAGAAATAGCGCAATAATACTGTTACCTTAATCAATCCCCAATGCAGAATGCATTGGGGATTGATTTGTTTATTGCACAAACTCTATATCACCGGTCGTGTCGCTTAGCATATACTGCCCCGTATCCGTTGTTATCAGCCATGCGGGCGCGATCACTCCTTCGCCAAAAAGCCCTGACAGGAACTGATATCCCGCCTCAACGCGTTTGATTTCGGTACTTTCAAGTTCTTCCCTTTTGACCGCCGCTAATACACCGAGCAATGCTGTCCCGGCAGATGAAATCGTCGCGCCGTCCTCCGCAACTTCAATTCCGGTTGCGTATCTTCCGGTGATTGCTTCAAGGCTTTCTCCGTTGAAAGCAAACTCGATCATACAATTAAAAATGCTGACCCCTTTGTAAGCAACGACTGCGATGACCACCTCGCTTCCGGATTCTCCCGACAATAAAAGCTCTGACGTCTCTATCTTCATATCGCGTAAAAGACTTTGTACTGTCCTTAATGTCCCTTTCGTGTTTGTGATAATTCCTTCATTTAGCCATATATCAAAGCCCCCGGCGCTGTAGAATTCCGCAGTCCCGGACTGAGCGCCCTCATATCGGAAAATGACCCCCATATCCGTCATTTCGACCGGTCCCAGTACAGCCCGTGCGATCGCTTCCTCCGCTTCATGCCCACGCTCGGTGCGCATGGTCCTGAGCGCACCGACAGATCTGACGTTCTCGGGACTGATATTGATCCCGTTTAACCGCAGAACAGCGCATGCGTCCTCAACAGCCAGCCGCTCGCTTCGCGCATCGGCTATCGAGTCAATAACGATCACAGTCATAAAAAAAACATTGACCAGAACCAGCGCCGCAATAGTAATAGTCTTTATCCTGGAAACGCTCAAATCAATTACCAAACTTTCTTGAAATTTAAACTATCAGCGAGGGATCAGGGGTCAGGGATTAGGGCTTAGTGGAGAGAGGAGAGTGGAGAGTTACCACTGCAAGCAGCGTTCCCCTATTCCGCATTTCGCATTCCGCATTCCGCATTCCGCATTCCGAACTCCGAATTAATTCTGCATTCTGCATTAAACAATTCCGAATTCCGAATTTTAAACCCTCACCCAAAAGGGCTGGAGCAGTTCTGGGCCGGCATCGGACCAGCACAGCATAAAATCGCCGCCCGCCGCTGCAAGCGCCTGTATTTCCGGCAAAAGCCAAACAAGTTCATCTGTGATAATAAAGCTTCTGAAGTTAAGTTCAGCCTCCGTGATCATCCCCTCGATAAACACTCCTCTGGCGGCATAACCGTCCTCAGGCAGGCTGACGTATCCGCCGGCAATATAATAACCGAAAGTAACAACGCTGTAATTGCTTAAGTCATTTTCAAACGATTCGAAAAAAACGTCAGCATCGCCGGACGTTGTGCCTATCGTGTCCGCAACGACGGCACGCGCTTGTTCTATCATCTTACTCTCATTGAGAATCGGCCCGCGGCCGACAGACGGTAATCCATCCGTTCGGCGATATATTACTGTACCGTCCTGCTCTACCCTGATGGTAAATTCCGTTCCTGTACATACTAGCGCGCCCGCTGCGTCATAATCTGTAATATTCTGCTCGCCTCTATGTCCAAAAGCATCGATCGCCATATCGAGAAGCAACTCCGCCCTTCCGGCGGCGACGGAACTTATAACAGGATGAAGGTTTTCGAACAATACGAGCAAATACGGCGCTTTTGAAGCGATTTCCGGATTCGTTTCAAAAGCAAACCTCGCTCCGTTGGGGGCGTAGGCGCCAAGTGTCTGCGTTATTCCCGCCGAGGATGCAGTTTCAGCTCCAAAAAACAAACCGCTGTCATGGTCCGAAAAGTAGATTCTGTTTCTATCCTCACTGAACGCGACGAAAACTCGCCGCATCGATACGTCTTCTTTTATGTCAGGCATACCCGCCCTCAACCATGCGTCCATAACCGAAAGTCTGACAGGCGACGCGTATTCAAAATATACCCCGGCTCCGCCCAGCGCCGTGCGCCACTCATCTTCGCTTATTTCTTCAATATCCGATATTGATCCCAGCGCCTCTCTTAAAATGACGCTCATTCTGTCATAGATTGTGTTGCGCATGTCTGTGTCATATCTGACGCCAAAACGTTCGCCGTCCGCATCCGTAATAACTATAGTCAGAGGCCGGGCAGCCTCCTTCGCGGACACGCTGACTGTCTCCGTTCCCGTAGCTTCCTGAACAAACCCGGCGACACTCCCGAAAAATGGGATATCCCTTAAAAAATCGTTAAGAAGACCCGTCCGCCATCCGAGCAGAAGAGCGCTCGTTGACAGAACAACGATAAGCGCGGTTTTAACCCATTCAACTACCCTGTTTGAGCTACTCATCCGGTCCCTCCACCGGCAGCATTACCGTTACAGAAGTGCCTTTTCCCTTCACACTTTCAAGTTTAATTTCACCGCCGTGCAGTGTAATAATGTCTTTCGCTATTGAAAGCCCCAACCCCGTTCCTCCCGATTCGCGGGTTCGCGCTTTGTCAACACGGTAGAATCTGTCAAAAACGCGCTCAAGATCATCCGACGGTATCCCTACTCCGGTGTCTTCTATCCTGACAAAGACATTTCCATCCATACTTCCGCTGATGATCTCTATCGTGCCACCGTCAGGCGTATATTTCAGCGCATTTGTGATTATATTCATAAGGACCTGCTCGATTCTTGCACGGTCTCCCCTTATCATTGGCAGTCCCCACTCAAGTTCAAGATTCAGTTTATGCCCGCGTTTCCTCGCCTCGAGCGCGATCGCGGCGTAAACATCGCGAACTGAGCGTTCTATAGAGAACCCCTCTATAGACAGCTTGACATTACCCGAGTCGAAACGTGATAATTCCAGAAGATCCTGCACGATTTTTGTCATCCTGTCGCTCTCATTGATGATAACGCGCAGAAATTCCTCCTCTGTTTCCTGCGGAAGCTCCAGATTATCTGATATGGTCTCAGCGTAAGACCTTATGCTTGTCAGCGGAGTGCGAAGCTCATGCGAAACGTTTGCGACAAACTCCCGCCGCAACTTTTCCGCCCTTTTCAATTCCTCCAACATCGCCTCAATTTGTGCTGCCATATCGTTAAAAGTCTTGGCCAGTATGCCTATCTCATCTTCCGATTCCACCCTGATCTTGCTTGAAAAGTCCCCGTCCGCCATCGCTTCAGCCGCCCTTGTAATGCCTTGTATGGGTGAAAGCAGCGTCTTTGAGATAATCAGGCTTATCACGATGGAAATGACAAAACCGATGAGCACAGCCTCCAAAATAAGCGTGAATATTTCCATATTCAGACTCTGCACGGTTTGTTTGTTGTCGATTATATATACGACATAACGTGTTTCACCGCTTATAGACGTAACAGGTACGGCGACGTCCATGTATTCAAGTCTTGAACTGCCGCTGCCCTCGGAGAAATCTTCACCCATCAGCGCCCTTAGAATACTTGGAGTTACGTCAATACGTATATTTTGATCCATGTTTGAGGTGCTTAGCACTTCTCCCGTTGTCCCGTCGAGTATGTAGAAATTTCTGGTGTCGTTGTCAATACCCAAACGTCCGGAAAACAGCCCTAAAACATCCTCAATACCGGAAACAGCCTCGCTCTCGTCTGCGGCATGACGCAACTGGCTCAGCAGATTTCCCGTGGTGAACGCCGATCTCATCTGCGAGTAGAATTGATCCGTATAGAAGTCCTGTACTCCGCGGATAAGAAAAACCAGCACCACCGTCATCAGCAGTACTATGATCAGAAGCATAATGAATACAAGCTTTACCCGTAAACTCCGCCTCATGCTTAATATCTAGTCTCCAATCGAATAATAATATCCTACTCCGCGTTTTGTCATAATATACCTGGGTTGACCGGGGTCTTCTTCGATTTTCTCACGCAGCCGCCGTACCGCAACGTCCACAGCGCGCAGGTCTCCGAAATACTCATACTGCCATACCTCATGCAGCAGCTCCTCCCGTGAGAATATCTTGCCGGGAATTGCCGCCATAAAGCATATAAGCTCAAACTCACGCTGCGTAAGCTCCGCGCTGCGCCCGTTGACAAACACGTCATAACGTTCCTTATCGATAACGAGTCCGTCCGGTATTATGCCGCTTTGTTCCCGCGCATGGGCGTCCGAGCGGCGCAGATTTGACTTGATCCGCGCCTGAAGCTCACGCACAGAAAACGGCTTCGTTATATAGTCGTCGGCGCCCAGTTCAAGACCAAACACCATATCGGTCTCTTCCTCACGTGCTGTCAGCATTATTATCGGCGTCGTCTTGTCGCTCTTGCGTATCAGCCTGCAAACTTCAAATCCGTCAATCAGCGGCAGCATTATGTCAAGCAGAATAATGTCCGGACGCCGTTTAGAATATTCGGTAAGCGCGGCTTCGCCGTCATATGCCGTTATTATCTCGTATCCTTCTTTCTTCAGATTGAAGCTTAAAATGTCAACGATATTCTTTTCATCGTCAACAATGAGAACAGTTTTGCCCACAATAATCCTCCATAATATCTTCCAGGTGGGACTTCGTCCCCCCTGGATACGAACCGCTTTGCGGTTCGATACCCCCCTCGCGTTTGCACGGCAAACGCGGTCGCTCGGCGGGCAGTTGTGTCCTACGGGGAAATGAATTCCCCTACGGACGATTCAATCGTTTTTCATGAACCATTTGGGGTTATCTCCAGATGGCGTTTTGCTTTTAGTATACCTATTATTGACTTTGCGTCAGATAGTTCGTTGCGCATTATCATTTCAACAAGCCGATCGATGTCAATCGCTTCTACGCTGAGCAGTTCATCCTCGTCAAGATGCATTTCACCGTAATGCAGCTCCCGCGCGAGATAAATGCTTAATCTCTCCCCGCAATAGCCCGGAGTCGGATATATCTCACCCAGAAACACGTAACTTCCTGCCGTGCATCCGGTCTCTTCCGAAAGTTCGCGCACCGCGCATCGAAACGGTTCTTCACCGGCCGCCAATTTACCCGCCGGGATCTCCAACAATTCTTCTTCCATCGGGTATCTGTACTGCCGTACCATCAAAACTCTATTATCTTTCGTCACAGGTACGATCGCAACTCCGCCGGGATGTTCTACCACCTCTCTGGGTACTATAGATCCGTTTTGAATCTCCGCCATATCTCTCCTGATACTGACTATCAGACCGTCATAAACAACTTCAGACTCTAACTTCTTTTCGTAAAACCCCATACCCGGCCGCTCCTGTTTTTTCATATTGTTTTTGCATCATGTATATGGCAGCGATCATTATACATCACTTCTCATGAAAATGCTACTTTGATTTTTTGCTTTACAAACAAAGCATACTGTGCTATCATCTATTGGCGCAGGTCTTTATCAAGCCGCTCGCGGGTGTAGTTCAATGGTAGAATTCCAGCCTTCCAAGCTGGTCGCGTGGGTTCGATTCCCATCACCCGCTCCATAACGGAAAAGCCTTGTAATCGCTCATATTACAAGGCTTTTCTTTGTTTATGGCCGCATTATGCTAAGAACTTGCGCCTTTTGTTTATCAATAGTTCACTGATCTTATTTCAAAGTACGCTTGAGGATGAACACAGACAGGGCATATCTTCGGTGCGCTCACACTGTCTGCAATATGTCCGCAGTTCCGGCAAATCCAGAAAGACTTCTCTTTCTGTGTAAAGACGGAGCCGTCTTCAATATTCTTCAGCAACTTAAGGTAACGTTCCTCATGCTCTTTTTCAATTCGCCCTACCGCTTCAAACTGAGCCGCTATCTTATCAAAACCTTCCTCTTGGGCTTCTAATGCCATACGCCTGTACATTTCAGTCCATTCTTCATGCTCCCCGGCGGCGGCATCCTTAAGATTCTCCGTCGTTTGTGGTATCTCACCGCCGCATAGCAGCTTAAACCACAGCTTTGCGTGTTCTTTTTCATTACCGGCCGTTTCCTCAAAGATCGCGGCTATCTGCTCATATCCGTCTTTTTTGGCTTTGGAGGCATAGTATGTATACTTGTTTCGCGCCTGGCTCTCGCCGGCAAATGCTTCCATCAGGTTCTTTTCCGTCTTTGTTCCTCTTAAATCCGCCATTTTTAATCTCCTTTGCATTTTTTGTCATTATCTTTGCGCGAGTCTCCAAGCCTCTGCTACCGCGTTTCGCAGGTCTTGCTGATATGACTTGTTGTTCGTTACGGTTTCCGCAAAATGCAGACATAAATGGCCGTCCATACCGTTATCGCGGATTGTACTGCCGGCGTGGGGCATCCCGTGGATCGACGCTGCAAATGTCCGGCCGCCTACGGTCACCCATACGGGCCGCGCTGCCCAACTCCAAACCCCATTACGGCTTCGGGAAATCGCGTCGGTATCCGCTTTTGTGATCGGTTCGACATCGGCGTGTCCCCCTACGGAAAATGCGCGGATATTATAGGTTATACCTGTCCTGAGGTCAAGCACATGTATATCGTTTCCGGACTTTATATAGGTCCTCACTTGCGATGTTGTGATCAGTTCGATTTTATCCGCCGTCAACAGATCTGACCGTATGTATCCGACCTTGCCGTCAATCCTGACCGTTGACCAACCGTCAGGTTTATACTCCGTCACCGGAACTCTTGTACCTGTTCTCAGTGTGCTGATAATGCTGTGGTCGGTTGAAGGGCCGCTTCTAAAACGAACATTACCGGCAGTTCTGTAATAATTAACCTGCTGCGCGGATGACTGACCGGACGAACTCAAAGTCTGCTGCGTACCCTGTATGGGAAGCGCAAGAAAATCTGATCTGATATAGCCCTCAGAATCCCCGGCCTTAACCTTAGACCAACCGGCGGGATCGTGAGTGATCATTTCCAAAACATTGCCGACACCGACTGCTCTGATAATGTCGTCATTTGTAGACGGACCCTTCCTGAGATTAACTCCGTCGGTAGTCTTAAAATTGACGCCGCTTGTGCCGGACGGAACGGCGAGAAAGTCCGATCTGATAAAACCAACCGATCCATTCACCCTCACTCTTGACCAACCTGCCGGATCATGAGACAGCACTTCGACGCCTACTCCCTCGCCAACTGTTCTTATAACACCTGCGTTAGTTGACGCCTCGCTCCTCAAATTTACCCCCGTTGTGGTAAAGAGCTTTGCCTCTGAGGCGAATGCCGATTGCGCCAGAGTAAGCATCAAACAAAGTATTAATAACACCGGAGTAATTACTTTTTTCATACAGCGTTTCATTATGGATAACTCCTTTTTGAAACATTTTAATCTTTATTATCCTCATTGTAACAGAATGTATTCTATTTGTCAACTGTTTTGTAATATTTTGTTATTTTTATATTTCGATCGTTACTACAAGTCAGACCACTCTCGGAATGGCTATTTCTGTGTTCATTGTCAGCGGTAGCATGGATACGGAGCGCGCTCATCTGAGACAGGATGTCGAATATGAGCGTAAATGAACACATAAAAGGCATTTCGAGCACAAGGGGGCTGACTTGTAACTTTCGATCACCTCTGCGCGGCGTTCCAGGCTTCCGCTACCGCGTTACGAAGATCCGCCTGATATGACTTGTTATTTGTAACTGTTCCCGCAAAATGCAAGCAAAAATGACCGTCAATGCCATTATCGCTGATCGTGCTGACGTCGTGCGGCATACCGTTTATAGACGCGGCAAGCGTGCGGCCGTTTATAGTTACCCAAACCGGCCTCGCGTCCCAACTCCATACACCGTTGCGGGTCTGCAAAATCACATCGGTGTCCGCCTGTGTCATGGGTTCAACATCTGCGTGGCCACTCATTGAAAAAGTGCGCAAAGTAAAGTTTAAGCCTGTCCTAACGTCAACAACCTGCATCGGTACTCCCGTTCTTATGACGTTTCTCGCAACCGACCAATCAAGCAGTTCTACGTTATTATCACCCTCTCTCAAAAGATCCGACCGGATATAACCTTCCGCACCGCCGACAAGGACCTTCGACCAGCCGTTTTGATTCTGCTCGATTATTTCCACAGGAGTGCCAATACTCAGCACTCTTATGACCCTTGTGTCGGTTGAGGGGCCGACCCTGAAGTTAACGTTGCCTGATGTTCTGAGGACCACTCCGGATCCTGCGGAACTCGTTGATCCTGAAGACTGCTGGGACTCATCTATTCGCAAGGCAAGAAAATCTGACCTGATATAACCCTCCGTATCGTTTATCTTGACTTTGGACCAGCCCGCAGGATTATGAGTAAGCATTTCAACATTGGTTCCGGTGCCGTATGCCCTGATTATTCTCGAGCTTGTTGACGGGCCGGCTCTGAAATTAACGCCCTCCGTAGTTCTGAAAGTGACGCCGCTTGCATCGGACGGCAATGCAAGGAAGTCCGATCTGATAAATCCTGTGGACCCGCTCACCCTGACCCTTGACCAGCCTGCCGGGTCATGAGTAAGAACTTCAACACTGACTCCCTGTCCGACAGTCCTGACTATGGCCGCGTTAGTCGAAGCCGCGCCCCTTAAATTGACCCCGGTTGTGGTAACAAGCGTGTTCCCCGAGGCAGCGGCGGTCTGCATCAAACCGATCGTCAGCGCACATATCAGAAGCGCGAACAGTGCCTTTTTGAGAGAGCGAATCATTTACCATCAACTCCATTTATGCAAATGAATTATTGTAAACCATTTTAATTATAACAGCACTTTATTCACTTGTCAACTATTTCGTAACATTTAGTAGCCAATTTGTATTTTGTGGTAACTTGTTGGAGCCTTTTCTTTATACATCTTCGCACTATACATATGCGTTATGCAATTATAATAAAAAAGTGTATTGTCCATTGGGCTTCATGTGTGGTACAATAATTATGTGTACCAACGATATGAATAATTAGGATGTGTAATATGGATTATAAAATCATTGTTGACAGCGCCTGTGACATGACACCCCAACTCGCTGAGCGTTTGGGTGTTACTTCGGTCCCTCTGACAGTGCGATTGGGTGAAAAGGAGTTCACAGACGATGATAATCTCGATCTTCCCGGATTCATGGCTGAGATGATGTCATGTACTGAAAAAATCAGTTCCGCCTCTCCACCGCCGTTCTCATTTATGGAAGCCATCGAAAACGCGGGCCGCTCATTCGTGGTCACAATATCAAGCAAGCTGTCAGGTACTTTTGAGAGTGCGGTTTTAGGCAAATCGCTCGCGGAAGAAAACGGCGAAGCCGACACACATGTGTTTGACTCTAAAAGCGCCTCCGCAGGCGAGGTTTTGGTCGCGATCAAAATTCGTGAAATGCTCTCTATTGGCGCTTCTAAGGAGCAGATAATAAAATCCATAAACAGTTTTATTGATGACATGAAAACCTATTTTGTCCTTGAGAGATACGACAATCTGATCAAAAACGGGCGGCTGAATAAAGTCACTGGAATGATAATAAACGCCATTAACGTCAAACTCATCATGGGTTCGGACGGTAACGGCGTCATTAAACTGTTCTCAAAACCTCGCGGAACACAGCAAATGATCGAAAAGCTGATGACATATATAAAGGAAAAGGGCAAGGCAACAAGCGGCGAAACAGTAGTTATTTCACACTGCAACAACTTACCTCTGGTAAAACAAATCACAGACGCAATAAAGAAACAGTTTGACTTTAAAGAAATAGTAGTAGTCCCAACAAGAGGAACCATATCCGTATACGCGGACAACAAAGGCATAGTTATGGCATTTTGACCCGGCTTATTGTATGTACTTCCATCCTTCAGGATGAACTCAGCTCTTTACTCAAACAATATCTGGATTCGTCCCTAACAACAGACTACGGCAACGGAGTTGAAGCCCGCTGCCGTAGTCTGTCATATTGAACTATATTGGCGTTTTGTATCCCTTGACATTATTTCGGCACTCCGATATACTGTATTTGTGACGAGGTGAGGTTTATGATAATCGAAACTTTGTTGAGGCGGCAGAAAATGACCAAATACCGTCTTGCCGTTGAAGCGAATATACCGCACGCGACGTTGAGTGATATCTGCAGCGGTAAAACAAAACTGGAAAAATGCTCCGCCGAAACGATCTATAAACTTGCGAAAGCGCTCGGCGTTTCAATGGAAACGCTGACCGAAGCGGGCATTCACCGCACGGCGCGCGAACGCTCGTACGAACACGGTCTGCCGGGTTATCTGCAGTACGATTTGGACGAATATAAAAACGGGTTGCAAAACAACTCGAATCTGTTGGATTGCCTGTGGGGAGAGCTGTACGGAAGCATCAACATAGCGGAAATCAGCGAAGGGGTTATTACGCCCGAACACGCCGATTATCTGCGGCAGAAATACTTATGGAAAGGATATCACAGATGACGGGACATGTTGATTTCACGAACTGCAGTCAGATTCAAGGTAGGGCGTACAACGGAGCAAACGGCAAAAAAATATCCGTGGAATATGACGGAAAACAGTACATGCTGAAGTTTCCGCCCTCCGGCGCGCAGAAGCCGACCGAGCTTTCTTATGTCAACAGTTGCATCAGCGAACACATCGCAAGCGGCATCTTCAACATTCTCGGAATGACAGTTCATGATACGATGCTCGGGACATTTTCCGTAGAAAACAAAACGAAGGTGGTCTGCGCTTGTCTGGATTTCACCGCCGGCGGCAAAATCCTTTACGATTTCTGCTCAATCAAAAACACCGTTCTGGATTCCGATTCGGGAGGTACAGGAACGGAACTCCATGACATTCTCGATACCATAGAGAAGCAAAAGTTCGTCTCTCCCGACCTTTTGACCCGGCACTTTTGGGATGTTTTCGTAATTGACGCCATGCTCGGCAACTTTGACCGGCATAACGGTAATTGGGGTTTTCTTTATGACCCGATATCCGGTACTTCTGAAATAGCGCCGGTATTCGACTGCGGAAGCTGTCTGCTGCCGCAAGCCGACGAAAAGGTCATGCAGGAAATGCTGACCGATGAGGACGCCCTGAACGCAAGGGTGTTCCGATTTCCAACTTCCGCAGTAAAACAGGACGACAAAAAAATCAGCTACCATGATTTCCTGATAAAAGCTGAAAACGCGGACTGCTGCGAAGCGCTTAAACGGATTTACGACAGGACTGACATGGAAAGGATTCGGGCGTTTATCAATGAAGTCCCGTATATATCCGACATGCAAAAGCAGTTCTACGACCGGTATATCACGGCAAGGCTTGATTTAATCATCCGTCCCGCATATGAAACAGTCATGTCTTCTGTTTAGCTAATTGCCGTCAAATATCTGTAAAGTATAGACGCAACTTCTGCGCAGGTCGCGGGAGTTTGCGGGTTGAAGTTGGTTCTTGGAATATCGCGGTAAACACTCTGCTCTCGCAGGGTGTTTACCGCGATATTTATATGATGATATGCGAGACAACTCATATGCCTCAAGCAGATGGCCTACCCCTGCGGCTTAGTCCACAATGCGGAAATAGTTAAACAGTACTTGAGCCGCTTCGGCGCGGGTCAATGTGCTGTTGGGGTTAAACCTGTTTTCATTGTCACCGCGAACGATGTTCCACGCATACGCTTTTTCGACGGCGGAGCGATATGCATTCGGTACGGTCGCTATATCGATTGGCGCAGTAGTAACTCGTTCTTTCGCCCATCTCGGGTTGAAGCGTTCAATGAAGCTTGTAGTTATCAGCGCCATCTGTGCGCGGGTTATTTCCGCATTGGGGTCAAGATTATCCGATCCATACAAGACTCCGTCACGCTCCGCTTGCGCTATGTACGTTGTGTACCACGGACTGCCGCCCGGCATCTGTCCGTACTGAGTGCGCATAAGCATAGCAACCCACTGCGCCACAGTCAATCTGCCCTGCGGATCATAACGGTTATCGCCCACGCCCAGAACGACCCCGGAAGACGACATTGAAGTCACTGCCGGTTCAAACCAATCGTTTACCCGCACATCATCAAATCGAGCGACTTCCACTCCTTCGTCAGTACTGAGACCGGCCACCGAACCCGCAATTATCGGGAGCAGTAATTCCGTACCATCGTCCTGATATACCGTTATGCTGCCGTGAGCCGCGCCTTCAATCTCGACAGTTTTTCCGATTTCTATGGTTATGCTGTTTGCTTTTGGTATTAAGTTTATTGAAAATGCTTCCCAGTCTTCGGAAACAATTATGCTAACAGGATCATCGCTTTGAACAACTACTGTATATTCACCCACAGGCAGCCAGTATGCTGTAAAGTCGGTATGCGCATTTCCGGGATCATTGGCCGGCATCGGGTATACTCTTTGTGCATCAGGGAGGTTCTCCACAGACTGGCCAGACGAAGCCAGGATATGTGCGGCCATTTTATCTACAGAAATATACATTAGCTCTTGATGCATGTCTGCCTCACCGTCAAGAACCTGTTGCAGCCTAACAAACCCCAGTCTGCTGATTGTGCGTATCCTACTATCGGTATTGGTGGAAAATGATCCATTTCCGTGAATGGCAAAGTAAAGCTCTTCTTCTCCCGGTCTGTTTACTTCGTATACGTATATGCGCGTATCAGAACCAATCCGTTCAACTTTCCACGGCACAACAGCATGAACGAAGGGGTCTTCATTGTGTTGCAGTGCGTCAATGTACATAATTATTGGATTTGTTCCATCTGCGGCAAAGTTCTCAGAAGCTGAAATAAGTGCGTCACTATCAAAGTTTACGGTTGGAACACCGGGGAGCCACCAGGAAATCTGCGCTCTTTCGATCAGTTGTGTGATCTGATGTGTGGTTGAGCGCGGCGCAGGAATACTATAGGTGGTACTGCCTCCATAGTTTGAAATATTCAGGTTTCCGTTATAAAACTTTGTTGATATTACTGAGAATCCAAAGCAACTCCCCCCCCAGTATCTAGCTCCCTTTGCTTGATCATCATAATGTGCCATACCTAACGATTGCCCATACACTTCAATATAACGCTGCGCAGGTATCCTGTATAAAAAAGGATAACCAAAGCTGCTTCCTGTATTAACAAATGAAAACCCATCAACGGTTGGGATAAAATTAGTATATGCATTGCTGACTATAATGTCGAACTCCTGCGTATATGGCGTACCCATAGCCACACCGTTTGCTATGGTTGCTCTCACCCTCACTGTCCCCGCTGCCGTCGTGTTCAGAGTACGGCCGTTGATCGTCGCTCCGGTAGTTCCTGCGGTGACAACGCTCCATGTTATTGTCTTATTTGTTGCATTGGTTGGGTGTACTGTGCCTGTAAGCGTCAGCGGAATCCTCGACATAGCTGTTGTTGGGACATCGGTTATATTGGTTACTGGTACATATTCTGGCACCGCCATTGCTTCACTGTCTCGTCTAAGAATGGCATACAGCCAGTTATCATTCGTGCGGCTCCCGGCACTGAAAAATACCGGCTCCGAGTTTTGCAGATCGTTAAGTTGAGATGCAAGCGACATTTCAGTGCTGCTCGATATCCCCTGATACTCCTGATTTCCTACCGTATCCCTGACGATTGCATACAGCCTGTTATCATTCGAACGACTCCCGGCGCTAAAAAACACAGGCTCCGAGCTTTGCAGATCATTAAGCTGAGAAGCAAGTGACATTTCAGTGCTGCTCGATATCCCCTGATACTCCTGATTTCCTCCCCTATCCCTGACGATTGCATACAGCCAGTTATCATTCGTGCGGCTCCCGGCGCTGAAAAATACCGGCTCCGAGTTTTGCAGATCATTAAGTTGAGATGCAAGCGACATTACAGTGCTGCTTAATATCCCCTGATACTCCTGATTTCCTCCGGTATCCCTGACAATTGCATACAGCATATTATCATTCGAACGGCTCCCGGCGCTGAAAAATACCGGCTCCCAACCTTCTTTGGTAAGATCATTAAGTTGAGATGCAAGCGACATTTCAGTGCTGCTCGATATCCCCTGATACTCCCAATTTCCTTGTGGGGATGTAGCGCCTACTGTTACTGACAGAATCGGCAATAACAGTATAACAATGTTCAGCGCGAGAAGCATCGACATCGCATAGATTCTTTTTGCTTTGGCATTACCAAACAGCGTTTTCATAAAGATAATCCTTCCTTTTTGATATACTGGTTTATGGCAGTTGTATATTTATTGAGCCTCCGCATTATAGATGAGTGATCGTCCCCTGCGGCTTAGTCCACAATGCGGAAGTAGTTAAACAGTACTTGCGCCGCTTCGGCACGGGTCAATGTGCGGTTGGGGTTGAACCTGTTTTCATTATCGCCGCGAACGATGTTCCATGCGTACGCTTTTTCGACAGCGGAGCGATATACATTTGGTACGGTCGCTATATCTATCGGCGTTGTGGTTACGCGTTCTTTAGCCCATATCGGGTTGAAGCGTTCAATGAAACGTGTTGTTATCAGAGCCATCTGTGCGCGGGTTATTTCCGCATTGGGGTCAAGATTATCCGATCCATACAAGACTCCGTCACGCTCCGCTTGCGCTATGTACGTTGTGTACCACGGACTGCCGCCCGGCATCTGTCCGTGCTGTGTGCGCATCAGCATAGCAACCCACTGCGCCACAGTCAACCTGCCCTGCGGGTCATAACGGTTATCGCCTACGCCCAGAACGACCCCGGAAGACGACATTGAAGTCACTGCCGGTTCAAACCAATCGTTTGCCCGCACATCATCAAATCGAGCGACTTCCACTCCTTCGTCAGAACTGAGACCAGCCACCGAACCCGCAATTATCGGGAGCAGTAACTCCGCACCGCTGTCCTGATACACCGTTACGCTACCGTGAGCCGCACCTTCAACGCTGAGGGTATCGCTTATTTCCACTGTTACCATATCGCCCGAGGGTATCAGGTTTATAGCATAAGCGCTGCCCTCGTCCAGAACTGATATAGATGTGTTTTCTGTTCCATCAACAGTTACCCTGTATTCACCTTCGGGAACAAACCACATTTCGCTAGTCCGCTGAGGGGTTGGATCGGTGCCGTCCGGGTTAAGAGGTAGTACTCCAAGCGGGTAAATGATATATGCCCCATTAAGAGTTTCGACACTGGTTCCTGTTGTGTCTGTTATTTCAGCATTTGCCGGCACATTTATTTGCATACCACTTGCTCCATATGTTTGATTGTTTCTTGCACTAACAATTTCATTGTATACAAACTCTCCGTCAACGAATGTGATAATATCCGCAAGTCTTACATTATAGTTCTGTGTATCAGCAGAATTAAAAGACCACGCAGAACTACCTGATCTAGATAAATCTACATCTATACGCAAGTTGGTGTTATTAGGCTGGTTGTTATCGTAAATCTTAATTGAGTATCTGGTTTCGCTAAGTTTGTCTACGCCATAGGCATTGACTGCATGCCCTCCGGCAGCGCCCCGAATTATAACGATAATGCTGTCGTTATTGTCCGCAGCCTCTACGAGAGCCCGGAGATTGTTGTAATTTGGGTGATTTCCACCTCGTGCATAGTTCACATTTGGAAGAAATTGACTAATCTGGTAAAGCTCAATAAGTTGCGTTAGTGGGCGGGATGGATTTCCTGGCGCAAGGAATCCATAAGTCGTAGTGACGTTAGTTTGGTTATTAGGGTAGTCTGCATGCATTAGTTTATCTGATTTAAATGCATATGCTGATGTCGCAAAACCAAAGCAGTTCCCTCCCCAAGGAAGAAAAGCGGCGTGGTAGGATGGAACCCATGATAGTGGAAATATTTCCTCGAATCTCTCAGGAGGGATACTGTAATTTGAATTATTGCTAAAGCTTGCGCGAGTGTTTACAAAACGGTAATTGTCTATGCCCATCGTAAACGGTGCGCGCGCCGGGGCAACCGTTATCGTGAAGTCCTGGGTATAGGGTGTTGTGGTGGTCAAACCGTTGGTTATTGTTGCTCTGACGGTCACTGTCCCCGCCGCTGTCGTGTTCAGTGTGCTTCCGCTTATCGTCGCGCCGGTTGTCCCCGCGCTGACAAGACTCCATGTTATCGTCTTGTTTGTTGCGTTTGCCGGATTCACTGTGCCGGTGAGCGTCAGCGGAGTTCTCGCTGTCGCTGTCATCGGAACGCCCGTTATGCTTGTGACGGGGACTATATTTACTGTTATTGTAAAATTCTGAGTATAGGGCGTTGTGGCGGTCAAACCGTTGGTTATCGTCGCCCTGACGGTAACGGTTCCCGCCGCTGTTGTGTTCAGTGTGTTTCCGCTTATAGTCGCGCCGGTCGTTCCGGCGTTGACTACACTCCACGTTATCGTCTTGTTTGTCGCGTTCGCCGGATTCACTGTGCCGGCAAGTGCCAGTGGCGTCCCTGCGGTCGCTGTCGTTGGAACTCCTGTTATACTTGTAACGGGGACTATATTTACTGTTATTGTAAAATTCTGAGTATAGGGCGTTGTGGCGGTTAAACCGTTGGTTATTGTTGCTCTGACGGTCACCGTTCCTGCCGCTGTCGTGTTTAATGTATTGCCACTTATCGTCGCGCCGGTCGTCCCCGTACTAACAACGCTCCATGCTATCGTCTTGTTTGTCGCGTTCGCCGGATTCACTGTGCCGGTGAGGGTCAGCGGAGTTCCCGCCGTGGCTGTTGTTGGCACTCCCGTAATACTAGTGACGGGGACATGCGCTGCGGCTACTGTGATATTGAAATTCTGCGTATATGGCGTTGTGGCGGTCAACCCGTTGGTAATCGTTGCCCTGACAGTCACGGTTCCCGCCGCTGTCGTGTTTAATGTGTTGCCGTTTATCGTCGCGCCGGTCGTCCCAGCGCTGAAAATGCTCCAAGTTATTGTCTTGTTTGTCGCGTTCGCCGGATTCACTGTGCCGGTGAGCGCCAGCGGAGTTCCAGCCGTGGCTGTTGTCGGAACGCCCGTTATGCTCGTGACGGGAACATGCGCTGCGGCTACTGTGATATTGAAATTCTGCGTATAGGGCGTTGTGGCGGTCAAACCGTTGGTTATTGTTGCCCTGACGGTCACAGTCCCCGCTGCTGTTGTGTTTAATGTGTTGCCGCTTATCGTCGCGCCGGTCGTACCCCCACTAAC
>Ga0099364_10005911_pt1 | contig 17985 bp, 9 predicted proteins | sample TergutTh196P3_FD_73070 | JGI IMG/M metagenome (GOLD analysis project Ga0099364, IMG submission 73070) | Microcerotermes parvus P3 segment gut microbial communities from Pointe-Noire, Republic of the Congo - Th196 P3 | ecosystem: Host-associated > Arthropoda: Insects > Digestive system > Gut ...
GTTTTTCCTCCCGCCCGCGGCGCACCCCGCCACGGCGTACGGCGACGCCTCAATGACCGGCGGCCGGGAGATTCTAGTGGTGGATTCCAGCTTGCCGGAGGATACCGTCAATCAATACGCCTGCTTCACCGAAGGAGACCATCCGCTCATCCGCATTGATACCGACGCTGACGGAGACCGCTCCGTCCTCATTGTCAAGGAATCCTATGCCAACGCCTTCATCCCCTTCCTGCTGGCTCATTACAAGACCGTCTACGCCGTGGATTTCCGCTATTTCAACCGCGAGGGCCAGCCCGCGTTCAAGCTGGACGGATTCGCGTCTGAACACGGCATTGACGACATCTTGGTCATCAACTATTTCTCCGTACCCAACAAGCAAGATTTGACCGAATGGCTCGGGTATCTGATAGACTGACGGAGGCGCAACTCGATGAACAACCGCAGGGCGATTGCCATCACGCTGTTTTTCTTCCTGCCCCTCGCGGGGCTGGGGGTTTACGCGGCGTGGAGCGGCGACGCGGCGTTTTCCGAGCATGAAAACCGTTCGCTGGCCCAAAGGCCACCTTTTTCGCTCCGCGAGCTGTTTTCGGGACGGTGGGCGAGCGATTTTGACGCATACTTTACCGACCAGTTTCCTGCCCGCGAGCGGCTGATGGGCGTTTCAGACCGCGCCGGGCAGTGGCTGTATATCGCGCTGAGGGACGGAAGCGCCGTCCTCCCCGCCGATTTTGACCTCGGCGACGGAGAATCGCTTGAGGACATCTTAAAGACACTGCCCTCCGACGACATAGACGCGCCGCCCTCCCCGCTGTTCTCGCCGCCCCCGGCGCCCGTTCTGCCGTCCGGCTCGCCGGAGCCGGAGCTTCCCTCGCCCGAGCCGTCCCCGTCGCCGACGCCCGAACCCTCGCCGACGCCGGAGCCGGTCGTCGATTTGAATACCGACGGATATCTCATCATCGGCGACCGCATCATGCACATGGCGTTTACCAATCACATCAATCTGGAACGCTACGCCGACATGATGGACAGGCTGCAAAACGCGCTGCCCAATCGCCGCGTCATTTCGATGGTGGTTCCCAACAGCTTCCCGTTCTACTCGCCGTCGTCCTATACCGAAGGCCCGCGCGACCAGCGGCAGATGATAGAAGACCTCTACGCGCTGTATGACCCGCGCATCGTCGCCGTAGACAGCTTCACGCCGATTGCCGCCAATAAAGACGATTATCTCTTCTTTCGCACCGACCACCATTGGACGGCACGGGGGGCGTACTGGGCCTATGTCGGCCTGTGCGGGGCGCTTGGGCTTGAACCGAGCGACATCGCGGCATGGGAGTACGGGTATTACGAGAATTTCATCGGCAGCTTCTACGCTCAGGTGCGCCGTCATCCGCAGGCGGCGGCGGCGGCGGACAACCCGGATGTTGTAGAATATTTCGTTCCGCCCACCGCGTACACCGCGACGGCGTTTTCAAACGCCTCCATGACCGGCGGGGCGCGCGTCCCGATGGTCAACACCTCGCTGTCCCAAGGCGTTTCCAACAAATACATCTGCTTTACCAACGGGGATCACGCGCTGATTCGCGTCGAAACCGAGGTTGCAAACGGCAAGTCAATCGTCGTCGTTAAAGAGTCCTACGGCAACGCCGTTATCCCCTTCCTCCTCGCGCATTATGAGGAGATATTTGTCATCGACTACCGCTATTTCAACCGCAGGGACGATTTGCCCCGGCTCAGTCTGACGGATTTTGTCACGGAGCATGATATCGACGACGTGATGATTATCAGCTACCCCTATGTGCCTAACGAGCGGGCTCACGCGTACTGGCTGGAAATGCTGATGCCGTGACGGAAACAACAAAAACATGAAGCGAGAGGATTGAGTTATGAGTATGCAGTTTACCGATGTATGTTTTATTACCAACGATGTCCTGCGCTTGCGTGCGTTTTACGAGGCTGTTTTCGGCGTAAAAGCTGAGGGCGACGAAATCCACAGTTTTGTTCATGTGGAGGGACTTGGAATTGCCATATATAACAAAGACAAAGCAACCAATGAAAACCCCGAAAAAGATTATCATTCTACAGGAAACGATTGCTTTTATATCGGGTTTAATTGCGACAACGCCGATATTGAATATCAACGTATTCATTCATTGGGAATATGCAGTCCATCAAAACCGACATTATGGCCGTGGGGTGCTAAATCATTCAGTTTTCGTGACCCTGACGGAAACAATATTGTTATTCGCAGTTGGCCGAAGGAGGGCTGAACATGAACATCATAATAAAACCGCTCACCCCGGAGCTTGCCGATGATTACTTCGACTTTTTTGAAAACCGGGCATTTACCGACGATTCCCCGTATCGGTGTTATTGCCAAGTCTTTCAAATGACAAAACAGCAGTATCAAGCGGCGTATAATGACCCTGAAACACAAAAGAATCCCGGTCCCGCTTCCCGGAAAGTCGCCGAACAGCAAATCGCAGACGGCGTATTGCGGGGCTATCTGGCATATGTTGACGAGAAATCAATCGGATGGTGCAATGCCAACGACAGAGCGAATTATCCCGCTGAACCATACGATGATGATGTACCTTTCCATGCACCAATTGAAATGAAAGAAAAAGCCGTGGTGTGCTTTGAAATTGCCCCGGAGTATCGGGGGAAAGGTGTTGCTACCGCCCTTTTGCAACAAGTTATAACCGATGCAAAAGCGGAGGGATATGTTGCAGTTGTGGGGTTTCCCGTTATGCGTGATGAGCGGTATGAATGGGATAACCGAGGCCCGGTTCGGCTATATGAAAAAGACGGATTTACCATAATATCAGAAAAAGACGGCAAAGCGGTTATGCGGAAAGAGTTGAGGTAAAACCATGCTGATACCACACTTGCACTTCTGCGATGATTGCGAAGAAGCGATTGTTTTTTTGTCATATCCGCAGACGTTTGGAAAACAATATGATGTGATAAAGAAAAACCTTGACCTTCTGCCCGGCGGTGACGATTCGGAATGCCGCTTATAAAAAAGTGCCGATATCAGGTGCTTCGCGGCGTGTGACGCCCCCGCGATACGCCTCCCGTATCACCTCCGCGCTGTGCCGCAAGGCGGCAAGCTCCTCCTTGCTGTACGGAACCTCCAGCAGCCGCTCCATCCCTCCCGCGCCAACCACGCGCGGAAGGGAGAGACAGACGTCTTTGATGCCGTATGCGCCCTCGATTAGCCCGGAGACGGTCAATACAGCCTTTTGGTCATTCAGCGCGGCCTCGGCGACGCGGTTGACCGCCAGCGCGACGGCATAATGCGTCGCGCCTTTTTTGGCGATAACGTCATACGCCGCGCCGCGCACTTCCCTGTGCAGCTCGGAAAGCCGGGTCAGCGCGTCGCAGCCGGGCTGAGGGCATTGCGCGCAGTATTCATCCAGCCGCATCCCCGATACGGCCGTCGCGGAAAACGCCGCCACGGCGGTGTCGCCGTGTTCGCCGATGACAAAGGTTTTCACGTCGCGCGAGTCAAGGCCGATATGCTCCGCGATTGCCCATTTGAGCCGCGAGGTATCCAGCACCGTGCCGGAGCCCATCACGCGGGACGGGGGCAGGCCGGAACGCTCCAGCACATACTGCGTCAGCACATCCACCGGGTTGGTGACGGTCAGCAGCAGCGCGTTCGGGGCCAGATTTGGCAGTAAATTTGACAAAACGTCGTCAAAGACGCGCAGATTGCGTCCCAGCAAATCCATCCGGCTCTCGCCCGGCTTTTGGGCCGCGCCCGCCGTCAGCACAATCAGCGCCGCGTCCCGGCAATGCTCATACCACCCTGACGTCAGCTTGACCGGCGGCAAAAAGCTCATCCCGTGGTTCATATCCAGCGCGTCGCCCTCTGCTTTGTCTCGATTGACGTCGATTAAGACAAGCTCGTCGGCGGTGTTGTTCATCAGCATCGTGAACGCCGCCGTGGCTCCGACAAGCCCCGCCCCGATGACCGCGGCCTTTTTTTTCGGCATGGCGCAACCCCCTCTTACATATAGATAGGTTGCCCCGGCGCGGAGTGAAATATATGGCCTTTCCCGCGATAGGGGGTTGACGGCTTCAAAAAAACTTGCTATAATACGAATAAGTTACAATGTGGTTACATATTATTACAGGTAGACATAATATTTTGGAAGAAAGGGGAAAGGCCATGCGGTTTCATTTGCGGCGGGTCAGAGACGCCTTCGGGCGCGCGGGCGCTTGGTGCGCTCTGTTCGTGCGGCGTCTGCGCCACGCGCTGACGCGCCGCTTTGTCCTTGTCCCGATGCTGGCCATCCTCTCCCTGTGGTTTTACTCCCATTATGTAACCCAGCTTAACTTCTTCATCATCTTCGACCAAGACCGCGTCACGGTTCACGGGACATATACCCGCGACCCCGAGCTGGTGCTGGCGGAGGCGGGGATTTTCATCGGCGGGACAGACTTCGTCTCTCTGCCGCAGGGCCTGTTAATCGGCGGCGCGGCTGAGATTCAAATTGTCCGTTCAAGTGAAATCACCGTCAACGTTTCCATCGAGGGCGTTCCGTCCCGCATTGCGCTGCCCGGCGGAACGGTTGCCGACGCGCTTGAAATGGCGGGGTACGCCAGCCATCCGAGCGAAAATGTCCGCGACGTCATCAGCCCGAATCTAGGCTCGCCCCTTGAGGACGGCATGGAAATCACCGTCACCCGCTATACCGTCCTGACCGAGGTGAAGATTGAAGACATCCCCTTCGGTATCGTCGAGCAAACCAGCCCGAACGTCAACGCCGGGACAAGCGTCGTCACTGTCGAGGGCGAACTCGGAGCGCTGGAGCTGACCTATGAGGTCGTTCTGCGCGACGGGGAGGAGATTCATCGGACTGAGCCTCGGGAAGCGTTGCTCAAGGAGCCGGTCACGCAAATTGTCGTAAACGGAACCGGCGGCACCGTGCGGCTGGCCGACGGGACATACAGGCGCTACGTCCGGCGGCTGGAAATTATCGCCACAGCCTATACCACCGAACGCCAGACCGGGAAAATCAACGCCATCGGCAACATCGCCCGGGTGGGCACCATCGCCGTCGACCCGAAGGTCATCCCCCTCCGCATTGACGTTTTCGTCACCTCCAGAAACGGCTCGTGGTTCTACGGGCTGGCGCGCACCGAGGACACCGGCGGCAAGATTAAGGGCAACATCATAGACTTATTCTTTGACACATGGGACGAATGTATCCGCTTCGGACGCAGGACAGGATATCTGTATATCCTAGAATGATTGGCAAACCACCTAATTCCGCATTCCCCCGCCGGAGGCGGGGGAATGTTAGGCTATCCAATCTCCGCTTAGCGCTCCGGCTCTTCCGCCTTTTCCCCGCCTTCGGCGGGGAAAAGGCTTATTATTAGGAGCTGAGGACGGCAAACTGTCCAATCTCCGCCTGTGGAAAGGGCGGAGATTTTGTCGTGACTTCCACTTGCAAAAGGCGTGGTTGAGGAGTATACTGAAATCATGGAGAATGTTTTGTGCCGCCCGGACGTAATCAGGCAAACCCTTGCTCAGCACGGCTTCCGTTTTGACAAGCGCAAAGGGCAGAATTTCCTAACCGCCCCGTGGGTTCCTGAACGCATGGCGGCTCTTTTTTCCAAAGGACAAGCCGTGCTGGAGATTGGCCCCGGATTCGGCGCGCTGACCGCCGCGCTGGCGGAGACCTGCGGGAGCGTCACCGCCGTGGAGAAAGATAAACTTCTGCTGCCGATACTGCGGCAAAACCTGTCGTCCTGCGGCAACGTCACCCTCGTCGAGGGCGACGCCCTGCGGCTTGACTTGGCGTTTCCGGGACTCACGGCGGTATGTGCCAACCTGCCCTACTCCGTCACCACGCCCCTGCTGACGCGCCTGATGGAGCATACCCGCCTAGACCCCGTTGTCGTCATGGTGCAGAGAGAGGTGGCGCGGCGGCTTGCCGCGCGGCCCGCGACGCCGGAATACGGCGCGATTACCGTCTTCATGGCGCTGTGCGCCCGCTGCTCCGTTTTGTTTGACGTAGGCCCCGATTGCTTCATGCCGCGCCCGGCGGTGACGTCAAGCGTCATCCGTCTTGACCGTATACCGCGGGACGCGCGTGTCCCGGATGCGCTGCGCATCGTCAAGGCCGCGTTCGCTCAGCGCCGCAAGACATTGGGCAACGCCCTCTCCGCCGGGCTGGCGCTGCCCCGCGAAACCGTTGCTGAACGCTTGGAAAAGGCGGGCATAGACCCCTCGGCCCGCGGCGAAACACTGTCCCCGGAGCAATTCCTCATGCTGGCGTATCATATGTAAAGGGAGTGATTGCAATGTATTCCGAAACCACGCAAATCGGCCGCTTGGGCCTGATTGGAATGCGCGGCAGCGAGCAGATGGCCGCCAAAATCGACGATTACCTGTGTACATGGGACATCGAGAACGGCGGCGACGGGCGCAGCGTCTTGGTGCAGTACGACTGCCCGCGTTTTGCTTCCGGCGAGGCCAAAGGCCTGATTCGCCAGTCGGTGCGCGGATATGACCTCTACATTCTCGCCGACGTCTTCAACTACGGCGTCACCTACCGGATGTACGGGCGGGATGTGCCGATGGGGCCGGACAACCACTATCAGGATCTCAAGCGAATCATCGCGGCCACCAACGGCAAGACGCGCCGCATCAACGTCATCATGCCGCTGCTGTACGAGGGGCGGCAGGATCGCCGCTTTGCCCGCGAGTCCCTTGACTGCGCGCTCGCGCTGAAAGAATTGACGGCGATGGGCGTTGACAACATCATCACCTTTGACGCCCATGACGTGCGGGTGCAGAACGCCATCCCGCTCTCGGGCTTTGAAAATATACAGCCCTCCTACCAAATGATACGCGCGCTGGTCAACTCCAACAAAGACCTCATCATCGACAACGACCATATGATGGTCGTCTCGCCCGACGAGGGCGGCATGACGCGCTGCATCTACTACGCCACCGTGATGGGCCTCGAGCTGGGCATGTGCTACAAACGGCGGGACTACGCCAAGCTCGTCAACGGGCGCAGCCCTATCGTCAGCCACGAATTCCTCGGCGGCCAGCTTGACGGGCGGGACATCATCCTCGTGGACGACATCATCGCCTCCGGCGAGTCCATGCTGACCGTCGTGGAAGACCTCAAGCGGCGCGGCGCGGCGCGGGTGTTCGTCTTCGCCACTTTCGGGCAGTTCTGCACCGGCCTTGAGGCCTACGACCGCGCCTACGCCGAGGGCCTGCTCGAGCGCGTCTACACCACAAACCTCATCTACCAGCCCCCCGAGCTGCTCGGCCGCCCTTGGTACTACAGCGTCGATATGTCGAAATACATCGCCTACATCATCAACACCGTCAACGTCGATCAGTCCATCAGCCACCTCCTCGACCCCTCCGTCAAAATCGAAAAGCTCCTGCGCGCCGCCAAAAAGTCCGGCCAATAACCCCCATAACCCCGCCCAACAAAAAACCCCGTCATTGACGGGGCTTTTGCTTAGGAGGGGAAAAAGATGAAAAAACGCTACTGCCTGCTTGCTCTCTTATCATACCACGCAAGTGTTACAAAACAACTCTTCTAATATTAAAAGAGTATTAAATCCCTGCCTTTCACCCTCCTCCGCCGTCCCAAAAACCGAACATATAGAGCAAGAATCGACGCGTTCTTACTCTTGCAACGGTTACAGCCGTTTTTCATACGAACGTACGTACTAAATAGTAACGAATATGTTACCTTTCACACATTTTGATTTCGGTTGTGCTATGCTAAAAACATCAAGGGCCACAAGCCCGAATTAAAAAGGAGGTACTCCCAATGAAGGAGACCAACAACAAAGTAAAAAGCCCCAGCGAGCAAAATTCCAATCTCAGCATCGCGACCCAAAATAATTTGAAAGGAGCAAGAACCATGAAAAAGCAACACCACTCTCTCCGACGCGTATTCGCGTCCGCGCTGGCCGTCACGACGGCCGCCGCCATCGTCATCGCCGGCACTTACGGCTGGTCAGCAATCTCGCAAATCGCAAAAGGCACAGCAGACGGAACCACCCAAAACGGGGGTGGCGAAAACCAAACCGGCCCCGGCGGCCGACTCCACTTTGACTTCGACCGCGACAGCGGAGCCGCCGAAGTCTACGCCGAAAACTTCGGCACCGAACCCCTCTTCGTTCGCGCACGGCTCAACGTAACCACCGACCTCATCGACAGCGAAGTCTCTTACACCTACGGCGGCGACAAAATCTTCATGCCCACGTTCCTAAAGGACAGCACCAAGCTCTACTCCGACGTCACCGGCGACGCCATCGACCCTGAGCGCGAGACCGCCCCCGTCCCCGAGTTCCCCGACTACACCGAAAACGAAACGAAAACCGACACCGCCTACTACACCGACCAGACCAACGCCCTCGCGACCCACAGAGCCAAGTCCACCCTCGTTGGAGCAGCCCCCGCCCCTATCGCCGACTGGGACAACACCCCCGTCAACCGCTGGTTCCGCGACGCGGATGGCTGGTACTACTGGGGCGCACCGCTTGCCAAGGGCGAAGCGACTTCCCTCCTCCTCAACGCCATCGAGTTCAAGGCTGACCGCAGCGATTGGGAGTTCGTCATCCTGCCGGAAGCCCAATTCGTTGACATCGACGACGTTGACATGCTGGTCAACACCACCCCCGAAGCGGACGAGCTGCTTGCCGTCATCGCCCCCGAACCAGTTGCCCCTATCGTGCGCGGCGACAGCAGGATTCTGGGCGCAATCGGGTCTAACGCGAGCGGCGAGGACGCCTTCTGGCCCGCGAACGGCACAGACAGCGGCATTTTGCAAAGTCAAGTGCTTACCATCTCAGTCGTTAACTACATCCCCGCCGACTTAGAAACCAACCCCATCTATCTACATTCCTGGGACGTGTCGGCGGCGGGCGACCTTTCCGTCATGGCATGGTACACCGACGCGGGCGAAGTCAACAGCAACGGCAAAGATATGTACGACCTCTTCCTCGGCGCCGAAGGCACGGTGAAAACCGGCGCGAACGCGAGCAGATTGTTCCTTTGGTTCTATAATGCAACGACGATTGACGTATCGAACTTAGACACCTCTAACGCGACCAATATGCAAGAGATGTTCAAAGGAACCTATGCTCTCACAAGTCTTGATGTGAGCAACTTCAATACCTCGAATGTGACCAACATGAGCAGTATGTTCGCCAATGTAAAATCTATCACAAGCCTTGACTTGAGCAGCTTTGACACCTCGAAGGTGATTTATATGGGTCAGATGTTTTTCGTCTCAAACTCCCTCATAAGCCTTAACCTGAGCAGCTTTGATACCTCGAAGGTGACCAATATGCCGCAAATGTTCCAAGGCACAACCGCCCTCAAGCACCTTGACATGCGCAATGCCGACTTCAAATCAAGTGCGTCGTCCATGTTCAAAGACAGCGGCCTCAACAGCGACGGCGTGATGTTCGTAAAGGACACGACGGCGAGAGCGTTTATCAACGGCATCCCCGCTTCCGACGGCGGCCGCCCGTACACCGTAGAGATTGCCGACTAACACCCCGTAGGGGCGGCGTCCTGCCGCCCGCCGTACCCCAACGCATCCCACGCGACCGTCCCGCGGGCGGGATGACCCCGCCCCTACAGGGCCAACCAACATGCTTTTATCTTCTTTCTTTCTTTCTTTCGGATTGCGGCAATGCCGCAATAGACGCCGGCGGGGTTTGGGCCCCTCGCCGGCGTCCTCCTATGCCCGGGGTGGTTCCCCGTCCCGCAACTTATTAGAAAAAATGATTGACAAAAATATTATTTGTTGTATAATGTAATATGTGAGGATTCCACAAACCCCCGGAAGCGGGATGTGTTGTAAAATCAGCCTGTTACGGTGACGGTGACCGCTGATGAACGTGAAAGGAACGTGGTGCGCTATGGCGGGTCTCTGAGAGGCGGCTTGTTGTTCGCGGGGCATATTGCACAATAAATAGTAAAGGAGTTTTACATTATGTCAATCAAACGTTTTCTCTCCCTCACACTGGCGGCCGCGCTGCTGCTGTCCGCCATCAACCTCTCCCCTGCCTTCCGGGCAGCGGCGGTAGGGGATTACGCCTACGCCAACTGGACGGCGTGGGACAGCATTACGGCAGATCAATGGGGCGTTATCAACGGCCTGATGGCGATGGATAATGTGCCCCTGATGAGTGGCCGTACGGATTCTATGCGTATGCTGTCCCCGAGGCTTGACATCAACCCCTCGCGGCCTTTCGCCATCTCATTTGATGTGGCGGTCCCGAGCGACGGGCCTGTGAAGATTGAAATGGAATATCATGCCGACGGCTCGCTTGACTGGGCCGAAGTATTGAAAATGAGCTTCGGTATTACGAACAACGGTGAGGTTCTCCTTGAAAATGCCGCCAGCTTTTCAGCGGATCTGGACGGTTGGGCTCACGCAAACCCGGACTATGTGGGCAACGCGACCGATTTTGTCCGCGCGACGCTGACCCGAAAGGATGACAACAGTGTCTATTTTGAGTTGACTAAGATGACCGGAGAGGTCTATTTCTGCGTTCCAATCGTGGAAAACGCCAATTTCCCAAACCTACAGCATTTTTATCTGCAATACAGGAAAGAAGGCTTCTGGACTAGCACGCAGCTCCGTATCAAAAATCTGGTGGCCAAGAACACCGACTTGGATACATCCCTTTGGGACATCCCGGCCGAACACAAGCATTTCTTTGGCGGCGGGGCCAACGGGGGCGTGGACGTGCATTCCAGCTTCGACCTCCGGCACACAACCATCGGCGCGCGGTACGGCCCGACGCTGACGGCGGCCTACACCATTTCGTTTAAGATGCTTCCCACGTGGGGCTTCCGCGGGAATGAATTGGGAACGCCTACAGGCAATATGGTTCTGCGCTTTATGAACGGGGACACACAGGTGGCCGTTCTGCAGCCAAACATGGTCTTGCGAATCGGTGAACGGCAAATTGAAAACGGCTCTTGGCAAAACCTCGGCGTGGCCGGGCCGGTTGACGTCACGGTCACGAGGAGCTCCGGCAGCTCGAGCGCCACCGTGACGGTGACGCTCTTCGACGGCGGCACCACACAGTTCACCGTCGCAAACATAGGCGCGGCAACGTCGCTGGAGTTCGGTTCCACCGGCGCGCGGATTGTTTACAGCAACGTAGTGTTTACCGACCAAGCCAACGACGCCATGTACGCGAACAATACATGGGAATCGGATACCACGGCCGGTCTCGCATGGAACGAAGGGAACAAGACCATCCAAAGCTCCACGGCGAACAAAACCCTGACAATGGTGAGCCCCGAGCTGGAGGGAAGAGCCGCGTGGAAACTCGCCATCCCGCTGACGGCGGTATCCGGGACCAGCGCCAACAGCTTCCGGGTCAACCTGCTGGACGACGGCGGCAACTCGCTGGCAGACGCGACGCTGACGAGCGCAGCCATCGTCGGCACAAAATCAATCAACGGCAGCAATTTGTTCAGTGGTGGGATTGTCGGCACCTCTTACACCAGCAACGCAACCCCCTCCACGTTAGAAATCACCCGCATGGAGGGGAAAGACTACCTAACCTATCTGTTACGGCAGAGTGACGGTAATATACGTTCTCAGGGGCGGACAAACAGCATCGCCAACATTAACGATATCGTCAAGGCTCAGATTACCTTCGTGAGCGGAAACTGCACGATAGGGCTGACCGGCCACACCGCTTATAAGGTGGAGTTCCCCGATACGGCGTCACATGCCGTCGAAAATATGCTGACGGTGGCGGACGCCGCGTTCAGTATGCACGTCGGCCGGACGAACTATGTCCCCTATTGGAGCGCCGCCACCGAAACCGGCGGCAAATACGCCGTCACCGTCACGCCGGAGAGTAGAGACCGGGTAACGGCGCTGTTTCAGGAGACAAAGCTGACGGGGCCGGAGTGGTTCGCATCCGCCTCTTTCACCAAACCCGCGATCCCGAGTGCGCAGAGCGTGGGAATCGATAAACGCTGGGTGGCGAACATAGGCCTTACCAACAATGGCAGAGACCTCTTCTTCGGGCGGTTGGAGCTAAACGACTCTGGCAATATGCGGTACGCCCCGCAGGTCTATCTGCTGAACAACTCTTGGAGCAGTACATCCGAGCAAAACGTGAATATAGGCGCCTATAACACGATTACGCTGACCTATTCCCTAGAGGGCGGCGACATCATAGCCCGCGTCTATGGAAACGGGAACGACACCCCCCTGCTCACCCACACCTTCTCCGCCTCGGATTTCGGGCCCGAAATCGCCGCGGTCAGATACCTCCAGTTGATGAGCGAGGAAAGCGCGAGCATTGACTTCAAAGACGTATACGCCACCGGCGCGCCTTTGGCCCCCTTCAATTACAAGAACTCCGCCGCTCAGGCTATGGGGATTGTGGCGAGTAACTTTATTGAAAGCAACCAGCTTGTACATACAGGCCACGGACTGAAGCAAGCCAACGCCGGTATCCCGTGGGAGCGCTATATGTTCATCTCCGCCATCGACACATACCTGACCTATTTGGAGAAGTATTACCCGGGCGACCCCGACATAGCCAAATATCAGGGCTACATCGCCAACGAGATCAATTACTGTTGGACAAACTATGTCAGCACCAGCGGGAATTCTAAGATCACCTCTGTCGGTTCCGGCAGCCGAAACCCCGCCAACGACGACGCCGGGTGGTCACTGATGTATTTGGAAACACTGGCGAGACGCAACCCGGGTCATGAGCGGCGAGCCGCCCTTCTGGCCGACGCAAATACACTGTTTAACACTATGGTTGGATGGCTGGAATCCAGACTGGAAGACGCCATGTGGTACAGACAGGACCATCAGTATACCTCCTCCTACGCCGCGTCCATCGCGTACGCGGGAGCAGAGCTGGCGAAGCTGGACGGGGGGAACGCGTCTAGCTACGCGGCGGGGGTCACACGTATCTATAACGGCGTCAAGGCCATACAGGGCCGCACCGACGGTATGTACTGGCTTGATGTGGGCTTTGGCGGCCCCGACGGCGTGGAAAGGCCTTATGACATCAACGCGGGGGGCAGCGTCACCGGCTTGTTTGCCAACATGGCGATGGCCATTGTAGAGATGCAGCGTAGTACCCCTAATATCGCTGACGCCCAAAAGACCATAGCGGCCATAGCCCGCTACCAGACCAGCGGCGGCGGCTATACCAATGACCGCGACGCGTGGACAAACGCCACCTTCGCCGGGAAATTTGTGCAAACGATCCTTTCGGATGACAACAACGGCGTGGCCGACCATCTCAAGCAGATTCATCAAAAGATGTTCGCCAACACAGCCCGCGCCATTATGACAAACAGCCGGTACGTATACGGAGCCGGCACCGGGGGAACCGGCAACCAAGCAACCGGCTGGCACAACGGCAGATATGTCATGGGCCCCAACTGGTATGGCGGCGGCGAATGGGTGGAAGGCACGGAATTCGGTTCCGCGGCCCGTCTCATGGTGCAAGCCACCACGGCGCATATGGTCGTGGCGGCGGCGCTGGCGAATATGATCAAGCCGGAGATCACGACGGCCTCTCTGCCGGGCATTACCTTTGTAGAGGAGTACAACCAAACGCTGACGGCGACTAGCAACTTGCCGGTCACATGGAGCATTACCGACGGCGCTTTGCCGGGAGGCCTGACCCTGAACGAATCAACAGGCGTCATCTCCGGCAACCCCACGGCGACCGGCACCGCCAACTTCACCGTCCGGGCCACCAACGCCGCGGGCTACGTTGAGAAAGCGCTGTCTATAACCGTCGACAAAGGGGAGCAAGCCGCATTTTCGATAAACGCCCCCGGCACGAAAGTATACGGCAACGAGCCTTTCCAACTCACCACAACGGGCGGCACTATCGGAGCGGTGACGTATACTCAAGTATCCGCCACGGCAGGCAGCGTAACAACCGGCGGCTTGGTGACGATCACCGGCGCGGGAACTATCGTCGTAAACGCGACAAGGGCGGGCGATGGCAACTATAATCCCGTCACAAGCGCAGACTTGACGATTACAGTAGGCCCGGCACCGCTGACACTAACCGCGGAAGACAAAACCATTACCGTCGGCGGAACAGAACCGACATACACCTACATCGTGGGCGGTCTTGTCAGCCCTGATACAGAAGCTGTCATCACAACGCCGCCTACCATGAGCGTTACGGATTTCAGCAGCGCAACGGCAACCACCTTCGACATCGTCATAGCGGGCGGCGCAACAACCAACGAGAATTACACCATCGCCACCCGTGTCAACGGCACGTTGACGGTATCGAGTAAAGAAGATGTAACCGGCAGTATCACCTTTAACCCCGGCAGCAAGGATTACACAGGCGAGGAGCTTGACTGCGCCCCGGCGACAGGATTGGACGGCGACAACTGGACGTACACCTACTCGGTGCTGGCAGGCGACACCGCCGCTCTCGGCACGAACAACAAGCCGGTTGGCGCGGGGACGTATACAGTTGTCGCAAAATTCGAGGACGCTACAAGAATCGGCACGGCTACGGAGACGTTCACCGTCAACCCCAAAGATATCGACGGCGCGACTGTGAATGTCACCGGAACGTATACCTATACCGGAAGCGCGATAACCCCCGCTGGAACCGCCATTGAGGTTGAGCTGACAGGCTTCACCCCGACATACACCTCTGCGGCAAGCAATAATATAAACGCCGGGACAGCCACCGTCACCGTGACGGGAACGGGCAACTTCACCGGCACGGAAACGGGCACGTTTGAAATCGACAAAGCCGACCCGACCGTGACAACATGGCCCACGGCGGCGCCCATCACCTACGGCGCGGCGTTGTCAACATCTGAGTTGCCCGGCGGCGTCGGCAGCACGGCGGGTACGTTCACGTGGACAGACGGTACGACGGTACCATCCACCGTGGGCGACAGCGGGTACGAGGTCACATTTACGCCAACCAACACGAACTACAACACCCTGACAAACACCGTGACAGTCACGGTAAATAAAGCCGACCCGACCGTCGCATGGCCGAACGACCTGACGGCGACCTTCGGGCAAACGCTGGCTAACGTCACCCTGCCGACCGTCGGCAACGGCACGTTCACATGGACGGGGGCGACCTCAACCTCTGTTGGCGGCGTCGGCAATCAAACCCACAACCTGACCTTCACCCCGAACGACGCGACCAACTACAACGTCGTCTATAAAGATGTGGACGTGGTGGTAGGCAAAGCCAGCCAAACAACGCCATCCATCACAGGCGGCGACATCGACAAGACTTACGGAGACCTGCCGTTTAGTATCACCGCGACGGGCGGCGAAAGCTCCGGCGCGTACAGCTACACAAGCAGCAACACGAACGTCGCAACGATAGACGACGACGGACGTGTCACCCTCGGCACGGGCGCAACCGCCATCGGCTCGACGACCCTTACGGTGAAGAAGCTGGGCGACGGCAATTACAACGACTCAGCCGAAAGCGACGGCATAACGCTGACGGTGGGCAAAGCCTCGCAAGCCGCGCCGTCCATTGCTTACACAAAGAGCGGCGACCCGAATGACGACGGCGTGACGATTACCATTACAAGCCCCACCATAGGCGCGATATACTCGACCGATGATTTTATTACAACAACCACCAGTCCGATTTCCTTCCCGCAGGGCGATATGGATGCGACAATCTATGTGAAGCTGGACGCAACGGATACGCACCTGCAATCGGAAGCGGCTCATGTGGACATCGACTTCTCGAAGGAAGACCAAACCGCTCCGGGAGCTTTCTCCATGACCTACGACTACAACGCGGGGCCCAACAACTTTACCGTAGAAATCCCCGAAATATCCGACGTGGAATACAGCTTTGACGGGGATACCTTCAGTGGTACAAGAACCACGACGGCGGCTCCGGGGGCAACTGTAACAGGCTATGCGCGTTTCCCCGAAACCGCAACCCATAACGCAAGCCCGTCCAGAGAGGCTATGCTGACATTGCCGATTCCCGTGACGGAAATCACCGTGAGCGGCACAGGCGATGCGACGGAAATCACCACCAAAGGCGGCACATTGCAAATGCTGGCGGCGGTATCACCCTCAGACGCAACAACGCCGGCGGTCACATGGACGGTCAGCGACACAGACGTGGCAACCATCAACGCAACCTCCGGCCTGCTCACCGCCGTAGACAACGGCACGGTAACGGTACGCGCCACCGCCACAGACGGCTACGACGTGTACGGCGAGGAAACGATTACCATAAGCGGGCAGGAAGACATCATAAGCATCTTGGCGGTCAGCGGCGTAACGCCGCCCGCGGCCGGAGCGGCGCCCGTAACCGCGGTGACCGAAACGGCTCAGTACACGGGTACGGTTGCATGGAGCCCCACAGTGTCCGGCGACTTCGATTTTGGCACCGCATACACGGCGACAATCACGCTGACGCCCAAAGCCGGCTTTACGGTAGCGGGTATAGCGGCCAACAGCTTTACCGTGGCAGGCGCGACAAGTGTTACAAACAGCGCCAACAGCGGCGTAATCACGGCGGTATTCCCGGCGACAGGGAGCGCCCCGCCGCCAACCGGAAGCATCACGATTGGCTCCAATAGCTGGAATCTCTTTTGGAATACCGTCACCTTCGGGCTTTTCGCGAAGAACACCCAGACCGTGACGATTGCGGCGACGAACAACGGAGGCGGCGCGGTGACGGTACAGTACACCCTCGCGGACAGCGAATTGGATTTGACAGGGCTTAACGCCCTGACAGACGAATGGGAGCCCTATATCGAGACTTTCGACATCAACCCGAACAATAAGCATATCGTCTACGCCAAGCTGACCGACACTTCGGGCAGCACGGTTTACATCAACTCGGCGGGCGTCGTTCTTTACACCGACAGCGCAGCGGTTACGGAGTCCATCAGCTTTACGAAAAACTCGGCGCCCAACCCGACCGCCAACGTGACGCTGAACGGCAATACCATTGACAAAATTACAAACGCAGGCGTAACCCTTACAAGCGGCACGCATTACACGGTTTCAGGCAACACGATTACCTTCATGGCAAGCTACCTGAACACCTTGACGACGGGGACTTACTCGCTGACGGTGTATTACAATCCCTTCGACGTGGAATACCCGGCTTCACCGTTGGCAGGCAGCGCCGTCCCCGCAACGACGGCGATAGCCCTGACGGTCAACGACCCCGACGACAACAACGACGACGACGACAACGACGACGACAACGACAACGACGACGACAACGACCCCGGCTTCATCTTCATCGGCGGCGGCGGAACGACGACCACCCCCGACCCCGAGCCGACCGATACCATCCCCGGCAGCGCCGTAGGCACAGACGAAACGACCGACATCACGGTCACGGTAGACACAGACACCGGCGCGGTCACGATAGACCTTGACGAGGAAACCACGGAAGCTCTGGTGGAAAAAGCAATCAACGCTGCAGGGGACGCCGTCCCCGGCGTCCCGGCTCCGATTCCCACCGTCACGCTCGACCTCTCCTCCGTAGAGGGCGCAACATCGGCCGTGCTGAACGTAGAAACAGCGCAGACCTTCTCCGAAGCGGAGGTAGCGGTCACCGTCATCCTCCCCGACGCGGAAATCACCCTCGCCCCCGAAGCGCTGGCCGCACTCGCCGAAACAACCGACGTAGGCGCCACACCCATCACCGTGGAAGCAACAGAAATCCCCATGCGTGACCTGCAAGGGATGCAAGCGGCTCAAGTCAAGGGCTACGAGACGGTTGTCAGCATCGACGTCTTCGTAGGCGAAACCAAAGTCAACGTCCCGCTGACCGTCAGCCTGCCGTATAACCTCAAAGCCAACGAGAACCCGGCGGCGGTCAGAGTGTGGTACATGGACAGCGATGGAACCTTGACCGACCTCAAGGGTACATACGACAAGGACACAGGGCTGATAACCTTCACCATCACGCACCAAAGCTACTTCGTGGTCG
>Ga0099364_10005912_pt1 | contig 17984 bp, 13 predicted proteins | sample TergutTh196P3_FD_73070 | JGI IMG/M metagenome (GOLD analysis project Ga0099364, IMG submission 73070) | Microcerotermes parvus P3 segment gut microbial communities from Pointe-Noire, Republic of the Congo - Th196 P3 | ecosystem: Host-associated > Arthropoda: Insects > Digestive system > Gut ...
TAATCTAGAACGTTATATGACAAAAACTGTCGTGTAACCCACAAATTCGGTAGGGTTATACGACAGTTAAAAAACTTACAAAAATCATAAAATAATCATATATATCCTCTTTTTCAGCTTAAAATTGGAAATAAACCTAAAAATCACCTATACTATAACTATGGACACGGTTTACCTTATTTACGACGGCAAAGAAACTAGAATTCCCGCCTCTGAAAAAGATTTTCAGTTGTATAAGCTGTTTGGCGGTACGGGCGGTGGGATTTGGAACTCTGAAAGCAAGGAGTTTGTTTTTAACCGCAAGATTGATGCGGACAGATTAAGCCTTTTGCTCCCGGATATGCCTATTGTAAAAGTGGGCTATAATACTCCCGGTCTTTTGGGAGTTAAAGGTTTTTTTGGCCGTCCGTGGCCGGAGGCAGAAACTACAGAAACAAAATACTTCTCTGATGAATGGCAGGAAAAACTGGAAGCGGAATTGCACGCAAGAAAATATAGTCAAAAAACCATTAGCCGCTATGTTTATTATAATCAGGCTATATGCAAATGGCTTAAAAAGCCGCCCAATATGATTTCTACCGAAGATGTAAAAAATTATCTAGCTTACAGGGAAAGTTATGAAAATCAATCTGCGGCTTCTCTTAATTTAGCATTAAGTGCAATAAAATTTTTCTTTTACAGTGTTCTTAAAACCGATAAAATCCGCGAACAAAAACGCCCACGGCAAGACAAACGCCTTCCTATGGTGCTGTCAAAAGAAGAAATACAAAAATTGCTCAATTTGGAAAAAAATCTTAAGCATCGTCTTTTGTTGATGCTTGTTTATTCATCCGGTCTTAGAGTTGGCGAGGTTGTAGCCATAAAAAAACAAAATATCGATTTAGATAGAAAATCTGTCATTATTATTTCCGGCAAGGGCCGCAAGGACAGATACACAATCACATCGGACAAGGTAATTGCCGCTCTTAAAGATTATTACGAACGATACGAAATAACAAACTGGCTTTTCCCCGGCAAATCCAATTTAGGACACCTGCACATTCGTTCCGCCCAGCACATATTTGAAAAAGCAAAAGAAAGAGCCGGCATCCAAAAATCCGTTTCCATTCATTGTCTGCGCCACTCTTTTGCCACACACCTTTTAGAAAACGGCATTGATGTCCGCTACATCCAAAACCTTCTTGGACACTCCACCATCCGCACAACAGAACGCTACACCCATGTAGCCCGCCATAAAGCTTTAGCCATCCCCAGCCCTTTGGATAGTATTGATATTTAAGTTAATGCCACCTCGGAGAATTGAACTCCAGACACGCAGATTTTCAGTCTGCTGCTCTACCAACTGAGCTAAGGTGGCGTAATACCGCATTGCTTCAGCACACTATAAATATGCCAAAAAACGCAAAAAATGTCAATAGGGAAATCCCTATTTTGGCAACCCTATCACCCCCTCTTTTGAGCCAATTAGCGTAAAGGAGCCCGCATTGGCAGCGGGATTGTTAATTTTGCCATTAATACTTCCTTAATTATACATTTTACCGTATTTTATGCAATTAGTCCATATTGACAAAAACGGATCTTTTGGAATACCATAAAACATCAGGATATTTTAATAAAGTATGAAAAAGATTAAAATTATAGCGATAGTGGGGTCTCTCAGGCGGGATTCCTATAATCGTCAATTGGCAATAGAAGCCGGAAAAATGCTCGGTGATAACGCGGAATTTGAAATTTTGGACTACAGTGCCGTGCCGTTTTTTAATCAAGATATTGAATATCCGGCTCCGGAGCCTGTCAGGCAGGTTCGCAAGGCAGTTCAATCTGCTGACGCCGTTTGGTTTTTTACCCCTGAGTATAATCATTCTATACCCGGTGTTCTAAAAAATCTTATAGATTGGCTTTCAAGACCGATAAGCGAAAGCGAACCGCAGGTTCTTAACGGAAAGCCGGCAGCTTTCAGCGGCATTGCGCTTGGTATTTCAGGAACAGCAATAGCGCAGGATCAATTGGTTACATTGATTAGTTTTCTTAATATGAAAGTTATGAATCAACCAAGACTGACAATACCAAACGCCATGCAGCAAATAGACCAAAACGGACGGCTTGCTTTAACATCCGGCGCTCCGTTCTTGGAAAAACAGGCAAATGAGTTTGTAAATTTTTTAAAAAATATTACCAAACATATCTAGAAAATCATAAAAACTTATAAAAGATCCCCTTATATTATTATCGTGGTTTTGTACCGCATTTAAGGGGGTGTTTTATGAAACTGAAGTTTAAATTAAGTATTTTAATGACGGCTATAGTAGTCATTATTGTTGTTGTATTGGCGTTTATGCTGCTGCGGTTGGCATCAGATATCAGCATGGAATTAAGTTTGCGCGGCATGGAATTGTTAACAATACAACGAGCCGAATATTGGAAGGGCAGGGAAGAGCATCAAATTAGAGCGCTTAGAACTTTGTCGGAAATATTATCCGAATATGAAGATATACCTGCAGAAGAACGGCGGTATTGGTTTGATAATATGCTTTATGGAGTTATCTATTCTAATCAAGATATAAAAAATATTTATACAATTTGGAAACCAAACGCCCTTGACGGTATGGATTCTGAATTTATTAACCGTACAGGTTCCAGTTCTACAGGGCAATATGCTGCGGCTTATAACAGGGAAAACGGTGAAATTCGGCTTCAAACAAGTACAGAAATTGAAACGGCAATGGCGTACATTAACGGTCCAAATGCGCGCAAAGATCATGTCGATAATCCATTTCCTTTGGTTAGGATGATGGTTCCCATAATTAATAAAAAAACCAATGAAGTTGTAGCTGCCGTAGGTTTTCTTATTGACAACAATACAATGCAGCCAACTCTGGCGCACACAGTTGCAGATAACGATGAAATTACAGTTATGGCAATTTATTCAGGAGACGGCACAATTTTGGCACATTTTATTCCTGAAAGAATTGGTCAAAAACTTATAGATGCCGATAAAGAATACGGCGAAACAATAGACGATGCATACAAGGCAGTGCAGGAGGGAAGACCTTTTAAAGCAAGCGTGTATGACTTTAACCTTAAAACAAATATAGAGCTTAATATTGTTCCTTTTGAAATAGGCAATTCAGGCACAAAATGGTCTGTTATGATTGGATCAACAAAGGCGTATATATTAACAGAAGTAAATATCATTAAAAAATTCACTATTATTTTGGCAGCGGCCACATTATTAATAGCAATGGCAGTTGTATTTCTTTCTCTGCACTATACTACAAAGCCAATTGTTAATGTTACTGAAACTTTAAAAGATATTTCTGAGGGTGAAGGAGATTTAACACGGATAATTAACATAAAATCCAAAGATGAAATAGGCGATCTTGCACATTATTTTAACAAAACTATAGAAAAAATCAGAAACTTGATTGTAAATATTAAAGACAGGGCAGGACTGTTAGCTGAAACAGGTAATGATCTTTCAAGCAACATGACGGAAACTGCCGCTACTGTTAATGAAATTACCGCAAATGTTCAGAGTATAAAGGGCAGGGTTATAAATCAAAGTGCAAGCGTTACTCAGACTCATGCCACTATGGAAAAAATAACTTTAAATATTAACAGGTTAAATGATCAGGTAGAAGATCAAAGTTCAAATATATCTCAGGCATCTTCCGCAATAGAAGAAATGGTTGCCAATGTTCAATCTGTTACTCAAACACTTGTTAAAAATTCCGCTAATGTTCGGGAATTAAAAGAAGCTTCCAATGTTGGCAGAACAGGGCTCCAGGATGTAGCGGCTGACATTAAAGATATTGCCCATGATTCTGAAGGTTTAATGGAAATAAATTCAGTTATGGAAAATATTGCAAGTCAAACGAATCTGCTCTCCATGAATGCCGCAATAGAAGCCGCCCATGCGGGAGAAGCGGGCAAAGGCTTTGCGGTTGTCGCCGATGAAATCCGCAAACTTGCAGAGAATTCCGGGGAGCAGTCCAAAACAATCAGTGTTGTATTAAAAAAGATTAAAACTTCTATAGATAAAATTACAAATTCAACAGAGAATGTTCTTTCCATGTTTGAAGCAATTAATTCAAGTATCAATACTGTTGCGGAGCAGGAAGAAATTATCCGCAATGCAATGGAAGAACAGGGCGAGGGCAGTAAGCAAATTTTGGAAGGGGTTTCCAATGTAAATGAAATTACCCGTCAGGTAAAAAACGGTTCCAATGAAATGCTTGAAGGCTCAAACGAAGTTATCCAGGAAAGCAAAAATCTTGAAATGGTAACACAGGAAATCTCCGGCGGCATGAATGAAATGGCAACAGGGGCTGATCAGATTAATATTGCGGTTAACCGTGTAAATGAAATCACTGTCCAAAACCGCGAGAATATTGATATTCTTGTGAAGGAAGTGTCTAAGTTTAAGGTATTGTAAGGCGTGGTTACGAGCGGGATCACGCCTATTGACAATCCAACCTCCAGTATGATACAATACTTGTTGGGGATAAATTTATTACAGAGGAAATGCCCTCTGTTACAGTAAAAGGAAAGAAATATAAAATTCAGGGCGATTGATCTTGCTATAATTATTCTCTGCCTTGCCGGTTCTGTTCTGTCGGCTATCGGCTTTTGGAAGGTGTATGATCGCACTCTTTCTAAATTAAACGAAGAACCTGTTGGAACAATTGTTTTTAAACAGCGGACAGCCCAGCGCAGGTTTGCGGATAGAATTATTTGGGATAGGTTAAAGCAGTCATCGTCTTTGTACAACGGCGATACTATCCGCACTATCGAATTATCGGAAGCCATTATTGTTTTTAAAGATGAAATAACAAAATTAAGTATTTTTGAAAACACCATGATAAGAATTTTTTATAACGATAAAGACGGCGTAAGGATCGATTTTTCCGCAGGGAATATGGAAGTAAACTCCGGCTCCGCAAGTGTAACTGTTACAAGCGGTTCTTCTGTTATAACCGTAGAAGGGCAGGCGGAATTTTTAAAGAGCGACGAAAATCTTAGTTTTGCAGTCCTTTCAGGAACTTCTGTTTTTGACGGAGAAGAACTTGAAGCAGGCGAAATTCTTACAATAGATAGACATGGAGTCCGTGAAACAAAACCTGCAATAGCAATGACATCATTTGGAGCTTCCGCGCGAGTATTGGGTACAAGCGAAGCGGCAACCCCTGTTAATTTTTCATGGAATGAATCCAACTTTACGGATGACACCTTGGTAATTGTAGAAGTTGCGTTGGACAGGAACTTTAACCATATTGTAGGAAGAAGAGAAGTAAGAGGTATTTCTGCCTCTTCAATTCCGCTAGAAATCGGAAATTATTGGTGGCGCGCATATCCTGCAAACAGCGGAAGCGGAGAGCCTGCAAATGACATATATCCGCAAGGGCCATTGGAAATTTACTTGGCATCCGCTTCAGGATTTCCGTATGAAACTCTGCCTCAGTCAACAAGAATTGAAACTGAAGATACACAGTTGGCAGAGACACAAATTTACCCAGTAATCCAAATACAAGGCGACACACCGTCACCGCCGCAGTCAATTACATCTGCATCGTGGATTTCTGAGGATAACGGCGGCAATTCAACTGTAAAAGCAAACACAAGAGCAAATGTTAATACAGGCAGAGAAGTTATACAGGGATATGGAGAAAAAGAAGTTTTAACTTTAGAAGCCACCCTTCCAATGGGGAGCGGACAAGATGGATGGAGACAAGGGCAATTTGTTCTTTACAACGATACAATAGAACAACAATTAAGAGCAGGGCAAGGTGTACGGTTTAAAGTACTCGGTGACGGAGCAGAGGGGTGGAGATTATTGCTTCCGACAACCGCAACAAATTCCTCGCATACCCATTTTCAGTCATACTTTACAACAAGACCCGGTTCGGTTGTAGAAGTTGACATACCTTATTCCGATTTAAGACAGCCTGATTGGGCAATGAATGACAGAAATTTAAGAGTGTTAACCTTCAATAAAGATACTATAGATAGATTGATAATTCAACGCCATGCCGAAGCCCACGAACCAAACATCTCGGGAAGATCTGTAATAAAAATATTCGATTTCGAAATTTACGGAGCCACAACTCCGCCTGCTGCAGCCCCAACTGCTGTTGAAAATCCGTATATATCCGGTGCTGAGTGGACAGCTTTTTCTGATGAAGAAGGTTCTACTTCCACTGCTAGAACAGGCATAGAAACTATTAATGGACAGCAAAGAGATGTGTTAACTATAACAATAAATCTTGTAACTGGAAATCCAAGATGGGCGGGCGGCGCCATGAATGACTCTTCAAAGCTATTACACTTAAGAAACAGTTCGGGAGTAAGATTCAAGGTGCTAGGTGACGGGAATAGCTGGGGGTTTCTTGTCTATATAAACAGTGTTAACGATGATGCTTATCATAGATATAATTTTTCAACAAAAAATGGGGAGTTTGTTGATATTAATATTCCTTTTTCACGATTAACACAGCCTGACTGGGGAAGAAGAGTGCCTTTTAGAGCGAACGATGCACGCGGTTTTGGAATACAGAGAGATGATTTTAGTACGAGGTCTGTTCCCGCCACAAGCTCTGTAAAAATATATGATCTTGAATTTTATTGATAAGCGGGGTTAACATAGGCGGGGTTACGACTAAACGCGGATTTACGCAGATTTTACTGATTTACGCGGAAAAAGCATTTGAATTAATCAGTGTAAATCAGCGTTCAATCCGTGTTAATCCGCGTTTCATGGTTACCCCGCTCCAACTCATAATTTGCCAAAGCCTCGTCAATCAACGATTCCAACTCCAGTTCTTCATACAACTTATTGGCTTCCGGTACTTTGCCGTACAAGACAGGGTGTTTGGGTGTAAATAAAGTACAGCAGTCTTCGTAAGGTTGGATCGAAATATCAAACGAGCCAATGTTTTTGGCTTCTTTAATTATTGTTTCTTTGCTAAGTCCAATCAAAGGGCGGATAACAGGGAGCTTTATACGGCTTTGAGTGCAGCTAATGTTGTCTATGGTTTGGGATGCTACTTGAGCAAGGCTTTCTCCTGTAATTAAACATTTGCATTTAAGCTTGCGGGCGATTTTTTCGGCGGCTTCCATCATTGCCATTCGCAGTAACACTGTAGTCCATTGCAGGGGAGCTTCTTCTTTTATCTTCATTTGTACCTTAGTAAAGTTTAAAATATGTAAATTGATACCCATGCAATAAGAGCCGACAATTTTTGCAAGATCTATCGTTTTTTGTTTTGCTTCATTTGATGTAAACGGATAAGAATGAAAATGTACGGCATCGATGCTCATTCCTCGGGATGCCATTAAAAAACCTGCTACAGGGGAGTCTATTCCGCCGGATAACAGTAAAAGCCCCCTGCCTGCCGTTCCCACAGGAAGGCCGCCTAAGCCCTTTTCTCCGCCGGAATAAACAAGGGCTTTTTCGCGGATTTCTACGCGGATAATGTCATCGGGGTTTTTTATTTTTACGGAAAGCCCGCATTGTTCAGAAACAGTGTCTCCGCATTTACAGCAAAGTTCGTAAGAAGAAAGGGGGAAGCTTTTGTCTGTTCTGCGGGCATCAATCTTAAATGATTTTGCTCCATTAGCTGCAATTTTTTTTCCTTCTTCTGCACAGGCGGCAAAAACGGCTTCCGGTGTTTTTTCGCATATTATAGTTTTAGCCCAGCCGGAAATTCCAATTAAGTGCGAAAGTTTATCCTCTACAAATTCAGTTTGTTCTTGGGGGGCGGTTATGTAATATCTTCCGGCGGTAGCTTTAAACTTTATAATTTGTCCGTCTGCTTTTAACATTCGCTGCAGGTTGCGTTTAAGGGTATTTTCAAATGTTTTACGGTTTTCGCCCTTTAGGACAAGTTCCCCGGGTTTTAGAAGCCATGTAATCATAGTTAAATATACATTAAAATTAAGCATTGGAACAAGGGTCGATTGACAAAAAACAATATTTCATATATAAAGAGTAGTATATGCCATTAAATAAGGAGTAAATTATGGAAAGCGGAAAATTCAGCTTTAAAACACCTGTAATGTTATTGATATTTGGATTAGTTATTGCTGCGGGCATTAACGCTCAAGCAAATAGCAGCCTTAATGGAAGATGGGCTGCGGTTGAAGATGGAGTTGAAGTCATATATGATTTTAGAAATGGAAATTATGAAATATTAATAAACGAAGAATCGTTTGGTATGATTTCATTGTTAAAAGGAACCTATACTGCAAGCGACAGTGAAATTGTTTTTAATATTGATTCTATTTTTGGAGGTTTTTTTAAATTATTATTTGAAGAAATTGGTATTCAAACAAAAATAGATGAAAAATGGTACTCAATAGAAGATTTTCTAGTTTTCTTTATCTCTGTATTTAAGGATTTTGGATTATCTGAAAGTGATATTGATGAAATAGTAAATGAAACAATTGGAGAACTTTCCACAACAATACCATATTCTTTAAATGGCAATACACTTATTATGAAATCGCCTTTTACAACAGATGTGAATGCTGAAACAGTATTTACAAGAAGATAGATGCCTCATCGCCGTACAATGAGCATTATTTACAAAAATTTAAGCACCTCCGCTATTGCACCTAACAACAAATCTATATCCTCGTCCGTTGTGGTGTAGCCCTGTGAAATACGAATACCCTCAATGCGGAGTTTCTCGCTTACCCCCATCGCGGTAAGGACTGGGCGTTCCGGTGAAGACGAGGAACACGCTGAACCTGTAGAAACGGCAAAGCCAAGGTCGTCTAATGCGCGCGCCATAACTTCGCCGGGAATGTCGTTGAAGGCAGCTTGTATTATGTAGGGAGTAGGGAGTGGGGAGTGGGGCTCGCTTGCGTGGCGATAGCCAGTGGGGAGCAGAGAGCGGGAGTTTGGAATTAATCTGCAACGGTCAATATTTATCAAAGAACTAATTAACTTTGCACAGCGGGATTGGGCTTGTTCGTAATTTGTAAGAACAACTTGTGGGGAGGCGTATTTTTCCAGGTAGTCGGCAAGGGCGGTTGCGCCTTGGGTGTTTTCGGTGCCGCCTCTTATTCCGTTTTCTTGGCCGCCGCCTTTGTAGAGTACCTCGGTCTTGTCTCCTTTTTTTAGGTATAATAGGCCGATGCCTCTAGGTCCGCCAATTTTGTGCGCGCTTATCGATGCTGAATCAATCTCCCAGCTTGATATATCAACAGGGATTTTTCCAATAGCCTGTACAATATCACAGTGAAAATGAATTGGAGGCAAATTATTTTTGACACAGTGATTTTTTAAAATATCGCGCAGGGCAGGAATATCCGTAACAGTGCCTGTCTCGTTATTCACTGCCATTATCGAGGCAAAACGAATATTGTTATGCTGGGCAAGGGTTTTATCCAAAAGTTCAGGCGTAACCTTGCCGTCAGAATCAACGGGGATAATCGCCGTAGGCTTCCCCATTTTTTCAAGGGTTACCATTGCTTCCCTAACCGAACCATGTTCCGCCGCAGATGAAATAACTCTGTTATTCCCAACTCGAACCAAATTAGTAAAAAGAGCGATAGCGTTGGATTCCGTTCCCCCCGATGTAAAAAACAGGGTATTGGCAGGAACACCCAAAACAGCCGCACAACGCCCCCTTGCATCCTCAAGAGCCTCCTTTGCCGCTTTACCTTCACAGTGCAGAGACGAAGGATTCCCAAAAGCCGAGGCCGCCCAATCAAAATAACACCTTTTATTTTCCACTACTTTTAATATATCTAAAAAAATGCTAGTATTCAATATAGAGGAAAACAATGTTAATAGTTAAATTAGGCGGCTCCGCAATTCGCACCCACGAAGGTGTCAAAAAAGTTATTGATGTATTAAAAGATAAGGAACATTCAGGCAAAGTTCCTGCGGTAATAGTTTCTTCATTTTCAGGAGTTACAGATACCCTTATTGAGCTTGCAAACATTGCGCTTGAAAATGGTGCAACCGTAAATAAAATTCAGGAACTCCGCAAGAGGCATATTGATTACACGGAAATTTTCTTAAAAGGTACGGAAAAAAAGAAGGCCGTAATTGAAATTGAAAAAATAATTTCCGAGCTTTTGCAAATTTTAGACGGTATTTCTCTTTTAGGAGAGCTTACTGTCCGCAGTATGGATATTGTCATGTCTTTTGGAGAAAGGCTTTCTGCAAATTTATTGGCTTGTATTTTTTCCGCCAATGGAATTAAAGCTGATTATTTGGATGCAAGATCTATAATTAAAACCGATGCAAACTTTGGCAAAGCTCAAATCTTAAAAAAAGAAACAGAGGACAATATAAAAGCACATTTTAAAAAAGCAAAATCCATTCAGGTTATAACAGGAGCTATTGGTTCTACTCTTGAAGGGCATACAACAACGGTTGGCAAGCATGGTTCAGATTTAACCGCCGCAATTTTTGCTTCAATGTTAGGAGCAAAAAGAATGGAAATGTGGAGAAAAGTTGACGGTATTCTTACGGCAGACCCTGTTCATGTAAAAAATGCTTTCCGCATAGAAGAAATTTCTTATGTAGAGGCAATGGAAATGTCTCATTTTGGCTCAAGGGTAATTTCACCAATGTCGGTAAGGCCTGCTTTGGAAAAAGGCGTATCTATCTATATTAGAAATATTTTTAACCCTGAATGTTCGGGAACAAAAATTACAGAAAAAGCTTCCCTTGGCAAATATCCCATTCGTGGAATAAGCTCTATAAGTTCTGCCGCACTTGTAAGAATTCAGGGCAGCGGCATGGTTGGCATTGCGGGTTTTTCCGCCCGTGTGTTCGCTTCCCTTGCGCGAAAAAGCATTAATGTTATGCTGATTACGCAAAGTTCTTCGGAATATTCGATTTGTTTTGCCGTTCTTCCCCAAGACGCGCAAAATGCTCTGACGGCGTTAAACGAAGAATTTGTCCATGAAATTAAAAATGGCTCCATAGATAACCCTGTTGCGGAATTAGGGCTTTCCATTATAGCGGCAGTGGGGCAGGCAATGAAAAGCACAAGCGGTATTTCAGGCAAATTTTTTCACGCGCTTGGCAGAAACGGAATAAATATCGTGGCTATTGCCCAAGGGTCTTCCGAGACAAATATCTCGGCGGTTATTTCCGCAAATGACGAGGCTAAGGCTCTTAACAGTATTCATGATGCGTTTTTCCATGCTCAAGAAAAATCTGTAAACCTTTTCCTTGTGGGAACGGGAAATATTGGAGGAACTTTGCTTGACCAAATTGCCGCTAACGAGGAAACTCTTGAAAAAAACATGATAAAAATTAACCTGATAGGAGCGGCTAATTTCTTTGGAATGTCGTTCTCAAATAATAATGAAGCACTTGATCCTGTAAAAACAAAGAAATTTCTTAATGACGGACTTACGGCAAGCGTAAAAGAGCAGTATTCTGTTAAGTTTAATTTAACTCCTAAATCAAGCAAACAGGAGATAGAAAAAAGTTTTGGCTTATTTATAGAAAAAATGATACAGCTTAACCTGCCCAATTCCTGTTTTTGCGACTGTACGGCAAGCGAAGAAGTCTCCGCCGCCTATGAAAATATTTTACATCACGCTATTTCCATTGTTACGCCAAATAAAAAAGCAAACTCCGGAAAACTTGACTACTACCGCAAGTTGACGGCGTACTCAAAAGAAAGGGGAATCCCGTATCTTTATGAAACCACAGTGGGCGCAGGGCTGCCGGTTATTTCAACATTACGAGACCTTTACCTTTCAGGCGACAATGTAATAAGAATTGAGACTGTACCGTCAGGCACTCTTAGTTTTATATTTAACAATTTTAACGGCTCAAAACCGTTTTCCGCTCTTGTCCGCGAAGCAAAAGAAAAAGGCTACACAGAGCCAGACCCTAGAGACGACCTTAACGCAATGGATGCGGCGCGCAAAGCACTTATCCTTGGAAGAGAGATAGGGCTTTCTTTGGAGTTTAATGATGTTAAAATAGAGCCTATTTTGCCTCCTGCCTGCTTAAACGCAAAAAGCGTCGATGCATTCTTTAAAGAGCTGGAAAAATGCGACGGAGATTTTGAAAAACGGCGCGCCGCCGCCGCAAAAGACAGCAAGGCTCTCCGTTATGTAGCAGTTGTAGAAAACGGAAAAGCAAAACTCACTTTACGCGCCGAAGAAGCAGGCAGCCCCTTCCGCTCGTTAGTTGACAGCGACAACATCGTAGTAATTACCACAGAACGATACAAAAAACTCCCAATGGTAATTAAGGGGCCGGGCGCAGGAGCCGCCGTAACAGCGGGCGGAATCTTCGCCGACATAGTCCGCACCGCCCGTACACTAGTATAAAAAATCTCTGCGTCTCTGCGCCTCTGCGCCTCTGCGCGAGGGATTATTAAATAAAAAAGGAGTATTTATGGCAATTTCGGAAAATGTAAAAAATTCACTAGCAGGCTCTTCCATGATTCGCAAGATGTTTGAAGAAGGAATCCAGTTAAAAAAACAGTATGGCGCAGATAAGGTCTTTGACTTTTCACTTGGCAACCCCGATGTCGAGCCGCCTAAAGAATTTCATGAAGTGTTTGTAAAACTTGCGCAGGAAGATGAAAAAGGTTCTCACGGTTATATGCCAAATGCCGGTTATCCGCAAGTCCGCGAGGCTCTTGCAAAAAAAATCAGCAAAGAACAGGGCGTTCAGGTTGACTCTAGCCTCGTTGTTATGGCGGCAGGGGCTGCGGGCGGTCTCAATGCGGTTTTTAAGACAATCTGCAACCCCGGCGATGAAATAATTGTAAGCCGTCCTTACTTTGTTGAATACCGCGCTTATGCGGCAAATCATCAGGCTAAACTTGTAGAGGTTGATTCTCATGATGATTTTAACCTTGATTTAAACGCCATAGAAAAAGCGTTAAACGAAAAAACAGCGGCGGTATTAATTAACTCGCCAAATAATCCCACGGGAAAAATCTATTCCGCAGAAACACTTGCATCCCTTGCTAATCTTTTGGAAGCTTATAATAAAAAGGGCAGGGTAGTATATCTTGTATCTGACGAGCCTTACCGCGAAATAGCTTTTGGCATTGAAGTTCCGCCTCTTTTAAGCTGTTATTCTGAATCGATAGTTGTAAACTCTTATTCAAAAAGCCTTTCCCTTTCCGGAGAGCGGATTGGCTACATTGCCGTAAACCCAAAAATTTCTGATAAAGACGATTTAATTAACGGTATAACCTATTGTTCCAGAGTGCTTGGCTTTGTAAATGCCCCTGCTCTTATGCAAAGAATAGTTGCACAACTTACAGAAGCAAAAATCGATGTAAGTATTTACCAAAGCCGCCGCGATGCATTTATGAAAGTGCTGGACAATGCCGGTATAGAGTACAACTTCCCAGAGGGAGCGTTTTATCTTTTCTGTAAAGCACCGGAGCAGGTAGCAGGGGACAGGGGACAGGGAACAGGGAATAATGATACTGAGTTTGTGGAGCATCTTAAAAAACATTTAATTTTGGGCGTACCAGGGTCTGCTTTTGGGAAGAGTGGGTGGTTCCGCTTGGCGTATTGTGTTGAAGAAAAAATAATTGCCGCTTCCGGGGATGCGTTTAAGAAAGCGATGGCGGAGTGGTAGGGGATAAAAGTATTTTTATAAAATTATTGCCGATAATCGTTTGGTAATTAAAGCAATAATATTACTATATACGGCAGAAGATGTTAATTTTTCCGAATTTAGCTGAGCTTTAACAGCTTTTGCTTTTTTTAGAGTTTCTTGAAAAAATTGGGATATATTCTTTATTGTTTGTAAAGGATTCAAACCGTACTGCTCGTATGCGGCAAGAAAATCTTTTCGGTTTATTTTTTCGTATATATCCTTGCCGTTTATAAGCATGGCTATTTTACGCGATGTAATTTTTTCACTGTATATTTCCGTAGAGAGTAAATCATAAAACGGGGCTAATACGACACGGCTGCCTTTATGTAAAAACGAGATATTCTTTGCATGAGCATCGGCATTGCCTATTAGGTAATTAAAAGCCATCCATTGCAAAAAAGAAAATGCATCCGATGTTTTATTTTGACTGTATTGAATTATTGCCTTATAACAATCTCTCATGCTTGGTCCGCCATCGGCTTGATATTTTTTTGCAGAAGGGTATCCTAAAGCCTGGCAGAAATCTTCCTGATGTATGCGTTTTACCCCTTTCGGAATTATTTTTCTGTCATATCTGTCTATGTCAAGATATACTCTGCCATCAGTCTCTTTAAGGCTTACATTCTGAGGAGAAGGCAATCCAAGATGAGAAGCCAATTTCATGCAAAAAAGTTCGTTGTATAAAAGGTTTTTATATCTGTCGTTTCCTATTTTGATTATTTGAGTAGATGGATAATAATCATTTGGAGAATAATAGCCTTTTTCATCTTTGTAAACGGCAAATTTTGATTGTGCGCCTGCCAAAGACAATCGTGGAGGTTTTTTCATTCCGATAAGCAGAGGATTTTTAGGCAGATCATCAATTATACAAGCTAATTTTTTTTTGGAGATTTTTATTAATGGCTCATTTGTTTTTTTTGGAATATTCCCCTCATATAAAGCTACCGCTCCGGCACAATCTCCGCCTATTTTTTCCAAAATGGAAAAAGGGTTGTTTTCTGACAAACGCAGTCTGTTGGCAATGAGTTCTAACGGTTCTCCTTCCGGTGTCAGATTTTCAAAAAAAGAATATGCAAAGGCATGAGGATATTTCTCTTCCCTAATCGGCATACGGACTGTTAACGGATGTTTTGCATTCGATTCATATTTAAATGATATTTGCGCATTTTCATCCTCGGTAAGCACTCCTGCTTTTTTACCGTACAGGTACACATTGAGTTTATCAGTCATATATGTCTTCTTTCGCAGGGATTTCAAAGGTAATTCCAAGCATACCTGCGGCTTTTAAAGCTTTATCAAGCTGAATTGTAGGTTTTCCGTTTTCAAGGTCGCTTATAAAACGCACGCCCGTATTTGTTACGGCTGCCAACTGAGATTGAGTAATTTTCTGCCGTTTTCGGTATTCTTTGATAACTTTCCCGAAAGTCTCCGCATTTTCAATTTTCTTTCCCATAATTAATATTCCCTATCGGTAATATTAACGGATATTATTAAAAAAGTCAAGTGTTTTTTCCCGATAGGGAATAATCGCTAATTTTTGCAGATTCATTGCCTCACGCTAAGCCGCGGAGGCGCAAAGGAAGATTTTTTAGCGCAAAGATCGCAGAGTGAATACGCGAAGTACGCAAAGAATTATTTTATATTGTATAAGTAGAGTATTACTCTTTTGGACTGTCTTTTTGATTGTTAAATTGAGGCATTCTTCCATGTTCGGAAACGAATTTAGAAAAACAGTGATATTCTGCTTTGCAAATATCGCCCATAATGGTTAGGTTTTTAATAACTTTTTGGGTATTTTCTTTATCAAAACTGCCTTGTTTATAAATATTTTTTTCATATCCTTTAAATGACCAAATAGAAATATATAGATTTTTTTGCCAATCTTTTATTTTTTCTTTTTCGTAGAAGGGTTTAAATCTTTTTGCGCCGCCATGAGCACCTTTGCCTTTATATATTACATTGGAGAAAAATTTTAATCTGTTTTTAAAACCTGTTTCTTGACAAGTTCTTCCAAAATAAACTATTTTTTTGTCGTATTTGAAATCTTTACCAAGCAATTTGCCGCCCGGATCAAAAGCAATTGCATAAATGCCTTGTAAATTAAAACCATCGTTAGACAATAATTCTCTATCATCGAATTTAACCCATTTAGTAAAGTTTTCTTTCATTTGTTTTCTCCTTTAATTTTTAACAAACAAAACAGCAGGCTCACGCCCACTGTTTTGCTTACCCTTATGCTTATTTCCTAGAAAGCTCGTACGGCACGGACTGAATAATTGTTGCTGTACTTGAGCCTCGTGGTCAAATTGCCCGAAGGAGCATAAAGACTCCACGCGTTTTCAGTATCGGACTGCGACGACGACCAGTAGGTTGTGTTCATAACAGAAAAACCTTCTTTTCCATTAAGATGTTCTCTATTTTGGTGCAGCCAATATAATTCTCCAATACTGGGAAGAAACCAACCGTTTGAGGGTCCGTAGGCAGCTCTGGCCGCATTCCTATATGTTTGGTTTTGGTAGATAATGTGAGTACTATAAAATGTTATAATTCGGGCTGTGTTTCTACTCCCCATGCCTATATCAGCATTTATACTACGCATTTGACTTGAAGAAGGGTTAGATCCATTGCCTATATTTATATCTACCAAGTTTGTTACCGCTTCACCAATACCCATGTTCCACCTCATCTCTGTATCAAAACCATCGCCGCCAAGAGCATTCGTAAGTGCGACTTCTAAGTAATGGGCTTTTTTTCCTATGTTATCAGTTGCGGAAGTGTAGTAGGTAAAGCCATTAGGTCTGGTATGCTCTATACCAGGTCTTGTTTCTTCTCCGCCATCAGCCACATAGAAGATTAAGCCGCCGCCGGGACCAGTGTCGCCAAGTTTATAGAGTAATGCTTCGCATTTTTCATTATTAAATTCTCTTTGGCAAAGTCCAGTTGCTTTTGCGGTTTGGTCGGTGTTAATATTACTGTGCCCAAGTGCAGCTTTGGTAATCTGTCCAGTTACAGCACAACGACTGCATTCGTTAGTGTCCTGTCCGCTGGCGGTACAGGTTGCCGGTGTTGTTACTGATACAAATACAGTAAAGTTATGCGTACTGTTCACAGAAGCTCTTGAACAAGTAGGACAAGGCGATGTGCAGTTGGTACTTGTAGGATAGCTGTGGCTTACATTTGCACCCGCCGAAGTGCCGTTTCCGCTTGTTACCGTACAGTTGGTTCTAGTACAGGTTTTCCAGTGACCACTAGCATCATGCTGCCATAGTGCGCTTGTAAAGCTGTGCGTACTGTTCACAGAAGCTCTAGAACAGACAGTACAAGCCGATATGCAGTTATTTGCAGGATAGCTGTGGCTTGCATTTGCACCCGCCGAAGTGCCGTTTCCGCTTGTTACCGTACAGTTGGTTCTAGTGCAGGTTTTCCAGTGACCACTAGCATCATGCTGCCATGGTGCGCTTGTAAAGGAGTGGCCAAGCGCACTTTGTAATACAACAGAACAGCCTGTTCTTGCGCAAACTTTGGCTGTTGTGCAATTTGCTGCTGCTCCATTTGTATCGTGATTATGAGAGTCTATGCTTAATTCGCCTATTTCAAACCAATTACAACCATCCCTTTTACAGGTTACTTTACCTTGCCCTACAGCCACACAGGTTGGGACAATGGTTACTTCCTCGTCATTTCTATCGTGGTTGTCGGGGTCTATTTCCAATTCACCTTCGTCTGTCCAATCACAACCCTCATTATTACAGGTTATTGTCCCTTCGCCTTTTTCAGTACAGGTGGGTTCTATATCTACCTGATCATAGTTTTTGTCATGATTGTCGAGGTTTTTCGGGATTGTTGTGTTGCTGTCTTGTGTTGCACATTGAGTACAAACCCTTGTTCCAGTGCCTGTTGCAACACAGGTTGGAGGGGTTGTTACTGTCCATGCACCCCAAGTATGACCGCCTGCGCAAGGGTTGGGAGTTCCGCCATCACCGCACCCTGCAAATCCAACTGCGATTACCGCTACAATAGCGATAATTCCTAAAATCTTTGTCATTCTTTTCATAGAGACCTCCTATTAATATTTTTATTCGGCACTTCGTGCCTCACGCTAAGACCGCAAAGATAGCAAAGCCGTCTGCCAAAGGCAGCCGCGCAAAGAAGAAATTTAAAATTTAACTTTGCGTGGCTGCTGTAAGCAGACAACTTTGCGTCTTCACTTTGCGCCCTTTGCGCGAAAATGAGTATGTAATAATAATTGTAATTTACGACATTACATGGGGGGGGGGGGGGGGGAAAAAATTAACCGCCGAAAAAGGGGGTTTTTTGGGGTTTTTTGAGAAAATTTTTTGCCCAAATTATTTTCTTCCCTTCTTTGGGAAAATTTTCC
>Ga0099364_10005913_pt1 | contig 17981 bp, 21 predicted proteins | sample TergutTh196P3_FD_73070 | JGI IMG/M metagenome (GOLD analysis project Ga0099364, IMG submission 73070) | Microcerotermes parvus P3 segment gut microbial communities from Pointe-Noire, Republic of the Congo - Th196 P3 | ecosystem: Host-associated > Arthropoda: Insects > Digestive system > Gut ...
CGTTGGTATTTAACCGATGAGCAACGAAGTATTGCGGAAAAAGGCGGCGCAAGTATGTGGGGTTATTTTGAAAATGAAGTACTAGATGGGATGTGATATCCAATGCCAAAAGCAAGACGATTGATGGCGAATGCGGCGCTTTTTCTGACTGTTGCCGCGATTATAATTCTTGTTGTGCGGTTTCCCGGCTGCGCGCAGAATCCGGAAACGTACGTCAACCAAAGTCCGGGAAGCGCACAGACTGAACCGGTTGAGCATGTTGAACCGGTTGGGCAGGTTGACCTCGCGGAGCAATTTGCGCGCGCCGCCGTTATTGAAGACCTGTCCGGCACTGTGGACGCGCGCACAGGCGACGTGGAAATGGCCGCTTTTCGTGGTCTGGGCCTTGTACGCGAGGACAGCCTTGCCACCGGCGGCGAGTCATGGGCGAGCCTTGAGCTTACAGAGGAGCGTTTCGCACTGGTGGGCGAATCGGCGGAGGTGCTTGTGACGAGCCTTATTGACGGCACAGCGGAAAACACTGTTTTCTATCTGGACAGGGGTACGCTTTGGGTAGGCGTCAAGGACAGGCTCAGCCCCGGCGAAAACCTTACGGTGCAAACGCCGTCGGTAGCGCTGTCCGTCAGGGGCACGGCATTTTCCGTTTTAGCAACGGACACCGAAACGGAAATCAATGTTTTCAGCGGCGAGGTCGCTTTACGCACGCAGGATATGTCCGGCGAGCCCCTTTTCGGTGAGGACGGTGTCCAGACTGACTTTAGCCTTACCGCGGGGCAGTCTGCGGCGATAACGGTCGTGAGCGGTGTTGTTATGGGCGTCGAAGTCTTGGAGCGGACAAGCGTAAACGCACCCGATGACGTGCGTGACAAACTAGAGGTGCTGATGCCGGGGACGTTCACAGATTCAAGCGGCGGGGGTCCAAGCGGGACAGATGTGACACATGTGACGATCAACTTACGCGATCAGGGTATAACAGATGAGCGGTTGAGGGAGATGATAGAAACCGGCGAAATACCCCAAGATGTCACAGATTTGCGTTTGGCTAGCAACCAAATAAGCGACTTCAGTATATTCAATGGATTGCCGAACCTTACGCAGTTGTACTTAGGATACAACCAAATCAGCGACATCAGCGCACTCGGCGAATTAACCAATCTGACGGTATTGTATTTAAACCATAACCAAATAAGTGACATCAGCGCACTCGGTGGATTGACGAATTTGACGACGCTGTGGTTGAATAGCAACCAAATCAGCGACATCAGCGTAATCAGCAGACTGACAAATCTGACGAGTTTAATCTTAGGTTCCAACCAAATCAGCGATATCAGCACACTAGGCGGATTAACAAATCTTACGCAATTGCAGTTAGGTGGCAACCAAATCAGCGACATCAGCGTGCTACGCGGATTGACGAATCTAACGCAGCTAAACTTGCCCTTCAATCCACTAAACGGCGAAATAAACGCATTGAGCGGGCTGACAAGCTTGACAACTTTGGAGTTGTCAAGCACCCAAATCAGCGACATCGATGTGTTGCGCGGGATGCTAAATCTGGAGTGGTTGTATTTAACTTCAAACCAAATCAGCGACATCAGCGTACTGAGCGGAATGACAAATATGAGGTACTTGTATTTAGGTCACAACCAAATCAGCGACATTAGCGCTCTGAGCGGAATGACGAATCTGACATCGCTGCAGTTTGATGTCAACCAAATCAGCGACATCAGCGTACTCGGCGGATTGACGAATTTGACGAATTTGCAGATGAATGACAACCAATTTAGCGACATTAGCGTACTCAGCGGATTGACTAATCTGACGAGGTTAGTCTTGGGTCACGAAATCAGCGAATCTCAAAAAGATTGGCTGCGGGCGGCGCTGCCGAATTGCGAAATAAACTGAAGCAATAGCATATAAACCATTATTTTGACTAAGAATCCTTGCCGGGGTGCTAAGGATGATAAAACTGAATGAGTTGGGCAAATACCGCGAAGTAAATCGTCTTGAAGCAAAAAAAGCGGCAGGCGGTTTACCAAAAAGCCTATGTGAAACCTATTCCGCTTTTGCGTACACCGAGCAAATAGAAATCAACCGATGTTTTTTGTCGCTTTCTTTGCCGAAAACAAGCGATAAAAAACAAGCGATAAAAACAAGCGACAACCACCATAAACGCTGAACTTAAGAATAAAAAAGCGACGACAGAAAGCGCAGCATACAGCCTTGCTCTTATATAACGGGTTTGCAATTAGTTTTCATTTGCATTTTGCGTGTCTATTTACGTATTTCATTTGTAATATGTGATTCTATTCACGTTTTTTCTTGCAAATAGTGGATTGTGTGATATAATGACCGCATAGAGTATTGTTCATTGAATAAAAGCCCGGGGGTCGAATATGCACAGACACGCCATGTTTGAGCTTGAAAAGTGGAAAAATCGCACAGACCGAAAGCCTTTGTTAATACGCGGCGCCCGTCAGGTTGGAAAAACCTGGCTGATGCAGGAGTTCGGACGCACACATTACGCAAATACCGCTTATGTTAACTTCGACGATAATGAGCGCATGGCGGCGCTCTTTCAAGGAGACATGAGTATACAGCGTATTGTCACTGCCTTGCAGATCGAAACAAATACATTGATTTCTCCGGAAGACACTTTGCTTATTTTTGACGAGGTTCAAGAGGTTCCCCGGGCTTTGACGTCGCTGAAATACTTTAACGAAAACGCGCCTCAGTATTCGATCATCGCGGCCGGCTCGATGCTGGGCGTCGCTCTGCATCAGGGGACGTCTTTCCCTGTCGGAAAGGTTGAATTATTAGACCTCTATCCACTGAGCTTCACTGAGTTCCTTGAGGCCATAGGCAGCTCTCAATACGCGCAAATGCTGACAGGCGATGAGCCGGACATGCAAATGATCACAGCTTTTAAGGGCAGGTACATTGACGCTCTCAGGCAGTATTATTATATCGGCGGCATGCCGGAGGCCGTGGCGGCGTTTGTCAATCGGCGGGACTATACTGAAGTACGCCGTATACAATCGCGCATTCTGTCCGCGTATGACCAGGACTTTTCCAAGCATGCGCCAAATGAAATAGTACCTCGCATACGTATGCTTTGGAACTCAGTCCCCGCACAGTTGGCAAGAGAAAACCGGAAGTTCGTCTATGGGCGCATCCGGGAAGGCGCACGGGCGCGCGAGTTTGAGCTTGCAATGCAGTGGCTTATTGACTGTGGCTTAATCCATAAAATAAACCGTGTCACAAAGCCTGACATGCCGCTCATGGCGTATTCCGACTTATCGTCTTTCAAACTGTTTTTGCTTGACGTTGGATTGACTTCGGCAAAATCTGACCTTGACTTGAAACCCATAATAGAAGGCAATCGAATATTTGAAGAGTTCAAGGGTGCGCTGACGGAACAATACGTCTTGCAACAACTGCTTTCCGATTGCGGAGTTCGCCCTTACTACTGGACAGCCGAACGTGCTACTGCGGAGGTTGACTTTTTATTCCGGTATGGAAACGATATTATACCCCTGGAAGTCAAAGGGGCGGAAAACTTGAAAGCAAAAAGCTTAAGGCAGTACTATGACAGATATAGCCCGCAGAGCGCGATTCGCGCCTCAATGTCCGACTTTCGCCGCGAAAGCTGGCTGGTAAACCTGCCTCTATACGCTATTGCATGTCTGAAATCATTGGGTAATGGTGTTATTGAGGCATAGCTTCAAGCGGAACTTGTTGCACAAGGATGGGTAAATATAGTAATGTAAGAAATACTAAATAGAAAGTTACCAAAAAGCATTAGCCACGTTACAGCGGTCATGATGTAATCACGGTTTTGTTTAGGTCAAATACTCTGTGGAAAGAGGATAAGGAAAGTTGACGGCTCTTGAATATCTTAAACAGTATTTCGGCTACGAGGCATTTCGCAGCGGTCAGGAATCGCTGATAGATGATCTGCTCTCAGGAAAGGACGTCTTGGGGATAATGCCGACCGGCGCGGGAAAGTCCATATGCTTTCAAATCCCCGCGCTTATGATGGATGGTGTGACGTTAGTTGTTTCACCGCTTATTTCGCTTATGAAAGATCAGGTGAACGCCCTCATCCAGTCGGGCGTCGCTGCGGCATATATTAACTCATCTCTCAACGAGCGCCAAATACAAAAAGCGCTGAGTAATGCCAAAAACGGCGCATATAAGCTGATTTACGTTGCACCTGAACGCTTGCTATCATATGATTTCCTGGCATTGGCGCAAGATTCCGCCATACCGATGCTTACGGTTGACGAAGCGCATTGCATATCACAATGGGGGCAGGATTTCCGCCCAAGCTACGCCGCTATACCGGAGTTTATCTCAAAACTAAAAAAGCGCCCGGTCGTATCGGCATTTACAGCAACGGCAACGGTGGTGGTGCGTGAAGACATAATAGCCCAGCTCGGATTAATTGACCCCACTGTACTGACGACAGGATTCAATAGGCCAAACCTCTATTTTGAAGTACAAAAACCAAGGCATAAATACCACGCCTTAGCGGCATTGCTTGAAAACAAAAAAGATTTGTCGGGAATAGTCTACTGTTCCACCCGCAGGGATGTCGAGGAGGTTCAATTAAAACTGAAGCAAGACGGATATAGCGCGCTGCGGTATCATGCCGGCCTTTCCGATGATGAACGCCGCAGAAATCAGGATGATTTCCTGTATGACCGTGCGCAGATCATGGTGGCGACAAATGCTTTTGGAATGGGAATCGACAAATCGAACGTGTCTTATGTAGTCCATTTCAATATGCCGATGGATTTAGAGAGCTATTATCAGGAAGCCGGACGCGCGGGAAGGGACGGCGAACCGGCGGAATGTGTTTTGCTATATGGCGGAAAAGACGTAAACACGAACTTGTGGCTAATAGAGAATAAAGGCGATGTGGAATATCCTGACGAAGAAACCGAGGAACTATGCAAAGAGAGGAACCGGAGCCGGCTTCGGGAGATGACCTTCTACTGTGCGACAAAGGACTGTCTGCGTGGGTATATACTGAAATACTTCGGCGAAAAACCGTCAAATTACTGCGGTAACTGCGGGAGCTGCAATACGAATTTTGAAACAGTGGACGTCACTATTGAAGCACAAAAAATTATTTCATGTGTAGCACGGATGAAAGAGCAGTACGGCGTGAAAATGATTATGGACGTGCTGCGCGGAACTAAGAATGAAAGAGTCCTACGCTTGGGGTTTGACAGGCTTTCCACATACGGCATTATCAAAAAGACAGAAAAGCAGTTGCGCGATATTGTAGACCACATGATACTCAGCGGCTATCTTATTAAAACAGACAGCGAGTATCCGGTGATCAAGCTCGGCCCCCGCGCAAACGAACCGCTGCGCGGCGGCGTGAGCGTGCTTATGAAGCTGGCAAAAGAAGACAGCTCAGAAAAGAGTGCCGGATTAGAGAAAAAACAAACCGCAGTAAGGCCTGTCGATGCCGGGCTGCTGGCAAATCTGAAAAAGTTAAGGCTGATGATCGCAAATGAGCGAAATGTACCGGCATTTATTATTTTCAATGACAGCTCGTTGGTTGATATGTGCATAAAATTGCCGGCGACGTCGGATGAGTTCTTGAATGTGCTGGGCGTGGGCAAAGTCAAAATGGAGCAGTATGGGGAGCGGTTTTTGAGCGTGATATCGGAGTTTTTGGCCGGCAGCGACATGGACGATATAAATGAGCAGCCTTCACCTGCTAAAGAATTTGACCCGTCGAAAATTGAAATCAGCGAAGATGCCGTTGCTTTAGGCGCTGTCACCGACAGGATAAATTGCGTTTTGCTGGAAAGCGGGCACGGAAGGATATCCGGACAGCGAATCAACGACTGGCTTGTGTCCGGCGGCTATATTAATGTTGTTGAGGAAAATGGCAGAAAGTATAAAACTGCCACGGAAAAGGGGAAGAATCTCGGTATAGCGAGCGAGGAGCGTTTTATTAGCGGCACTAAGGTGATATACAACCAGTTTAGTAAAGACGCGCAGAAGTTTGTTGCGCTAAACACGGCGGAAATCATACATGGTTCTAGGCAATCCGGAAGCCGGAGCAAACGCCGAAATTAGTGAATGTACGAAAATCAACCACATACTGTTGTTTTCAGAGCATCTCCTTTGATACAATTTGACTCGATGGGATGTGATTTCCAGTGCCAAAACCAAGACGATTGATGGCGAATGCAGCCCAATTTCTGACTATTGCCGCGATCGTAATTCTTGTTGTGCGGTTTCCCGGCTGTGTGCAGGAACCGGAAACGTACGTCAACCAAAGTCCGGAAAGCGCCCAAACTGAACAGGTTGAGCAAATTGACCTCGCGGAGCAGTTTGCGCGCGCCGCCGTCATTGAAGACCTGTCCGGCACTGTGGACGCGCGCACCGGCAATGTGGAAATGGCCGCTTTTCGGGGTCTGGGCCTTGTTCGGGAAGATAGCCTGACCACCGGCGGCGAGTCTTGGGCAAGCTTGGAGCTTACAGAGGAGCGTTTCGCGCTGGTGGGCGAATCGGCGGAGGTACTGGTGACGAGCCTTATTGACGGCTCGGCTGAAAACACTGTTTTCTACCTTGACAGGGGTACGCTTTGGGTGGGTGTCAAAGACAGGCTCAGCCCCGGCGAAAACCTTACGGTGCAAACTCCTTCAGTTGCGCTGTCCGTGCGCGGCACGGCGTTTTCCATTTCTGCGGGAGACTCGGTAACGGAAGTAAACGTATTTGCCGGCGAGGTGGACATTCGCACACAGGACAGGCATGGCGAACCGATTTTCTACGAGGACGGCGTCCAAGCGGACATTAGCCTAACAGCGGGGCAGTCGGCAGCGATTACGGTCGTGAGCGGCGGCGTTACTAACGTCGAAATCTCGGAACGGACAAGCGTAAACGCCCCGGAGGATGTACGGAACAAGCTCGAGGCGCTGATGCCGGGGACGTTTGTCGGTTCAGGCGGCGGGAGCGGCGATCCGATAGACATGTTGGAATTTCTGGCAAATTCAGGATCTATCTACGACCTGCCCGGACTATCCCCCAACGTAATAGCGTTGTTTGAGCACGGACCTGTGCCGAATGATAACGAGAACCAACAGCTCAGTGAACAATTTGGCGTGGGCTCTGGATTTCAACGGGCTCGATGGTTAGGACCGTCACTTTACACTTTTGCAATATATGAACCTTTCGTTGATGGCGACTATAATGGAATATACTTTTTTGCTGACGGAACGATATTAACTCTAGGTTTCTCTGACAATGCTTTGCAGCGTCTTTGGGGATTCTCGCGATATAATACAACGAAGGATGAAATATTGCGTACAATCAATTTGCCTATAATCATTTTAGATCGCAGTAACACAATCACTTATGAATTTGACATCCGATTTATTCTATATGTAACATATAATCGTGAGACTGAATTGCTTCATGGCGCTAATTTGCACAGACGCCCATAGTCGCCGTTCCCGCATAAGCGGACCACGTCGAAAGAACAACCCCCGGCCTCGCGTGGCCATCCCATTCGTGTGCACTAGGGGCAGGGGATGGATTAACTATGTAATTGTTTCCTCATACGAGCGGCTTCCGTTACAATCGGGGTAAGCCTTGCATCCCCAGAATAGTGCAACCGGAGGAGGTTTTCTTCTTGTTTGCAAGAACATTTCACCGCCGCATTTGGGGCATGTATCCGCATTGATTAATTCCTTACGGTATTTTTCCGCATAATCAATTTCGCGTTCTACATGTGCATCCAAGTTCTCTAAAGAATTCTATATTGACAAAAATGCCTTAGCATACTATAGTGGTGGTATTAGGCGATGGCTTTAGTCATTCGCCGGGACTGGCTGAAAAGCCTGGGTCCTAATGTCGGCGGGGAAGTTCCCCGCCACTTTTTTCAGGACAGGATATGTATTAATATGTCGCTAATGTAGGCGAATACGGATAGGCTGTCGCCGGTTGCATGGAGGGTTTATCATATGTATATTATATTGGATAATGCGGAAACTATGACAAGAGAAGAAATCAAAGCAAACTATGATGGAAAGTGGATATTCTTAACTAATTGCGAGTTCACGACTGGAAGCAAGCTAATCAGCGGCATCCCGAGAGTGGTAGCTGATAAGCAATCTGAGGGCGTCAGGGAGGGTGTGTATGACGTATATAAGGATTGTGAGCAGTTCGGCGAAACCTATGGGCAAACCTCATGCACTTCGATTATTTAGTCAAAAGGATTACTTTTTCACCGAAAGGCAGTAACGATGAAGCCGATAACACACACATTTAATCCTTGGAATTTCTCTGAGTTTTCTCGCGAAAAAGGGCATTTGCTTATTGATGTGAATGTGTTTCCACCAGAAGGTATACCTTCCAAAATCTCATTTGTCTTTGACACCGTCGCCTATATCAGTGTATTGACCAGGCTAAATGCGCTGCGGATAGGATTGCCGCTGACCGGTGTGTATACAGCGAATTTAACAGGCATTAATAAAGAACGTGGGTCAGATGAAGCCGAGATTGTTGTTGTCGTTCGGCAGCCCTGTTTTGTTACTGTTGATCTTTATACCTGAGCTGTCTCCAGACGATTTTTGTCAAGGGGCAGGTTGCGATTTTTTGTGAGTTTTCTGTTGCATGCAAGTCGTAACGGTGGTATAATCCGACACATCAAAAGAAATCCGCAATTTTCTTCAGCTAAGGCGTGAAAGTGCCATACCGTTTGGACTGTGTTCTCAGAGTAATGGGAGATTGCAGAGGATTATTCTGAATTTATTAGGATTAAGGCGGTCAATCAAAAATGATGGTATGTTTTGTGTCTGATCAAAAACCGTTGTCAGTGCAATCCAAAAACAAAATGCGCAGCGGTGGATATAGGCAACGGTTGATACAGGAATTTTATAACCAAAGGGCATCATTTCCCGATTTGCCAATAACCGAAACCATTTATTCCAAGGTAATATATGTTCATTCTAAGGCATCTACACTTGACGTTGACAACATGAGCAAGCCAATCATTGACGCATTCAAGGGAATCATATACGCCGATGACTATATGATAAACCATAGGATTTGTTCAAAAATCAAATTTGATGATTTTGAAGCGTATGAGTTTCAGCTCGATTTGCTTCCGATTGAGATTGTCGAGAAGCTAGACAGGTTGATTTCCGAAAAGAGCCCGCATATTGTTTATTTTGAAGTCGGATTATTCTCGCCAGATATGGTGCGCTTTGGAGGTGTTCAAAATGAGGCTTAATCAAATGTATCTGAACAGGGGTTACCATGACGCCATGATTATGCAGTATAAGGACATGTTACAATCACAGGGGTTTAATGTAGAACTCGAAAAGAAAATCCGGCTTGACGAGAGTTTTTTTATAGCGGACTTATTTGCGTCAAACAATGAAGAAACACGAATGTATGAGTTTAAGCTGGTAGGAAACGGCCAAATGCCGAATACAAGGCAGAAGGAATCCATTAGGCGCTTTAAGGAAATCTCCACCGCCATAAATGCCAAGCCGTTTGTGGTTTACGTCAATCCGCCGGAAAAGAAAGACATCGAAATCGAAGGATTGAAAGAAGGGCTTTGCACACATATAAAAGCAGAATCTGACTTGCCGCTCGCCTTAATGGAATTATCCCCGAAAGCGGAGGTTGTTTCGGTGGATGTTGAACGGATTAACAACGTCAGCATTACATCTAGTTTTATTGTCGTTACAGGGGATGCCACGATTTATCTGAGTCTCCAACCCGGTGATGAAGCTGACGCACTCGAATCTTTTCCGATGAGCTTTAAGGCGGAATATGTCCCAAATGATGGCAAACTTTCCTTCTTGAAGATTCAGGAATATTCCGTTGATACATCAGGATGGTAAATGGGAGCAATATAATAGCGTCTGGCTAAGTTGATGGAATGTAACCAATTGAAGACTTCAATACTGCTTCACAGTTGATTGTCCACGAATCGCAAGAAGCCTTTTTTTTCATGAACGGTCAGGCATTAGATTTGTTTGGTGCTGGACGGCACACAATTGAAACACAGAATATCCCGCTCGTTCGGAGATTTTTCAATAAAACTACGGGCGACGTTTCGCTTTTCATTGTGAAGTTTGCTTTGTCAATAAAACTGAACACATGGCTATCAGGTGGGGAACCGACAGCAAGGTGCAGTATGTAGACCCTAAATATGGTTTCCCGCTTACTATTGGCGCATCTGGCGAAATGAGTTTGTGGGCTGAGGATTCAAGAAAGTTACTGGTCAAATTGGTAGGCTCGGAAAGGGTTTGGAGCAAGCCAAGCTAACGGCTTTTTTCCGAGCGTTCTTAATGAACAAGGTTGGAGCGTGAGAAGCATGACGGAAAAGGTAGAGGAATTAGACCTAGACGAATGGAAATAATATATTTTAGAGCATCGCGAAAAATATGAACAAAAAAGGCTTGACAATTAGGTTAGCATATCTTAATATTATGGTATCGTGAATTGAACAAAATCTTTAGTGTGGTCTACTGAGGCGCAAAAAAGTATCTCCCGGCATCGTTTGATAGTAAGAATCAAACGATGTTTTACTTTTTTGCGCCTCTTAGATTTTTTATAGATATCACAGAAGGAAAGGAGGACAACAGAATATGAAAGCTAAGATAATAGGAGTAAAGAAGGTCGATTTTAATAGCAATGATGGCCCTGTGAAGTTAACGCAGTTTTTCGTTAACCACAAGGAGGATAATGTTGAAGGCCTAGTGTCAAATGTTGTAACACACAACGATATGCGGAACGGCCCTCCACCTGTTTGCAAGATCGGCGAAGAGTACGAAGTGGAGTATAACAAGTACGGTAAGCTCCGCTTTGCTTGATCGGCAAAAAGCCGGGCATATAAACATGCCCGGCTTTTGAAAATCTAAAAAAGTCCGAGGATCACCGAATACGATTCAAAACAGTAAAAGGCTCATACTTCTGATCAATACCATAAATAAGGCTATCATAAAGCTTTGATTTCAGATCCACAATTTCAGAATTGAGCGAAAGTTTAACCTCGTCAATCTCGCGCTCCTTATCAACCAAAACTTGAGCGAGCTGGCCTTCAGCCTCATTAACTCGCTGGAAGGCAATAGTAACGTCAGAAGAAGACGATTCCCAAAGGTTAATAAGCGAGTCTATCCAGTTCGAACTTTTGGAGCAATCGGAAGATTTCTTCCCAATTTCCCAGCTAAGGAATTCAACAAGCTCCTCCAGGAGCGCAAGCTTTTTATCCTTGCTAAATTCAAGACAATTAAGTTGCGCGCGCAAGTCTAGTATTAAATCCATATTAGTCATAAATTCCCCTTCTGCCAAACATAGGCATTTAAAATAGGGCCCGGGATGGAGCTGACACCCCATCCCGGCCCGCAATGATTTAGTAATTAAGATTATCAATTGTATACCAGTGACCTGCAGCAAAGCCAGGTTTTAAAGTTTGATTATCTCTGGTTGTAGTTATTGACAGAGATACGCTAATTTTTTCAAAACTACCGCAACTTTCACACTCTAGAACTTGATCCCCATAAAATTCTGTGATTTCACGCCTCATAACAACATTGCAATTATTGCATTGCACAGCAACTAAAATACCAGTCATAATTAAATCCTTTCTGCCGGGCACAAAGCCCCCGGCGCGGCTTGATAAGTTAATTCTTGTATCTAGTTTCAGCGGCCCAAATAACAGCTTCTTTTGCAAGGCTGAGCTGTTCTTCAGTTAAGTAAGCAATGCGACCGTTGCGACCGTTGCAACCGTAATGACATGATTTGATGAGTATCGTAGACAATAAATCATTTAGTGCGAATAAGCGATCACAAAGCTGGTCATATTTGGTATCATTCCAAGGAATATTGCCACGTCTCATATCAGAAATGGTATTGCGGTAATGATTTATCATAAATTCGATATCATGCGCGTGTTTATGCTCGTTAAATGGGTAAAGCTTCATAATAGCCCCTTTCTACCGGATACAAAGCCTCCAGCGTGGCTTAAAAAATTAATGTTTGGCTCTAGTTTCAGCGGCCCAAAGAACAGCTTCTTTTGCAAGGCCGATTTGAGGCCCAGTTAAGTAAGCAATACGACCGTCACGACATGAACTGAGTATTGCAAGCAATAAATCATTTAGTGCGTCTATGCGTTCGCTAAGCTGGTCATATTCGGTATCTTTCCAAGGAATATTGCCATGTTCCATATCAGAAATGATATTGTGGCAACGATTTTTCATAAATTCGATATCGTGCGCGTGTTTATGTGCGCTAAATGGGTAAAGTTTCATAATAGCCCCTTTCTACCGGGTACAAAGCCCCCGGCGCGGTTATTGTGTTTGAGTTGACAAGGTACAAGGTCATAGAATATAAGCATCGCTCCTTTCGTCCATCGTCCCCCGTATTAGTAATGGTCACAAATGTGACAGGCCTTGCCTGACACATTTGTTGTAAACAAATCAGCACGCAGGAAAAAGCTTGTCAAGGGCGCTTATGAAAAAAATTTTTGCAGGACATTAAATAAAGCCTCCGCAGAGGCTTAACCATTAAAAATTATTTTCATCCCTTGACAAGGTTTGCCCGGAGTGCTTATCAAATCCCCGGCCGCAGCCTACCATATAAAACCCCGTCCCCCGCAGGGCCATTAAATACCCGGCCGCAGCCTACCATAAAACAGGGAGTATAAAAAAATGCGCCGCATCCATAGGCAGCGCACACGATCACAGGTAAAAAAATGAGAATACGAATACTGGTAGTAATAGCACTAATGCTAATCATCATAACAGCCCCAGTACTCACGGCAACAGCCGGACCACAATTCCCGATAATCTGCAACGACTGCGGCGCTTTATGCCCGTGCATAAACTGCACTTGTGATCTGGGCTTGCCAAAACCTATGGTATGCGTAGAATGCGGAAACAATTGCCTGTGCGGTAACTTCTGCCTGTGCGAGAGGATCATAACACCAATAAGATGCCTAGAATGCGGCGTAAACTGCGCATGTTTCCCTTCGTGCCTATGTAGTCCGATATTACCGGGCAGAAATTGTACTGATTGCGGTATGACAAGGTGCTTGTGCAGCCGTAATCCATGCGATTGCCTAGGAACAAAACCGGATCCGCCAGACCGGCCGCCTCCGGATCCGGCAGACCCGTGGAACTACTGGCCGACATGGACACCGTACAATTATGAGGATGTAACGGAATACTTAGCGCAGATAATCCGGTATCAGGAGTGGCAGAATGACAATCTAGGCAAGCAGTACGCAATAACGGTAGACCAACGCGATATGCTGCATGAACAGCTCGAAATGATGGACGAACAAAAGATACGTGAAGAAACCATTATATTGCAGAACAATGTAATGATCGTAGCTACCGGAGTAATTATAGGTGCACTAATGGCAGTAGGATTTTTAACGCTATGGAAACCGGGTGTATAAATGGAAAGCTTCGAGTTGATAATGCCGATGATATCGGGAATAGTGATGGGATTTGCAATAACAATGCTGACGGGGATGATCTCGTGGGCTATATGCATAGCTATCAGGATATTGCAGATAATAATAAAACCATCGTAAAAGGGCATAACGGCCGTATGCCGATTATATTATAAAGAGAGGAATACAACAATGAAGAAGAAAACAGGCATAGTGATACTGATGATCATTGCAATGTCAGTGACATTAGCCGTGGGCGCGCTTGCCGCGACACAAACAAGCATAGCACCAGTACTTGAATCTACATTTCAAGGGATAGTCAACGAGATAATCACGATTATCCTGATTGTATTGCCGATTGCATTAGGCGTACTTGGCCTAACAATGGCAATTAAATTCGGTGTAGTTTATTTCAAGGAGCTTGCCGGTAGATCAAAATAAGGCTATGTACAGGGCAGGGGGGCGCATACCACGCCCCCCAAGGACCAAAAATTAAGTCAGAGGGGAGACTGATAGCATGATGAGGATAATAAAAACAATGGCCGGCTTTGCCATTGTTTTATTAATTGCGTAGCTCTGACATATCGACTTGTGATACAGGAGTGTTACCAACTAAAGAACCGAAAGTAAATGAGTAAGTATTGATGCCTTCATCATTAGAATTAAAATGAAAGTGTTCATTGACTTTAAAAGCTCGTGAGGTTGGGCCAAAAAGGATCTCATTACCGAACCAGTGATTACCGAATGCATAAAAAAGTACGTAAGAACCGAGGGGGATATCTAATGTAAATGAACTGTTTCTGTCAAGGTATATAGATATAGTATCACCGGTATTAAGCTCTTTAAGTAAAAGGTAATAAAATACGCCTTGATCAGAAGTGTTTACTGTAAATTTGCTTAGGCGATCATCATCTGATGAATATTCTACAACGCCATGACCGGGCCAATGAATAGCTAAAATTGGCTCTGGGGCATATGAGGGCAAAAACTGAGAAGCTGGGATAGATGGAGGTGCAGGACGGATTGTGTCAGGCGAAGAATGAACGTAAAAAGCATAAATTAATAAGCATATTGTAAATATAGTGATTAATATATGCTTTAAAGAAATGCCTGTATTATTATGCCTGTAATTTTTTGAAGAACGTGATTTTGAAGAATAGTTAACAGATGATGGTAGGTCATTGCCGTGGTAATGACGATACCAATAATCCTGAAAGCGCGATTCCGGCCGCATATACTCAAGTACTTCAGCCTCAAAATTTGCCTTACGTTTCTCATCATTCATATGATCAAGGTAACTATTTGTAAGTGCATATGTAATGGTCTTGCTCATGCTAAATTTATGACGCTTAGATTCGCTGCTGTAAAACTGATAAAGTTCTTTAGGAATAGTAATTGTAATAGTGGCCGTGCGCTTGATGCGATTATTAATGATAATGATAAGCCCGGAAACTAAAGCAATGGGAAATGCGATAAGCGGCAAGATTACCAAGAATACAATGAGTGGGTGGATTTGATTCATGATATGCACCTCCCGAATGCATTATTGATATAAAGCTATTTATATGTATGAAATAAAAGGCAGAAATGATCGTATGAGTATTCTAAGTATAATACCGATGGAAATTAAAGAAATTATTATTCTAAATAATAATTTGAATGTACTTAGTAGAAAATGATTTATCTCTTTAGAATATGTTTTTTTAATGCTTCTTATTGAATCAAGATATTGATGTAATATCGGTGACTGTGATTTATAATTTGAAATTATTACTCTGGTAGAACGTATTACATGTTTTAAAATTAGAATGATTGCAATAATGAGCAGAATATAAAATAGACAAATTGAAATGATAATAATGAGTGATTGAAGATTCAAAATGCACCTCGCACTATTTGAAAACAAGCGGCTTTTTCTTCTTTACCTTCTCAAATTGGACAGGTTGCGAAGATTCAGGCTTGCGCCACATTTTTTCAAACTGAAGAGCAGCTTCGTTAACGGTGACTTTCTTTCGCTCCTCGATGAGCAAACCATACCTGTCATAAATGAGCATGACCATACCGGTAGGGAACTTGTGCAAGATCATCTTTTGCTCATTCAAAAAAGGATCCCGCGCATGGACAATAATTTCATCCCGCGCGTGATCCTCGCCGAAGCGGCTGATAACGTAATAGAAGTCGTATGAGGTGTTCAGGTTGTATTGATGGTTATTAGAATTTGGCTGACGGTTAGTTGTGTTTTTAATGCTTAAGATAATTAAGACAATAAATCCTGTAATGATAGCAATTGTAACAATTAAATAGAATGACGGCATACCAACACCTCCCGAATGCTGTATGAAATCGGCATATTATATCATAAATGAGGGAAGAAATCAAGGATGTGCAAATTATGAAGATATTATACAGAATAATTGTGATAATTGCTGCAATATTGATATTAAGCGAATGCGTAATTATGCCGCCTGTGAAGGCAAGTTTTAATGATGATGAGATATCTGAGGAAGAAGCATGGATAAGACGATTGATTGAGGAAGGTTATAGTGTTGAGACTATAGCAAATTTACAATATTTACGTGAACTAGGTTACCATGTTGATGAATACGGAAATGTGCAATTTTATACTCAAGAAGATTTAGAATACATAGACGAAATGATTAGTATATTGGGTGCAGGGCAATCATTCGGAAATGCAATATCAACATTATCATGGATGATGACAGCTATGGCTATAGCTGGAATAATAACAGAGGGTGTATATCCAGAGGAGACATTACATGAAGCTATAAAAAACAGAGATATTGACTTAATATTAAGTAAAAGTAAAGCAGCATTTATAAATACACAAAGAGCAAATAGTCTACTAGCAAATATGGCGATTATTGGTGCATCGGATCATACTCCTATATGGGACGCTATAGCAGATTCATATTTTACAGATGAAGAAGGAAATAGATGGTTAACAGGAGACATGCGTATAGAGCCGTGGAAATTTTGGATAGATACAATGCAAACCATAATAGGAACAGATGATGTACTACCAGCACTAACCGTCCCACAAGCCCTAAACGCTATGAATGCAACATTTAGAAGTACAGGAACATTTAATGGATATGCGCTACATAGATATGATTTGCCAAGAGGAATATATTATCAAAATGTAGTAACTGGTGAAATATTTGCATCATTGCAAAACCCAGGTACTAATCTATGGGATATACACGCTACGCATATAAATAGGGGCGTACCGCCTACATCATTACTAAACTATGTTATAACAAACAGCGGCATGACTGGAGTATGGCGACAGGATGAAATGCCAGTATTGTTAATAACAGAGGATCCTAATGGATTTTATGGAAATAATACTGGAATACATAGTGATTGGCGACAACCTGGTATGCCAATTTATAAAATACTATTAACAAGCATACATGGACAAAATTATAACAATCAAAATGCACCAGCGACAAGATTAGGACATAATACAGTAATGTTAACAGATGATGATATGTATGGCCCAGACATAGAAGTCCGAAACACAGTAGCCCAAGCCCAGCAGGCAAACGAGGACGCAGACGAGGAACGTGACATGATACCTTTTTATGTGCCAGCGCCTAATATAAGGGATGATATGACAGATGAACAAAAATACCGTGAATATATGGACGGTCTACGTGCACAAGGCGTAGCCGTAGACGTACCGGCAAACAATATCAGTGTCCCGACGCTCCCTCCTATAATCCCCCCAGCGCCCCCCCAACCCGGCCTAGTCTTCAACGCCTTCCCCTTCTGCATCCCGTGGGACGTGTACGATATCGTGACAATGATGATCCAACCGGCAACGGAGCCGGTAATAGAAGCAAATATATTCCCGGATGAAATAATGGGACACCAAATAGAGCAAGTGCCGATACGGCTGGACTTCTCACACTTTGAGCAGATAACGAATATGGTACGCTGGGCGTTCCGGATAATGTTCCTGATAGCACTAATATTAATGACACGCAGATTCATATGGACAGGAGGCGGTTAAAATGAAACAGGAGATCATAGGCAGTACTGATCAGCTAAAAAAAAGGAAACTGATTACCACGGTGATACTAATAGCGGCAATATTCATATTCTTCTACGGCAACGCACACGCTCTTGACGTAATAATCGGAAATCCGGAGTGGAATACAGAAAGCGAAGCGACTCTACCAAATTATATCGGCTGGGGCTGCCCGATAGGCGATAAAATACAAGAGTATAAACGAAGGGCGGAGGCGGAAGGCGGCGCCTTAGAATGGCTAGGCTATATAAACTACTTCATCCCGCTAAATGAATTTGCGGCAATGCTCGCCGCATGGATGGTAGCAATAGGCCTATACTACTTAGTTTCCATAGTGCTACGGTGGATGAGGGCAGTATCATGATATCAATATATACAGGCACGCCCGGCAGCGGCAAAAGCCTAAACATGGCAAAACAAATGATGATGACGCTGAGATTACAGCGAAAGAACGTGATAGCTAACGTACCTATAAATATGGATATG
>Ga0099364_10005914_pt1 | contig 17980 bp, 10 predicted proteins | sample TergutTh196P3_FD_73070 | JGI IMG/M metagenome (GOLD analysis project Ga0099364, IMG submission 73070) | Microcerotermes parvus P3 segment gut microbial communities from Pointe-Noire, Republic of the Congo - Th196 P3 | ecosystem: Host-associated > Arthropoda: Insects > Digestive system > Gut ...
TATGGGAGTGAATTGAACTTATCAAAAAGCTCCGAGAGTTCCGAGCCTTTAGCGATTGTTTTGACTGAAGATGGCTTAATCCAATATCCTCGGTGCTTTTTGGAGGCATCTTTTGAAACGACCTCTTCGGGAGCGGAATAAGGGCCGTCATCTCCGGCGGAACACCAGAGGTATAGCAGATGCTTATCCTGATAGCGGACAATCTCCATCTTCGGCAAATAGCGCGGAGTAATAAAGTTACAGTACTCGAACAACTTCTGCTGGATTTCGTCCAAGTCATCTTCATCAATACCGACAGGAGGCAAAGATGGGCGGCCGTACTTCTCCTCAATGCCGATAACGATGTAACCTCCGTTTGTATTATTGAAATCATTCGCATAAGCGCAGATTGATGGTATTATCTCCGACGGATTCCAGCCGCGCTTGTACTCCACTCGGTCGCTCTCCACCACGCGGTCTTTGAGCAGGGTTTCGAGTTTTAGTGGGATCATAAATATACCTCCTGTTGCTTGTGAATGTGGTAATTCTGTTGTTTGTTCAACCACATTTATATCGTACAAAACCTGCTATAGGTATCTCAATAAATAAACGCAGACCGAAACCTCAAAGCTCTTGGTAATCCCAAAATGAAGTTGGAAACCGTGTCATATCCGCTGACGCTGTCAGCTTTGGCAGGGCTACTACAAGCAGTTTTCGCGGCCTTGACATAGCGACATAAGCGATTCTGATTTCTTCATTGTTAAGGTCTCCACTAAGTAACACCGATGATTTGAGCTTTTCCCGATTGTTCATTATCAGCAGTAATACCGCTTCGAATGTCTCCCCTTTAACGCCATGAACCGATGAGAATGTGACTTCATAGGAAGCTCTCTTTTCGAAGAACTCGTAAACTGGTCTTTCTAGGAACTCTTTCGAGTAATTTTTCCTGATTTTTACTCTCGACTTCACCCTTATTATTTCTGATTTTGCCCTGCTATCCCGGATGTCGAAGTCTCCTGCCTTTATCCGATTGTTAACAGCTTCAGCTATGCTCGTTTTCCATTCTGACAGTGGCAGTGTGTGTGCTGGCAAATCCTTGAGAAGCCTTGTCACATTATGACGCCAGCTTGGGTATTCAACGTGTTTTTCGATTTCCAGTTTCATTTCTTCATGCGATATCTCTTGAGCATTCCCTATCAAGAGATTATAAAGGGTTTTTTCACAAAGCGTAAATGCCTCTTTTTTTGACCCTTTATACCACTGATATGTCGCCGCTGCCAACCATTTTGTTTCCATTGTTTGCCATAGATTATCTATGTAAGTGTCACTGTATATCCTTGGGCGTCTGAGAATAGCAACACTCTGAGGATTATACGGAATATTGGATTCCGCGCAGAGCGCTTTGAATCTAGCAACTATATCATCCATTGTTTTGTCCTTGCTGAACTGGAGCAATATCGGTTTTTTCCTGTTATCTGCGTCTTTCCCCACAGCAGTTGCAGGGTGTATACCAGAGAATCGTGATGAAAATACCGCAGTTGCATTGCATATACACTGAGAACTTCTAAAGTTCGCTGTCAAGTGGTGTGTTTGCCAAATATCTCCGTTCATTCTATCCATAAAAAACTCAGGGGTTGCGTCGCGCCATTCATATATTGCTTGGTCAGGGTCGCCCACTAGCACTACTGTTTTAGCTCCGGCATCCGCAATAATCTCAATAAGCTCCATCTGTTCACATGATGTATCTTGTGCTTCATCAACAAGAATAACAGGGAACCGGTGCGCTAAAGCTTTTGCTATTTGTGGATACTTTCGCAGGAGTCTCAGCGCTAACGCAGGAACTTCATTTTGTGTAGCAATCCCGTTTCTTATCAACGCTGCTTTCATTGTCTTGCAGGGTTTCTTATCAATGTTACAGTTTACTTCGCTATTCCCTTTGAACAATTTATTATCTGCCGTCCATCGAAAATCATTCGGGTTACAGCTATAACACTCTTGTCGTCTAGGAGGATTAGGCCATCCGTTCATCTCAAATACTATCTGTGGCCTACGAGGATTGTCATTATTCATCAGGTAACCGAAGCGCAAAAAAACATAAGTGTTTATAAAGCTGTCAAGTGTTCCAATAAAGTGAGGATAATTGTTACTTCTGAAAACATTTTGCGCATCACCGACTGTGGCTTTGGTCACTTCATTTTTTGCAATATTCGTAAAGGATAAAACTGCAATCCCTTGATATGCGAATGGCCACGTTTCCAGATATGATAAAAGCTTTCTTGCGATTGTGAATGTCTTTCCGCTGCCCGGACAAGCGGAAAGGATGATTTTCCCTTCGGTTGACAAGAACTTGTTTTGCTCATCGGTCAGTGTCATCGTGGTATCTCCATTGTAACTTCAGCGATTGCATCTTTAATTACCGATGGAACTGAGAAGTCCACAGTGCTGTCTACTTCGCTAAACTCCCCGTCCTCATTTTTACACAGGATTCTACTACTTTGGATTCTCCTTGCCAGAGCCTGCGCCACTTCCCCTTTGCATCTTGCACGTTCACGAAGAAAGAGCCAAATGCATACAGCTTTTTCATTTGCTGTACCGTATGAAGACACTGTATTATACAGGCTTTTCCCAACTATTGGAAATACGTCAATGATCGCACTCAGAATAAATAGGACGCTGCTTTCTTCGCAAGCTAAAGCGTATTCAAGCGTCTTTTTTATTCCAAACAGCTTCACATTTTCACTATTGCATAAATCCTTGATATCTTTATAACGGGAAGACTGTTCACCAACATTCAACTTCTTAATAATCTCAGTAATATTATTTGTATCATAATCCTCCTCTTTGTTTATGTAATGATCGCTATTCTTATCAGTACATCTATCATCGTCGGATACAATGGCGAGTTTCACCTTATCTCGATTAGGAGAGTCTTTGAAATGGAACAGCTTGATAAATGGTCTAAACGCTACCCCGTCAACGTTCACCACTTCTACTGCATATTTTACAAAGTCACGATTGACGATTCTGGCAAATACCGGGAACAGAATTGCCTCGCTTATGCCCTCAACAAAGAGGATTCCTTTTGCAAATAGCATTTGAGATTTTGTCGTGTCAAGATAGCGCTCCAGATAGTGCTTGTCCTTAATATACTCATCTGTGGTAATTACGCTATCATTAAATGAAACGCATTCTATCCTATGGTTGCTCTCAAAAAGCAGTGATAACTTGTCGACTCCAATTCTGGAAACAAGGGTGGGTGAATGTGACGTATAGATAATCTGTACATTGTCACTGCTTGAACTGCTCTCGAAGAAGACGTGAACTAACTGCTGCAACTGCGGATGAAGATGTGCTTCCGGTTCTTCTACTAGCATCAGATTAAAAAGCGTTGATGATGCTGCCGACTTTATGTCACCCAAGACCGTTGCCATAAATAACAGATTGTTAAACCCAAGTCCATTCTGTGCAATTGTAAATACTCTACTTAGTTCGTTAGTAAGTGCAACAGTTATCGCTTCGACAGGTTCTTTATCGTTTAGTACCCATGAATCAAAATGAATAATACCATCATTATCGATCCTCGCGTGTTCTTTCCATTCCTCTTCAGTTAATAGATTCCTGATTTCAGCAATAACAGGATGTTGGCTGTTCAACTCAATCCACCTTGGCATCAACCATGCGCGAAGCGAAGCCGCTATTGACTCAAAACGAGCGTCGGAAAGCCCGATTCTCACGCGTTGCTTCAGTATGTCCTGTTCGATATTAGCTAAGTTTTCGTTAATAAGGTTTTCTATCTGACGGATATGTTCTTGTTTTTGAATCTGCTCGTTTGCTTCTCTAAGTACGGATACAATCTCCTCTTTGGCCTCTTTTGACCTAGCAATAGAACCCAATAGTGCTGAAAGTCTCCCCGAACGAGATGGTCTCAGTTCGCTTTCGGCATCTCTAAGTGCGCTAAGGTAGAAAAGCTGAAAAGGCTCGAAATCCTCTGATGAAAGAGTATTGCCTTCCACGGGCCCGCCCCACACGGTATGGCGGATTTTCTCATTGCCCCCCTCAGTGGGTATCGTAAAAAATCTGATGTGGAATTCACCTTTTGTTGCATCTTCAGGATTCCAGTAATTAAATAGGTCCTCCGTAATATCGTCAAGATAAACATCAATTTCAGCTTGCTTACTTGGGATACCCCTATTGTTTACATGAAAATCTGCAAAGCTAAAGAAAATATCCTTACGGTACATCGCAGCAGAGAACGCTATGCGCAAGGCATCAATTATGGCTGTTTTCCCGCAATTATTCTCGCTGACAATTGCGTTAATCCCTTTGCGAAAAGATACGGTAATCCCTTCGCCATCAAAAATACGAAAATTCCGTATCGACACTTTTGAGATATACATTCTTCAACCCTCACAGTTAGATGTGCTTCACAAAGCAGCTCCATGCACCGTTTTATCCTCCTGCTCATGCGTACTGTCCCGTCAAGGGGCAGTTATGCACTTCTCGAAATATCTTTATTCCATCTCAATTTCTAAGCCAGAAGGCTCATAGCCACAAATCGATAACAATCTCTGACATATCCGCACAGTTGAAGCAGCACTCTGATTTGCCTCAATCCATATTCCGCAGGATAAGCGTATCGGTTTTACTTTAAGCCCCGACCTTTCAAAGGCAAAGGTTGCTCTGCGCTTGCTGTTCATGCGATTGTCGTTTGGCAAGTTCATCACAATTGAAGGATGTCGCTTATACACGCTATCGCAAACAGCAATCAATATACCTTTCCACGAGGAAACTACATGGATTTCATTGAAAAGTGATATTTTTTTGGGCTTCTTGAAAGCGTATTCCGATGAAATAAATTCTGATAACGTCTCCTCTTCTTTTGATGAATACTCTCTGAGAGGTACGCCGTCAGGGGTTTTCCATTCTTCTATGCCGGTTACTTGTTTTCCGGTAACGAAACGTGCAGCTTGACCAGGATTATCGAAAGGTATATCTTTTGTGAGTAAATTTGCATCGTTGATGGATACAGAATACTCAACACGCAACCTCTTCACTATTTCATACATATTATCCGCAACCACCGGAGCAATAAAACTGCCTGCTAAAACCTTGAAACGCGAGCCTTCGTCTAAAACGCCATAGGCTTTATCTCCCATATCGCTGCGTGATATTACAAAGTAATCCTCATCTGGCAAACTCAGCAGAGACATCTCAACACTATCGTTAGATGGCAAAAGTTCGGTTTCGATTTCCTCTAACTGTCCAATTAGCTTCTTAATGCTATGATACTGACGGTGTAGCTTTGCCGAGTCATCGGAATTCGTCTGGATATAAAAACGCTCTTTGATTTTATCGCCAGCTATTTTTAGCTCCGCTATTGCTTGCTCTATATGCTTCGTTATACTCATTGATGTTCGTCTCTCAAAAGATGGTGTGCCACATTACCAAACAACCCCATTTTGGGATTTTCATCAGTGCCTACAATAGCTATACGGTCAAGAAGAACATTGCGGAACTCACACGCTGTTTCTGGTAATAGAACGCAGTCGTGGCAAGCGGCGTAATTTAACGAATTCACTCCTTGTTCAGTCGTGTTCGCACACAGCGGGTCTGCGCTACACCACATAGCTTTTTGCAACATATTACTAATAACAGCTTGCAAACGCTTTGGGTCTTTGCCAATACTAATAAGACCGCCAAGACTGCCTTCAGAATCCGACGTAGACAGATAAATTAAAACCCCGTGCATTTCAGGACGATTTGGCTCATCGAGAAATGTAGAGTAAATTTTCTCTTTCAACGATGATGTACTATATCCGCAATCCTCGGATAGTTGTCTAATCAGCAGATGTGCGAAAGTATGTAATGCAACATATTCCGGCGAATATCTCTCATTCGTATAATACGACCTTTCTAATTGCTGGGACATTTGCTCATACCGATTTTTTACGTTATCACGCCACTTATCAAGAGCCCCTCTGTTAAACTTAATGAAAATACCTTCGCCAAGCATCTTTACCGCTGGAAGCCAGTTCTTTTTCGTCCTCGATAACGGCGCAAGTTGTGGACTTCCAATCGTACCATCCCAAGGATTAATGCGCGTGAAACCCACCAATGCGCTTACAACAGTTAATTTTTCTACAACGGTTATCGTATCAAAGACACTGCGAAACGCCGACGGAACAGTAGATACGGAAGCTACATATTCATCATCCTTTATTGCTCCTCGGCACAGAACATCATACTCCGCAGCAAAAACATCTCCGGCAGTCATCATTCGTGATGACGCTCTATTGTTTTTTATCAGTTCATACGCCGCCACCAAATCCTCAAGTGTAATGGGGGCGCTGACTTTCCTAAGAACCTGATTCTTGATGACTTTTTTTACAGCCGCCTCTCCGTACTCTTCCATTTCTTTTATGAGTTCAAACGAAGGTTCGACTGCTTGTACTGCTTTGCCGCTCCATGGAGGTATTGTTAAGGCGCTCATATTTGCCGAAAAGTAAACACTTGAAGATGACCGTATTCGAGCCGTAACTATTTGCTCACAATCGGCATGATAGCTTAATCCCAAATGTGGATGATGACCATTGCACCGATATCCATTCTCACCACCAAAAGCGTGTTTTGCAAATGCGCCGGCCATCGGTCGCATCGTCTCGCACTCCTCACACTTAATCATCAGGCTATCAATGTCGCTTCTATTGTCAATGTTAAACATTTTGATTCGAGGATTGGCTTTGCCGCCTGTACAAACATTACCGTTATGCACCCACCACGAATATGGGAAATCTTCAATGTGCCCGTTTTCGCATACTATTACAAAACGGGAAGCAACAAGGCGACCGCCACAGGCTTTTTCCGGTTTTTTAGGATGAGCCATAAAGCAATTATGCTTTCTTTTCTGGTTTCCAAGCTCCCCTGCATCAATTATGTGGTTGCAAATAGGGCAATACAGCTTTCGTGGAAAAACATAAGACTCTACGTCGTGGCTTTTTCTAAAACCTATATTGTTTGCAGTTTTAGGCGCAATAAAAAAATCGGTTTTCGTGATTGCTTGAAGATTGCTATTACGAAGTATCCTCCCTTCTTGAGATTCATCATGCATATCATTGTCCCAGCTATCTACACCGCCAATCATAACTGTATCACGCACAAAATCAACCATCGAACCTATACCGAAGGTAGTCACGAGTTGGCTTTGGCGAACATCGCCAGCTCTTTCAGGTTTTTGTTTTGTCCCAAATTGACGAGCCATTCCGTTACCTCCTGTTAAAATATATATTCACTGTTTGGTCAACATTGCGAAGGGAATTTAGAATTTTTGGCAATCCAAGTTCCGACTCCTCTTCGGCTGATGAAAGCAAACTTACGCCATCGCTATACGCCTTATAAAACAATGTGTTTGCATTTTCAGTCGCAACATCTTCCCAATCTGTCATAAACTCATCAAGAGCTTCTTGAGCAAAACTAACACTATCAGGCATAATCTCGCTAACACGTTTTATTAAGAAATCATTAACTCTCACGACTTGAGGATTATCTGCTCTGAAATTTCTTGCGGCATCATTGGCGGAAAGTGATGGGATTGTCATGCGTACTAAGGCTACAAAAACGCAGTGTAGTGCTTTCTCAATAGCCCGAATAGAAAAAGGCGTAACGCTCGTTGCTTCCACATATCTGTAAAACGACTTATGATAATACGTAAACTGTTCGTAATGCGACTTATCACGCGAACGCATATTATTGTACAAGACCAAAACCAAGCCCGGATTCTTTCGCCCAACGCGGCTTGTTGCTTGAATATACTCGGCGTTACTCTTCGGTTGATTGTAAACAGTCATTACACCAAGGCGGTCAATATCAATGCCAACTGAAAGCATATTTGACGCAAGCACATATGAGTAACACGCCGAATCGGTGTATGGTATCGCTAACTGATCTAGGGTATCTTTTATTTCTTTTGAGCTTTTGCGGCTTGTTAGCTCTGAATGCTCGAATACCTTAACCTCGTTTGCAGTTATACCATATAGCTCAGCCTCTTGTTTAAATGTCCTTGCAACTAAGTTGCGAATATGCGTAAAGATACGGTCTTGGATAATGGTCGAAGAAGCCCCCAAATCTCTAAGTGCATTAAAATATCCGACCGTTGTGAAGTATTGGTCTATTATATCTGAATTTTTTCCTTGCTTCATAAACATGGTCTTTGTGAAAAACAGCGTAGCGTATACGCGAATGAGCAAATCAGCTACGCTTCCACCCATTTCGCATAGTCCCACATATGTCCGTGCGGGACGCTTGTCTAAGTCTGCTTGTACGGCAAAGAAAGAATCATCATAGCTAATACCGGCAGGGGGAAACTGTATTGATTCTCGGTTATATAAGTTCTTTATCTGTTCATTTGCATTCTTTACCGTTGCAGTTGACGCAATAACTTTTGGCTGCTTTCCGGACAATCCACATAGATATTCAATAGCGATTTCATATACACCCGCAAGAGAACCAAGTGGTCCTGATATAAGGTGTAATTCGTCCTGAATAACCAACTCCGGGGGTTGGCAGTCTACGCCGAATAATCGCCGTGCGCTTTCTTCCCAAGCGATTCGGGCAAATTTATCGATTGTACTCAATAAGAGGCTAGGCTTTCTTCTATAAATATCTTCATCAACAACGTAAATTGGCAATCTGTTGTGAAATTCACAATCGTCATTGTCTGCGCAAGCTATGTGCATTTCACCGTTTATAGTTTCATAACCATTCAAGTCAATTTTTTGACCGCACCACGGGCATTTTGTGATTTGAACAGGATTGCCCTCATATATTCTTTCATTTGGGTTATCTCGCAATTTTTGCAAAACTTCGGCTGCTTCTCCAACACGGTTGGGGGTCATGCTACTTCCTATCCACAAGCCAATGCTGATTTCGTCGCCGGGTAGTTTGTCGCGTTTGCGGATATGTTCACAGGCGCAAATTAACGCGGTTGCCCGTTCAAACTGCTGTATTGTCAGTAGCCTGAGGGTGTAACGCATAATAACAGTAACGCCATCAGTTGATACATTGCCAGTTAATCGTCGATAAAAAATCGTAAACGCTGCAACGCCCAAATACGCCTCAGTTTTACCGCCGCCGGTCGGGAACCACAGCAAGTCAACTGCATTGCGGTAGTCGCTTTTTCCATTAACAATATCGGGTGCTATTTGTAGAATATATGCAAGTTGGAAAGGATACCAGTGAACATCCTCCCGCGCAGTTTTTTTTGTTTTTAGCCGCTGTAATAACATTGCTTCATTCATCAATCTGAATGCCTGCCATGCAAGCTTGTTATTATTTAGTGCTTCTATTCCATTGGATAAGCGCGTGAGGCACTCATCAACTCGAAACAACACCAATTTGCCGGCTACATCATGTTCGGCATCCAACGAGTTCACTATATTCGCTTGCCAATCACGCCATTTAGAATACTCGTCAATAAAGCCTTGTAACTCCGAACAGGCGGTGTGTTTTTCTGCCTTCGTCCAATAATCAAGGCTTAATATACCCTTATTACGGATGTCGCCCGGCATCATTTGATATATCAGCTGAGAGGGCATAAACTCACTGCTTACCTCGAGTACACCAGCATCTGATTCTTCATACTTAACAGCACAACCGTGCCCGTATGCAAAGTTCCTTACATTCATGTATTGCAATGCGCTGATTTTCTCTTCGTCGTCAGAAATAAGCACGCTGTTTTGGTACACAGGAATCAATGGCGCATCGACCGAAACGATAAGCTCACACTGGAATAGTGAATTTACGTTTTGCTCTACACTAATTTGGGGCACAGACGCGATATTTTGAACTGTGACAGTAACTAATTTACTTTCGTCGTCTAAAATATGGCGAACAGATAGTATAACTTCGAATCCGAGGTCGTTATCGATGAATACTCGTTCAGTGCCAAGTCTTTCGAGGACTGCAATTGATTTTCCCACTATAAAAGGAATTCTTGTATATCTATGCACTCGTTTTTCTTTGTAGCTTATTTCGACTTCTCCAGTTTCCCTGTTGATTTTCTCTTTAGGTTCTGAAGTGCGTTCTTCGGCGTGCGTGTACTTAGCACCTGAAAATTGGAATTGCATCTCTCTAACGTGAGGCTGCACTGTAATCGATATGCCCATTGATGTCGGTTTGCGTTTGTTTGCATTGCTAAGCGAGTCATTGATGCCGACAACCATGTCCTCCGGCTCTACCTCATCAGATAGAAGCTCAACGTCATCAAAAGTCAATTGACTGTGGTCTATCGCCGGATTGTCCAATCTTCGAGGCCAAAGGATACCGCAGGCATATGTATTCAAAGGTTCGACATTAAGCAGAACCTCATCTTCCTGCACAGCGCCAATCAAATCGCGCCGCAAACAGGATTGTATTTCTTCTACTGCATCGTAGTAACTCTCGAATGAACTCATCGATAGCGCTCCTTACTTTTTGTTTACTCTTGCATACTGCCAGTCAATTTCGGGAAAGCCGGATATTTCTACTCCAAGCCAAAATTTCGTTGCTCTGTAGTACGGATTCATATCATCGTGAAAACGTCCGTATGGCATTGTTGCAATATTTGTAACATAGACCGGAGATAAGTATGGCGGTGCAACGGAATTTCTTATGCTCTCCTTTGCTATTCCCAAAAACTCAAAATACACATCTGCATCTAAAAAGCCGATGACCTTTCCTTTATGTAACACATGATAGTGACCGCTTGCCAAAACAAGCTCGACCTCATCACTGACAGAAATGGCACTTGAAATATAAGCTTGCGTTTCTAGTACATTTTCAAGTTTACCTACGACAAATCCGGCAGATGAAATGTCATTTGACAATCCAACAACAATCCTTTTACAGTGGCGATACCAACCAGCAGGAACAACCCATTTACATCGATTACTGTTGGTTGAAGAACGCTTAAAAAACAGACGGTTACGCCCGACTTTGTTAAGTTTTTTCTTTGCGCGGGTGCATCCAACATACCAAACACGAGCCTCTTCAGTATTGGTATCATCAGGAGTAAATGCACTGTCTAACAAGTAAACAACATCAAACTCCCTACCTTTTGCTTTATGAATGGTGGAAACGGTAATGTTGGCATCACACGGGTTCAATAGCAAATCCGGCAACTTCCCGATTGGCTTTGCCAGCTTCTGTGTTAACTTTTCAATTTCAACAAAATCTTTCGCATCGTCATATGTGAACTCACAAAGTGCATCAAAGCAACTCAATGCGTTATCTTCATCATTTTCAACACGATTACAGTACCTCGAAATGAACGCAGCCTTTAACATTCGGGAATCTGCTTGATAATCCCATAAACAGTCTGCAATCCAACGATTCAAAGAAAAGGTTTGTCCAACACTACGCAACAAATGGTGAGGAACACGCTTTTTATGAAGCAAGTGGCTAACATATTCGGCTTCGCCATTGCTACGGCACAAAATTGCTGTTTTTTGGGTTGTACCCGATAAATCCATTTTTTCTACTCGGCCGATTATATCGATACTATTGATTTCATCCCTGATACGCCCATTTGCATCGGCAGGTTCAAAGTCAAGTAGCGCTGAACGCATATCAGCAGAGAGCTTTGAAAGCATTGGCGATGAAACTTGGCGATGATTGCCTGTCAGTTCGAATTTCAATGCTTCATCCGGCAAAAGCGCATTAAGCCCATTATAAAATTCAACCGAATCAATGCTGTATCCGTCATTGCAATCATAGTCGTATATTGCTTGGCATTTATCTCCGAGCAATAAGTACCCGCCTTGAAGCGCGCTTATAATATTCAATGTCATGATTGCGCGTTCGTTTACGAGGTCTTGAAGTTCGTCGATTATCACATACTTAAAATTCGAGAAATCATTTTTATTAAGTTTTTCGTTAAATAAGTGAATCCGACCGTTGTAATCCAAGCCCATATAATTGGCGTCGATCGTTGATAAATAACTTGTGGCGAGCGAATCAAATGTGCAAACATCAATATTCCTTGCGGAATGTGTAAGTACGCCCGCTTGAACTCCGCTCTCCAACCTGCCCAGGATTTCGTTCTTTGCAGCGTTTGTATAGACCAAAACAAGAACACTCGCAAAATCTTCTACCATGTAACTGCTTATTATATGCTCAAGTCGCTTTATTACTGTATATGTTTTGCCGCTACCCGGGGCGGCATTAACAAGAATTTTACTGCTAACGGGCGCATTAATAATTTTATCCGTTGTAGAAATTCTTGTAAATTCATCCGAATTCACAAAATCTTTTATATTCTTGATTACTGCTTCTGGCGGGACTTCTTCTATTGCAATGTCGTCAGTTGAGTCACGCGGCGCAAAAATTGTTTCAATATCTTCTATTCCCAACCACTCATATAGCAGAGGATCGGTCTCACTGCTTTTCTGCTCTATGAAATCAACCTTTTCACGTATATACCTCTTAACCTCACTGCAAAGAGCAAAACGATGACAGTCGGAGTACTCACAACGTCCAACCCATCGGATTCCTTCATCGACCTTAGTAAGTCCATGTGTTATTTCGCCGTTACGAGCAAATGAGCAAGACAAGTCGTTTTTCAAAATCTCTTCTTGCCACGGTGTTAATCTGAAACTATTTATCGAGCCAGAGCAATAACGATTTTTTATCTCTTTTAGCTTCTTTTTCCCTGTAATTTGGTACACATACGAAACGTCGCGCTGAATGTCGTCGTTTGAACGAACATATATATTGCTTGCAATCGTGATATTTGAATCCATCTCAGCGCCACCTTTCTCTAGTAGTCATCAATCCAGTTCGCTAATATCGTAGTAAAAAGTAAGTTTGTTTATCTCGCAGGTTTTAGCAGGCTCATGTTCTTCGTTTCCCATAAACAAGTTTTTAAGCCGGATTCTGGCAATTTGGTCATCATCAATTCGTGCCGATAGGTTTATCATTTCATTCAAAAAGCCTTTCGAGGGGATACTTACCCTTTCATAAGGCACGCCGTCGTTGTTCGCAAAAATAAAATTGGCAGTCTGCGTGTCATCCGTCAAAGAAAAATTCAAATTTTCGATAATAGAACCGACACCATGCTCATCTTTCTTCAGTATCGGGAAAATAGAATTATCGCTCAAATAAAGCCCGAGCGAGTTGTTAAGCTTATAATTGCCGCCAACTATCTGCATCAAGGCAGCACCTACCGCTGTCACCCAATCCGGATTTTGGGGTAGTATTATATGGCTATCCTTGAAAGTATTACGTATCGCCTCTACGTATGGCGTTAAGTTACTGCTCCCTCCGGCGACTACTATCGCATCAATGCAGGCAGGTGTTAGATTTGCTCTACTCAAAGCCGTCTTAATTGTCTTTAATACCCGGCTCTCTATTATTGGCTTAATGATTCCGGAATAAAGCTCAACGCTGATATTTACAATCTTCGTTCCGTATTCACCATAATTTATGACTTGCAACTCGTACTCATCATTTGTATTAGATATTTCAATTTTTCCGCGTTCACATCTCGCAATGAGAAGGTCGCGACATACAGGGTTCATATCAGCTAAAGATACTGGGTTGGCAATATTGGATTTTTTCACTATTTCAGCGTGAATACGTTCGGCAATAGCTTGGTCAATATCGTCGCCGCCGATTTTATCTCCGAATACGGCGACTTCCGATACAGAGTTCTTTTTCAAATGTAGTATGCTAATATCGAACGTACCCCCACCCCAATCCAGTACCATAACTCTTGAAAAGGCTTGTCCTTCTTTGCGGTTCGCAAAATATGCCGCCGTAGATTCCGACAAAAAACAGCTCACTTTTATTCCAGCATTTTCGGCGGCAATTCGTAATTCACGCCGCGCTTCCGGTGAAAAGTCCACCGGGAAGGCAAGACCGGCTTCCACAATGTCAATGTTGTATGTTATTGAAATATAATCTTTTATGGATTGAAAGAATTTTGTCGTAATATCAGTTGCTGTAAAGCGGCTATATCCCACAATGAACTCATCATCAGTTCCGAGGTGTGATTTCATGGAAGTGAAAATATCATGATCAACAGACAACTCCTCGCGTCGTTTCTTCACATCTCGCCCAAACTTTAACGCTCCGCCCGAACGTGGAATAGCAACAATAGACGAAAATGGATAATCCCCGCCTTCGCCAAGATGAACAGGCTTATGTCCATATTCATCGTAAAGCAGTTGGACAACAGATGTGTTCGTTGTCCCGAAGTCAATCCCAATAAAGCTGCCCTTCTGCATAAGGTTATCTCCTATTCACAAGCAATGCCAAATCGTTTGAGTAATTTGAATATCCGTGTCAACGTGGAACGATAAACATCAAACAAATCATGGTTATACTCGCTTTCTCTCGTACCGGCGAAATCTGAGTAGTCGAGTTTCAATGCTTCTGAAATGTCATTTTTTAGAGTGGTCATCTCTTGATTCTTCGATATTTCATCAATGTTAAAAGACGAGCGAAGCCTACCTGTTAAGTCAGAAATGTTGCTTTCCGCTTTCTCTATTTCTCGCTTAAGATCGGCTATCTCAATGAGTGCTGTTTTTAACTGTTGTTCCTTTTCATCTCTTTGTGCCCGAAGATCTGCAATTTCGCTTTCTCTGCTTGTCAATTGTGCCGCAAGCGCATGTATTGCTGTTTTGTCACTCGACAGTTTTCGCAAAAAGCCTAACATTTCTGCCTGCGAGGATTCGATTTTCGTTATCGAATTAATTGATAACACAATATAATCTTGCTTTGTTGATTGTTCGATTTTAGACGCAATATCAGCTTCATCAACTTCATGCTGATGGGGTGTTTCAGTTTTTTCATCCTTTACTTCAACAACGGATATCAAGTCCATAATCGCGTCTACGAATCTATTTAAGCGATTTTTCTCATGTTCTTTGCACTCAATTTCGCCAAGTTTAACACAATTTACTACGTTTTCGATAGCTGCTAAACCGCCGTTGTTTACAATCAGTTTTATAAAAGAATTTTTACAACCATCAGAGAACACCGCATTTGCTTCTGCTTGAGACAAGATGTAATTCAGAATGAAAAATGACAGCTGATACTTCCCGGCTTTAGCCAAAGAAAGTATGCTAATAAATCCTTTGGGGTAACGGATGTTGTTTACCTTGCCCGTTTGGAATTGCTCATTTGAAATCAGTGCCTCAACAATTTGAGCAAGCCTTTCATCGTCGATTGCTGCCACGACCTCTTCGAAGAAGAGGCGGCTGACAGTATAGCTAAATCTAATCAAATACTCCGCTATTGTTTTATCCTCGCCGCCCACAACCGCCAAATCTTTCAATGCAAAAACAGCACGCTCACGGTTTGAAGCTGAAATTTCCTTTTTGGTTTGCTCAATGACTTCGTTTAAGATTTGAATAGCACTCAATTCGAGTCCCTCCGTTATCTGATTATTAGTTCGATACGGTCATAACCGCAAAAACCAAGTATACGTTCACAGCAGGCGATTATCTCACCATCGGCAATGTTTTTCGTAAGAGAAAGCCCATTTGATAACTTGTGCGCTTGCCCTGCTTCTTCGCGCTCGCTGTACCAAAGTACAGGATGATTGTTTATGCGAAAAACCTGCTTTACACCAATTTGCATCATTTCATACGGTTTCCTGAGAATTAACTTTTCACACAGCCTAACAAGCATATCAGCCCAATTATGCCAAGCGTATATAGTGTTAAATAACGAAAACTCAGTTGGATTATTAAATGAAGATATGAAGTTCGCTTCGACCTCTACACATTTGCTATCTTCTTGCATAAGATTGTCATACCAACGGTCGAAGATTTCGCGATCCTGGCGATACCACTGGTTACAAAACAGCAGCTTTATAGAACTAAACTCAAAAATCTCTGCCCAATATCGATTTGCCCCATCGTCGGTTTTGATTTGTACACTCATTGGGCGTGTGTCGGAATAAATACGGGCAAAAACATAATTTAAGTTAAGCGTTACCTTGCTCCAACTCCTGTCTTGCCAGCATACAATATCTTCATTAGATGGAGTAAAACCTCTATGGCTAAGTTCTCTTAACTTGCCGCGAATATAGCGTCCGATTTTAATTTCATCCGAGTCATCTTCATCTGCTTTCAAATCTATTCGCGCCTCTGCTTCATCGGTGATAGCGGAGATATTATTTGTGTTCTCGTCTATTAGAGATTGATACCATTTATCAAAATAAGGAATATACAGCGAAGCCCAACCACTGTATATAAGCAACACAACACCACCAAACCTGAATTTCTCTTTTACCCAATAACGACGAGGCGCACCGGAAATTGCTGTCTGCTCTAAAATGTCTTTACTAGCGTCATATATTCGTGCAAGCGGGTGAGGTAACCGTAAATTGTTTCGACACCACCTATAATTTTGAATATTGCTGAGCTGCTCTTCTGAAAATGAAAATCCGGACTTACTTAGTTGATGCAGTTTTTGCCGCACATATTCACCAGCATTTAATGATGAAGAGCCATCGGAAGGTATATCTTCTGTTTCTCCATCGGGTATTCTATTTTGTTCAGGTTCTTGTATTGAAGGAGCGGGAGATGTAGCAGCATCGGGAAGTTCTGTTGAGAAAGATGAACTAAGAATCTCTTTTTTTATGGCAAGAACATCCTCTGTCCATTTTCTAAGTTGTTGAATTTTAGTCCTTGCATCTATTGTAACAGCTGTGGCTTCTGCCATATCTTCAATATCAATAGCAGCGTTATACCGCTTCTTTTCTTCTTGCTCACTTATCTTAAGCGCATCAAGCAGAGCTTCTATTTGTTGTTCTATTCTAATTGACACGCCCAACATCTCCCAACAACTTCATATCACGACTGTATATCTATATGCCGTCTGGTTCGATTTCCATAATGTCACCAATGTCGCACTTTAGAACATGGCAAATCTTTACCAGCACAGTAGAGGTAACGCTTTCACCTCTCGACATCTTAGCAAGAGTTGTTCCGCTAATTCCAGCTTGATTGGCTAACTCGCCTTTTTTTATCTTTCGGTCAATCATAAGCTTGAATAATTTGTTATAATTTGCACCCATATTTACATCTCCTCGCTAATGCCGCTTGCAAACTCACTTATTACAGTATATTGCATAATTTCTGAAATATCAACAGTTTTCTGAAATTATCTACATATATCTATTGAAATCGAACTAGTGTGATTACCTCAGATAAACTGGTTAATATATACTTTCTTTCCTATTACCTCACCTCTTATTACCCAACCAAACCCGAAACTCCTCCAGCGCCAACCTCCCCGCCTCGCACTCACCGCGCAGCCTCCGCGCTTCTTCAGACCATTCGTAAAACTCATTAGCTGTCATAGTCCCCACGCGGCGGCGCGAATGGTTGCGCTTGTACGCCTTCTGAAACTCCGCATAGACCGGGTCGTCTGCCTTGCCTTCCCAATATGTGCGCACAGAGCCGATGATATTGCACGGTTTCTTTTCGCCAGGCTTCTGCCTTTCGCAGTATTCCATGTCGCTCCGGCCATGGACGATGAAATACTCCCCGCAATGCTTGCATTTCCTGAGCGGCAGCTCCGTCTTTAGCGTGTGGTACAGCTCGTAGCCGAGCAGATCGTCAAGGGTCTCTATGCTGACCATCTCAATAACGTCCACCTTGTTTTCAAGCAGGGTGGATTTTATTTCGCCTAAATCTTCCGGCATGGGTTTGTAGTCAGGCATTAGTCTCGTTTGGAACTCGCCGGACAGGTAGTTCCTGCCTTGCTTTGATAGGAGATACAGCCTCTGCATGGGATTTAACCCCGCGAAATCTTCAGTGTTGCTTGTAATGGCATCAAAGTCTTCTTTGAGCCGAGTTTGACGCATTTGAAAGTCGCTCACAAAAACCTCAAATCCGCTGTTGGCGGCGGTTTTCGGATTCATAATATCAATGCCCTTTATCCCTGCGCCCTTGTCTATCAAAAACGCATCTGTAAGCACAGGGATCATTTCACGGTGCTCATGCCCATGCAGGCA
>Ga0099364_10005915_pt1 | contig 17978 bp, 13 predicted proteins | sample TergutTh196P3_FD_73070 | JGI IMG/M metagenome (GOLD analysis project Ga0099364, IMG submission 73070) | Microcerotermes parvus P3 segment gut microbial communities from Pointe-Noire, Republic of the Congo - Th196 P3 | ecosystem: Host-associated > Arthropoda: Insects > Digestive system > Gut ...
TTTCTTGCGCTCCTCACGAATAAATCTCCGTGCCACTCCCCCCCCGCCCCGTCGTTGCGAGGTCCCTTCTTGCGAGCCTCACGAAGCAATCTCCGTGCCACTACCACCCCGCCCCGTCGTTGCGAGGTCCCTTCTTGCTATCCTCACGAAGCAATCTCCGTGCCACTACCACCCCGCCCCGTCGTTGCGAGGTCCCTTCTTGCGATCCTTACGAAGCAATCTCCGTGTCACTACATCCAACCCGTCGTTGCGAGGTTCCTTCTTGCTATCCTCACGAAGCAATCTCCGTGTCACTTCATCAATCCTTGCGAGGTAAACTTTATCGACCCATCCCACTTGCTTACATTATAGTCTTTTATTTTTTTTTGTCAAGTTTTTTTTGTGGTTTCTTTGAGGTTTCTTTGAGGCTACTTTGAGGTTACGAGGAATCTAGACCTTTCACTGCATTCAAGGTGACAAATCATTTTGGTTCTTCTTTGAATATTCCAGAGGAATAATGGCTTGGTAGAAAGCGATTACCAGAATATAGGTTATATCCCGTAGGGATAATGCTTTATCGTAATGTAGCTCTTTTTAAAATAAATTTACTAATCATTAATAGTTTTTTTATTTTTGTAACATAAATAATTTGTAAAAGTTAAATATATATAATGACACTACTGACCGATTAATTTGTTTTTTTCATGTAACTATTGAAATAATAATGTTTATGAACATATTTATCGATAGGGGGTAGGTTTTGTCCCAAGCCTCGTAAATTTATGAAAGGGGATACATTTTTGACTATAATAGATTTTAGTCGGTCAGTAGTGAAAAATAAATTGTGGATAGCTTATGGATAAGTGAAAAAATTTACTTCTGTATCTCTCTATTTTTCAATATTATATCTGCAACTCTCTTTCCCCTCCTGTATGCTTCCCCTATCGTTTTCATGTAATATGTTGAAAATAAAAGAGTTATTATGAGTTATTTTTTCATAAAGAGTTCTTCTCACAAGAAAAAAATGATTTAAAGATTTTGTAAAATTATTTTTGAAAAGACTCTTGAAAAAATGATAGATATTTATTGAGGAACAAATTAGAAAATGACCTAAATTTTAGTCGGTCAGAAGTGATGTAATATTATAATATTATTACTTTCGCTATGATTATTTCAAAGATAAAATTATGTTTTACAGGAATGTGATTATATATGAAAATTACCATAATTGGAGCTGGTCTCTCAGGTTGTGAAGCTGCGCTCCAACTAGCTAATGCAGGCTGGAAAGTAGATCTTTATGAAATGAGACCACACACAAAAACACCTGCTCATCAAACTGATTTATTTGCCGAACTGGTTTGTTCAAATTCTTTAAAATCAAATCTCTTAACTACAGCTTCAGGCTTGCTCAAAGCAGAAATGGATATATTGGGTTGTGAGTTATTAAAAATAGCGCGAGAATACTCTGTTCCTGCTGGTAACGCCATTGCGGTAGATAGATTCTTGTTTGCTAATAAAGTAACTTTTATCATAAAAAATCATAAAAATATAAATTTTATTAATAAAGAATACACAAATTTACCATCAATTTCTATACATCAAAACCAAATATCGACAGATATTCAGCAAAATAAAGAAAATATTCATGGCGATAAAGACTCTGATATTATAATAGCTTGTGGTCCCTTAATATCAGATAAATTAACAAAAAGCTTAATAGAAATCGTTGGTGATGAACATCTTTATTTTTTTGATGCTATTGCACCTATTATAGATGGTGAGAGTATTGATTTAAACAAAGTTTTTTCACAGTCTAGGTATAATAAAGGATTGGTTGAAAATATAGATGATAGCAATAAAAAGCCTTCTATAGACTATATAAACTGTCCATTTGATAAAGACCAATATATAAAATTTGTGGAAGCTCTCCTTACTGCTTCGAAACATGAAGCAAAAGAGTTTGAGAATGAATTTTTTAATAATCTTGATTTCAAATTTTATGAAAATTGTTTACCTATAGAGGAACTTGCCAGAAGAGGCATCGATACTCTTCGTTTTGGAGTAATGAAACCTGTAGGTCTCATAAATCCTAAAACTGAAAAAAGACCTTATGCAGTCATCCAACTCAGAGCTGAAAATGGAGAAAAAACAGCTTTCAATCTCGTCGGATGCCAAACTATGTTAAAATATTCTGAGCAAAAAAGGATATTTTCACTCATACCCGGTCTCGAAAATGCTGAATTTCTCAGATTGGGATCTATCCATAGAAATACTTATTTAAATACACCAGAAATATGCAATCCAGACTTTTCTCTCAAGATAGCTCCTCATATAAGGATAGCAGGACAAATAGCAGGGGTAGAGGGGTATGTTGAATCAATTTTTTCAGGTCTTTTGACTGCAAAAATTATTATGAAACAGATAAATTATTTACCTGAAGAAACAATCAGCGGTCAACTTTGGAGATATCTTACATCAACTAAAGATAATTTTACTCCTATGAATGCAAATTTTGGTCTTTTACCAGAAATTGTTATGGAGAGAAAAAATAAATCATTAAAAAAAGATTTGTTGAGCAGACGAAGTATAGATTCTATGATGAAATTATGTCAAAATGAATAAGCAGTTATGTTGAAAGATAAGATAGCCGCTATTTTTAAATAGTTATATTTGTCAAATAATATTTTATAGTTTCAAATGTAAATTTTATTTAGCTTAAAAAATCATTTTCTTCAATTTTTCGAGAGATTCATCAATGCCAAAAATGTCTATCAACATAGGAATATCAGGTCCATGACAATCACCGAATAAAGCAATTCGTAAAGGAAAGAATAGATTTTTTCCTTTTATACCTAAATTTTCAGAAGCTCTTTTTAGCATTTCAGAATAAGGGTTTTGATTATTAGCTACAACAGCATAATTATTTTCTATTTCTTGGATAAACCATTGCAAAACTTTTTGTGAATTCTCAGACTGCACAATTTCCAAATTCTCTATCGATACTTCAAAATTTGAATAAAAAACCTTAGCTTGTTCCACAATTTCTGTCAATTTGGTGATTTGATCTCTGGCTCGATTAATCACCTTCAAGTATTTTACTTCATTGGAAATATCTATATTTTCTTTTTCAAAATATTGCTTACAAAGCTCAGCGATATTCTCCAGTGGCAGATTTCGTATATACCAACCATTCATCCAATCAAGTTTTGTGATATCAAAAACAGCACCCGATTTTGTAATTCTTTGGAGAGAAAACTCCTTTTCAAGTTCTTGAATGGTATACAATTCTTTATCGTCTGAAGAATGCCAGCCAAGCAATGCTACGAAATTGATAATAGCTTCTTTTAGGTATCCCATTTTTAAATAATTTGCTACAGAAAAGTCACCATGTCTTTTGCTGAGTTTGGTTTTATCGGTGTTTAAAAGCAAGGGTAAATGAACCCAAACGGGTGGTTTCCACCCTAAAGATTCGTATAAAAATTCATGTTTTGGAGTGCTATAAAGCCATTCCTCACCTCGTAAAACATGTGAAATATTCATATAATGGTCATCCACTACAGCTGCTAAATGATAAGTTGGGAAGCCATCTGCCTTTAAAATAACTTGATCCTCAAGCTCATTTGAGGAAATTTGGATAACGCCACGCACCATGTCTGTGAACTCAAAAATTCTATTTTCGGGCATTTTCATCCTTATGACAGATGGTTTTATTACGGATACTTTGGTCGATATTACTTCATTTCCGGCATTGGTGTTGTCTGTTTCTTGGTTAAGATTTCGACATTTACCGTTGTATCGCGTAGTTTCACCCCTCTGTGTTTGCTCATTTCTCATCGCTTCGAGGTCTTCTTTTGTGCAATAACACCTATATGCTAAACCTTTTTCGAGTAACTCATCAACATGTTTTTGATAAAGGTCAAGTCGTTCTGATTGAAAATAGGATTCATTTTTTGAAACAGAGGTTTGTGAGATAGGTAGAAATGATGTTTCACTATTTAAATTTTCTTTATTCTGTGGAAAATTAGGACCCTCATCATAATCGATCCCTAATTCTCTTAAAGATTGTATCAAATTTTCTACAGAACCTTCAACATATCTGGATTGGTCTGTATCTTCTATTCTCAGGATAAAAGTTCCATTATTTTGTTTGGCGAATAAATAATTATATAATGCTGTTCGGACACCACCTAAATGTAAAAGTCCTGTAGGGCTTGGGGCAAATCTGACTCTGATTTCCGGATTCATGAAAACTCCTTTATAAATTAAATTATATTTTGCCAAGAAAAAAAAAAGCAATTTTATGTCAAGGAGATTGTTGTAATGCAATTATCAGTTTAAACCAATAAATTTTTTTGTTTGGACTTGATATCAATAATGAAAAATTGATTGACAAAAAACAGGTGATTTTTTTTTTGGTAATATGGAGAAATTTAAATTAATAGAATTGTCTAAAAAAACTAAGGTTTTACCGCAAAAATCAGGTTTATTTGTTTTATATAGCAAGGATAAAGCATTGTTTGTAAAAAGTACTGAAAATTTGAATAGATTTATTAATTTTTACTGTGACGAGAATAGCGAAGATGATGTCATTCAAGAACTTGTCAAACAAGTAGAACATGTTGAGTATATGGAAAATGATTTATTAATAGGTGCTTTTTTAGAAGAGATTTTGTTTATAAATAAATATAATCCACCTTTTAATAAAATGATAAAGCCTTGGTATAAATATAGTTATCTGGGAATAAATTTTGAAAAACCCCCTTATTTCAAGGTTTGTGATGACACAACAGAAGATTTTTATTTTTTAGGTCCATTTAGAAGTGCTTTTGTCCTAAATGATATTTTGGATGTTTTTGCTGATTTATTCAAGATGCCGAGATGTAGCAATGAAACATTTGAAAGGAGTATAGAACAGCAAGAAAACAATCGTAAAAATGTTGATAAACAAAACTCAACAATTTATGGGTGTGAAAGACTTCAGAATGAGCTTTGTCTTGGATTTTGCCAGAATAGGTTAGGAGAAGCTTTACCTGAGATGACAAATCGGATGATGATGTTGCCTAATAAAGAACTTATAAATAAATTGAATATCGAATATGAGGCATTGTTAAATGATTTATTATTTCAAAAAGCTGATGATTTAACAAAGCAAATCGAATTGCTAAAAAGATATTACAAACATGTTCTGTTTTTTTATACAAGCCAGTTTATAGAAGGTGATTTTAAAATTCAAGAGAATCAAATTACCGTTTCTGAAGGGATGATTATTGAGGGTATGATAAATAAGGAAAAAATAAAATATTCTTGTCCTCAATCCGAAAATATTCCTTACAACCTTGATTTTAAGAAAAAGAACAATGAATTATTAGCTTTCGATAAATCAGAATTTGATCATAGATGGATAATTTTTAATTTTTTATGTCAGACTCAACCAGATTACATCGAACAATTGTTTTTAGAAAACATAGAAAAAATACAAAAATCCGTCTTTTGTAAAGAAGGACAGAATATAAATAATGAAGTCCATAAAAATAAAATTAAAAAGGAGAAAAAATGACAGATTCGCTTAAGAATCAAGTGAGTAGTGGCGATAAAATAGACAAATTATTCCCCTCTCCTCCGCATTATAAAGGCAAAGTAAGGGATATATATGATTTTGGAGACAATTTATTGATAGTTACTTCAGATAGATTATCTGCTTATGATATAGTCTTTCCAGATGAAATACAAGATAAAGGTAAAGTTTTGAACCAAATATCATCATTTTTCTTTAAAAAAACGAAGCATATTATTCAAAATCATTTTATAACCGATAAAATTGAGGAAATGCCTGTAGAATTACATCAATATCGTGACATTTTAGCAGGTCGCTGTATGTTGGTGAAAAAAACAAGGGCTATTCCTTATGAATGTGTTTGCAGAGGTTATGTAGCAGGATCGGCTTGGGAAGAATATCAAAAGTCTGGGACTATCGATGGAATTGAATATAATGAACTTAATAAAAAATCAGGAATTACTTCTAACCTAAGGCAAAATCAAAAGTCTAAGGAAACTTTATTTTCACCTTCAATTAAAGTTAAAAAAGGGCATGATGAGCATATAACATATAAAAAAATGTGTGAAAGAATGGATTATAAATTAGCTGAGAAGTTAAAAAATATTTCAATAGAACTTTATAATTACGCAAATGATTTTTTTCTTGAAAAAGGGATTATCATTGCTGACACAAAATTTGAATTTGGAACTATTAATGGAGAAATATATCTTATTGATGAATTGTTCACACCAGATTCTTCAAGATTTTGGGATAAAGAACATTATGAGCAAGGAACATCTCCATTGAGCTATGATAAACAATTTATTCGAGATTATGTTTTGGAAATTGGTTGGGATAAAAAAGAACCTGCTCCAAATTTGCCGATTGAAATCATTCAAAAGACTATAGAGAAATATGGAACTCTAGAAAAAATGATTATAGAATCTACTCAATAGGTAGCCTTCCTGAGCAATATGAATACATTTTTAATTCCAGACGCAAGCAATCTTACTGAGAAAAGAATCATCATAACAGATGATGATGAAGATTTTCTTGATATCTTGGAAAGTCAGTTGATAGAAGCAGACAATAGTTTTGTGGTGTTAAAAGCTAAAACCGGATATGAAGCTCTTAACCTGATACAGAATATGCAAATAGATTTGCTTATTACAGACATAGCAATGCCTGATATGGATGGTTTAGAATTATATAAAAGAGTCAGTGAGTTAAGACCAAATTTACCAGTAATTATGATGACAGGGTTTTGTTATGATCCCAAACACACTATTATAAATGCTAAGAATTTTGGGCTAAAAGATGTTATTTTTAAACCTTTTGAAATAGAAAAACTCCTCAATATAATTTATAAAAGGTTGAAAATATGAAAAAATTATTAATTCTATTAACTATTTTTCTTTTATTCAACCATATTGATTCAATATTTCTGAATACCGATAAAATTTTTAATTTATTGTATGCGAGCTCATTAAATGATGAATATGAAGAATTTATAAATTTTCAGACATTTCATGATAGAGATGAAAGATTAATTTCCTTTATTCGACGGGAATTAGCTAGAGCTATTGTTCTTTTTCAGTTTGAATTAAAAAGTTTTCCTGATATTGAAATAACTATAAATATAGCTCCAGATAGAGAGACTTTTAGTAACTGGATAAATGAAAGAAATGTCCGATTACCCAATGCCTTGGGATTTGCAGACTTGAAGAACAACCATATATTTATTCAGAATCCACGCTATATAAGAAGTAATAAAAGGCTTATTGACCTTCTACTCCATGAATATATTCATCTTTATGTAAATTATCATTTTGATGACGCTCCGTTATGGTTTCATGAGGGCTTAGCTTGGCATTATTCAGAAAAAATAACTTTGAACCAAACTTTTCAATTTATGACAAACAATGCTTTTAATACAAACTATTTATTAATAAGATATGCTTATAGTTATCCAGAAAATATGATGAATATAGAACCATTTTATTTTCAATCAGCTATGCTTATCAGAAAAATGACTGATGAAAATAAGAACCAACTTATCAGACTTTTTGATTTAGGGGCACAAAATCAGAGCTTTACTGAGGCTTTTATGAATTCTTTTTTTATGTCTGATATCGAATTTCTTCGTATTTTTGAAAGAGAATTACAAACTTTCTTTAGATTAAATATTTACAAAGGTGTAATACTATTGACCTGGTTATGTTTCCCCATTTTCTTGATCATTGCAAGGATAAAGAAAAATAGAAAAACTAAGGAATTATTAGCACAATGGGAAATAGAGGATGCTTTGTCGTTAGAAAGTAGTTTAAGCACAGAAACACAATCTGCTGATAACCTAAATATAAGATCAGTAGACTTTCATCAAAATAATAAGGAGATAATAAATGAAGAAGAATAGAAAAAAAAATGAAATTATTGAAAAAAATGAATCAAAAGACATCTTTGAATCATCAAAAGCACATTTTCTGATGATAGGATTGATAATAGCTGTATTATGTATTCAATTTTATAAAATTGGTTTCCAAGGCTATGCACCGCAAGCCCACGACACTTTTCAATGGAGATGGGGATCACAAGAACTGATAGAATACAATCAAAACCCAGAAAACAAAGGGAGAGCTTTGTGGACAGACAATATGTTTTCGGGAATGCCTTCATATTTACTGTCTTTTCCACCCAAAATCCCTTTTTTTCATCAAATTCCTTTTTTATTAAATCAATTTATAAATTGGCGATTAACATACCTAATTTTTGGTGCAATTGGTATGTATTTTTTGCTTGTTTATCTAAAATTTAGCCCTTTAATAGCTTTGTTTGCTGCTCTGGCTTTTGCCCAAAGTCCTCATTTTATAGGTTTAATAGAAATTGGACATAATACGAAATTTAGAACCATCATGTATTTACCATGGATTTTACTCGCCTTTGATGATTTGAGACAACGACGAAGGTTGTTGTCATTAGGCTTATTTTGCATATTTCTCATAGATCAGCTTAGGATAAATCATTTCCAAATATCTTATTATACTTTACTTATGTTGTTTATATACTGGTTAGTATATTTTATTGAGGCTATAAAAACAAAAACCGTTTCAAACTACAATCAATTTTCCTTGATGTTTTTAGCTGGATTAATTATTGTAGTTTTGGGAGTAGCAAATCCATATCTGTCAACTTATGAATACAGTTATTATACGCTTCGTGGCGGTTCTGCGGGAGGATTATCAACTGATTATGCAACAAGCTGGTCTTTTGGTATTCAGGAGACATTATCTCTCTTTGTGCCTTTTTTTTATGGCGGAATTTCTCCTTATTATTGGGGTCCAATGCCTTTTACTCAAACTTTTCATTATATGGGTATAATTGTCATTTATTTAGCTATGATGGCAAGTATATTTTATTTTCGAAATACACAAGTAAAGGCATTGATAGTTATCAGTATTGTTGCTTTGCTGATAAGTTTTGGTAAGCATCTACCTTTTTTATCGAATCTTTTATTAAACTATTTACCTTTGTTCAACAAGTTTAGAGTTCCGGCTATGATATTATGCCTTTTACAATTTGCAGTGCCTATTTTAGCAGCATATGGACTAAAACTTTTTGTGGAAAAAATTAAAGTAAAAGACCCTCTATTTAATAGAGTATTTATCTTTAGTTTAATTGCTACTATCGGTATCTTAGTATTGTTTTTTAGAGGTAATGAATTCTTTTCAAGTCTCAGTTTTACCAACCCTGAGCGGCAGGAAGCAACGAGATTTTCAGCAGAACAGTTTAGATATCTCAGAGCCGAAAGACTTGATTTATTGCTAAAAAGCGGTTTGCAATCTTTTATCATACTTGCTGGTAGCTTGTTCCTCTTGTTATTAATGATAAAAGGTTGGGTTAAAAAAAATATTGTTTTGGTTTTACTCGCTGGATTGGTAGTATTGGATTTAACTCTTATAAATGACAATCATTTAAACGACAATATCCTTGTCCAAGAATCAACCATACTTCAAGATTTTCAAACAAGAGAAACAGATTTATTTTTTTTAGACGATGATGATACTTTCCGTATCTACCCTGTAGAAGACTTTGGAAACTCAAGATGGTCATATTATCATCAAACTATAGGGGGATATCATGGTGCCAAACTGAGCAGATACTCTGATATAATAGACCCTCCAAGAAGGATTTTAAATTCTACTATAACTGCTGGAGTCCCTATAAATTGGAATATTATCAATATGTTGAATGTAAAATATTTGATTTTCAATAGCCATGTAGACCTAGTAAATCCTGAAATTGAGCTAATTTTTCTAGATAGTGAATCCAGACATGTAGTGTATAGAAATAACGAGGTATTACCTAGAGCCTGGTTTGTTAAAAATTATGAGATTATCACTGATGTAAATAGACGATTTTTAAGACTCAGCGACCCCTCTTTTAACCCAGCAAACACTGTTTTGGTTGAACAACAGATACCAGATTTTTCTTTTGCTGTAGATTCCAGTATCGAAATGCTTGAAAGAGATATTCACCACACTATCTGGTCTACATCAAGTGAAGAAGACTCATTTATGGTTATTTCTGAGGTTCACTTCCCTGCAGGTTGGAAAGTCTATATCAACGGAGTCGAGACTGAGATTTATCCTGTAAATCATTTCTTAAGAGGGGTTTTTATCCCTGCTGGGGATAATCTTGTTGAAATGAGATTTAAACCAAAATCTTATTCGGTGAGTATCATTTTATCATATATTGGGATTATCTTAGCCTTAGGATTTACTTTATATGGCATAGTAGATTATTATATTTCAAATTATGGTAAAGGAATGGTTTATAATGTAAAGGTTTAATGATGCAGATAGGGTAGGAAAAAAATAAATTGAGGTATATTTATGAAAAAGAAAATTAATGAAAATGAATTTTGTGATAAAGAATCAAACATAGAAAAGGATTCTGGTTGTAAAAACAAAATCACTGCTTCAGAGCGTTTGATAGATACTACTATCAAAACTGAAAATCTTGTAAAAACATCTGATGATTTCACAAGTGAAATAAATAAAAAGAAATTTTTAAAATTTTATGACAAATTAAGAAAAAAGGTCTGTAAAAATACTCCTGATACGAACCAGATAGAATCACTTGATATCAAAGACCTTCTTTTTTTATTGCCTGATTTTGTGATTCTTTTTTCAAGAATATTAGCAGATAATAGAGTTTCAAGGAAACAAAAACTAGTCCTATCCTGTATTTTAGGATATATTATCATGCCCTTAGACCTTATTCCTGATTTTATTCCTGGTTTGGGACATCTGGACGATTTAATTATTGCAATCTATGGTGTACATTATCTCTTAACAGTAGTTGACAGACAGATAATCGTTGATAATTGGCCTGGTAAGAATAATATCTTGGACTCTATCAATGTTTTGATATACAAAATAGATACTACAATATATTCACCTATTTTGAAGAAGATAAAGTATATCTTATTGAAATTTGGGATTGATGTATGATTGAAATTGTAGTAGCCACAAGGAATAAGAATAAATTCCAGGAGATTGCGACTATTATCGGCTCATTAAACCTTATTTTTGCAGGTAATATTCCTGATTTACCAGAAGTAGTAGAAGATAGTAATACTCTTTATGAAAACGCATATAAAAAAGCTAAAGAAGTAGCAGAATACACCGGAAAAGCCTGCCTTGCAGACGATACTGGCTTTTTTGTAAGAGCTTTGGATGATCGACCCGGTATCCATGCAGCAATATATGCTGGAGATGGCTGTACTTATGATGAAAATGTGAATAAATTACTCTCTGAAATGAAGCATAAAACAGACACTTACGCCTTTTTCAAAACAGTATGCGTTTTATACAATCCCAAAGATAAATCTTTAATTACAGCAGAGGGCATTTTGGAGGGCAATATAATCTTTGATAAAAGAGGACACAATGGTTTTGGATACGACCCAATATTTATACCACTGAACTATGATAAAACGCTCGCTGAGATGTCAGAAGAAAAAAAAAATACTTTAAGCCATAGATACAAGGCTATATATAATTTACTACTTGATAGTAAATTACAAAATTTACAAACTAAGGAGGGAGAATGATAAACCCACAAATATTTAGACAATACGACATTAGAGGTATAGTCGATAAAGAATTAAATGAAGAAGTTTTGAATTCAATAGGAAAAGCCTTTGGAACTTATGTAAGAAGAAAAGGGAAAAAAACAGTTGTTATAGGTGGTGATGCAAGGTTAAGCACTCCTCTCTATAAAAAGGCATTTACAGATGGATTGTTAGCTACTGGTTGCGAAGTTACTGACATTGGAATTTGCGCAAGCCCAGTTCTTTATTTTGCGATTTGGAAACTCGGAGTAGATGCAGGGACAATGATCACCGCAAGCCACAATCCTAAAGAATACAATGGAATTAAGCTCAATCTCGGTATGGAAAGTGTTTTTGGAGAGCAAATTCAGGAGATTTTGAAGCTTATTCAAAATAAAGATTTTGAAAATATTTCCACTAACTCTGAAATTAATTCTGTAAAATACTTTGAAGGTATAATAGGCATATATTCAGACTATATAGTGGATAATATCAAGCTTTCTCGACCAGTAAAATGTATTGTCGATGCAGGAAACGGAGTTGGTGGTCCTATTCTTCCTAATATTTTAAGAAGGCTCGGATGTGAAGTGAAAGAAATGTATTGTGAATTAGACGGAACTTTTCCCAATCATCACCCAGACCCGACTATAGAGGCTTACATGACTGACCTTATCAATGAAATGAAAAAAGGTGAGTATGAAGTAGGTTTGGGACTCGATGGAGATGCTGATAGAATAGGGGTTGTTGATAATAAAGGAAAAATGTTATTCGGTGACCAAATTCTAAATATTCTCGCGAGAGATTATTTAATTAAAAATCCGGGTAAAACTGTTCTCGCCGATGTAAAATGCTCCAAAACTCTCTTTGATGACATTAAAAAACATGGTGGAGTCCCATTAATGTATAAAACCGGTCATTCCAATATCAAAGGCAAAATGAAGGCAGACGGAATTGATTTTGGTGGCGAAATGTCAGGTCATATCTTTTTAGGAGATAGATATTTAGGTTTTGACGATGCGATTTATGCTTCAGCAAGATTTGTTGAAATTCTCTCAAATACAGATACAAAATGCTCAGACCTGCTCAATGACTTACCAAAAATGTATAACACTCCTGAAATCCGCTTTGATACAATAGAAGAAACAAAATTTGAGATAGTTAATAAGGTTCGTGATTTCTTCATAAAAGAAGGTTATGAAGTGAATGACATAGACGGAATGCGAGTAACTTTTTCTGATGGTTGGGGACTGATCAGAGCATCCAATACTCAACCTGCTCTTGTAATGAGGTTTGAAGCTACAACCGAAAATCGATTAAAAGAAATAAAAGATTTAATAGAAGGGAAATTGAAGGATTTTCAGTAAAGTGTATTTTTTATCTATCGCAGTATACTACGAAAATAGAATCCATTAATCCCCCATAAGTATCAATATTTCACATTTTTTGTTCGTAGTGCCAATCTCCGATTGGCTTTTTACAATGGTTTATGGCAATCGGAGATTGCCGCTACGAAACAAAGTTGACATTTATGGGCTTTGGGAGAGGGATCATTTGTGGTGGAGTAGGGGAGAGGGAAATTTGAAGTTACAAGTAAGGAGCCGCAACCAGAGAGTTGGACCAAACAAGCCGTAACTTCAAAAAACACAACACACAGAATTTCCTCATGAAAAGCTCTGTGTATAAATCAAGTTTCATTCGAGATATAAGAAAAAAATACAATAATTTGAAAAAGAAGAAAAGGGTCATACATAAGGAAAAACAGTCAGTGTATAGTATTATAAAGCAAAAACTACTAAGATACAAAATTTATATCCAGATAGCAGTATCGATTTTGGTATTGGTTATCATCTTTAGAAAAATAGAAATAAAAACGATATTATCTATTTTATTTAGCCTCGACATTTCTTTATTATTGATGTTATTAGGTATTTCATTAATAAAATTCTTATCACAAGCTATAAACTGGCATAATTATATAAAAATATTTTCTTTTAAAAAAGATAGTTACACCTTTTTAACCGTTTTAAAAACACATACTATAGGTTTAGCTCTTAGATTTTTATTACCCGGTGGTTATGCGACATTAGGAAAGGTTTATTATTTAGACTCTCAAAGGAAAAAAGATACCTTTTTCTCAATTGTTTTAGAAAAATTTTTTATTATATGGATAATATGGTTTTTTGCTTTATGGGTAATGTTTTTTCGAAATAAAATAATCTTTATCAATGATGTTTTCAATAATAATGTATATTTTATTATACTTTTTCTATCAATCATTATTACAATACTTCCTTTTTTCCTTCCAAAATTATTTAAAAAGTTTATAGATAAATATGTAAAAAGAAATTTTTATAAGTATTTACCTAACATCCTAATATTACAATTTATATTTGAAATATTGACATTTGTATTATATTTTATAACTTTACAAAGTCTAACCAGTGTTAATTTGAACTTTTTTGATGTATCTGCATTTGTTGCGATTATATTAGTAGCAAACACAATCCCAATAACATTTTCAGGGTTAGGATTAAGAGAACTAGCATCTGGTTTGTTTTTACCGAGGCTAGGTGTTCCTGTAGAGATTGCCGTAAGCACTTCATTGATAATATATCTAATAAATTCAGTATTACCAGCTATTTTTGGTGCTTTTCTTATAGCATCTCACAAAAAGAAAGAAGCAAACAATGAAAATCAATCACAAACGAATAAGCACAATCTAAAAAATTATCTCAATAAAATGTTTTTTATCAATAACACTTTTCTAAAAAAAATATTTTTTTACAAAAAGATTAGGTTTGCAGTCCATTTAACAGACCATTGTAACTTAAATTGTAAAGGTTGTAATCATTTCTCACCCTTATCAGAGGAACATTTTCTTGATGTGGAGAAATATGAAAGTGATTGTCGTAAATTCAGTTCTATTGCTTCAAACAAAGTAAAACTGATTAAATTATTAGGTGGCGAGCCTTTATTACATAAAGAAATTGTCAGATTAATAGAAATAACAAGAAAATATTTTTCCCAAACAGCCATTGAGTTATGGACCAATGGAATATTATTAGTAAACATGCCCCAGCAATTTTTTGAATGCTGTGCAAAAAACAAAGTATTAATTAGTATTACACCTTATCCTATAAAACTGGATTTTGATAAAATCAATGAAATAAAAGAGAAATACAAAGTAAGAATAGTTAAAGATAAGACAACATTTCATTTAACGCAGAAATTTCGTAGATATACATTGGATTTAAATGGCTCTCAGGATGCAAAAAATAATTTTATCAGATGTAGAAGTTCTCATTGTAGCACTTTGCGGGATGGAAAATACTATTTATGTAATACGGCAGCATATATAGACATTTTTAATCATTATTTCAACGAAAATCTTGAAATAAATCCTAAAGATTATATAGATATTTATACAATTGAGGATTTAAACCCAATACTTAATTATCGAAAAAATCCGATACCTTTCTGTAGGTATTGTAAAGTAAGCGATTTTAATGTTTTTGAAATTTGGGATATCTCAAAAAAAGATATTTCTGAATGGGTTTAGCAATTTAAAACTAAAATAAAAAAATGGAATTAATTGAAATTACCTATAATTTATATCTAATCATACTACCATTGATTTTCATTGCCGGATTTATAGATGCAATAGCAGGTGGAGGTGGTTTAATTTCATTGCCTGCTTATTTAGTAGCAGGTCTTCCTACGCATTTAGCTCTTGCCAACAATAAATTTTCTTCATGTTTTGGAACTTTTTTTTCTACTGCAAGATACTTAAAACATGATATGATTGATATAAAAATAGCAGGTATCAGTGCGATTTTTGCCTTAGCTGGTTCATATTCAGGAGCAAAAACAGTTCTCTTAATAGACCCATTTTTTTTAAATTATATTTTAGTATTTTTATTACCCTTAATAACAATTTTTACTTTTTTTAATAAAAATCTTGGGTTAACAAACACATCATCAGAAATCAGTTTTCAAAAAAAAATAATTATCTCGATTCTTGCTGGATTTGTGGTCGGATTTTATGATGGTTTTTTTGGTCCAGGCACTGGTGCTTTCTTGATATTGATCTTTACAGTTCTTTTAAAATATGATTTTCAAGTAGCAAATGGAAATACAAAAGTCATCAATCTGGCATCAAATATTGCAGCTCTTGTAGCCTTTATAATTAATGGAAAAGTTTTTTTTATTATCGGAATACCAGCAGCTATAGCAGGTATTGCGGGAAATCTACTTGGTTCAAAATATGTTATAAAAAAAGGCAATAAATTAATCAGACCAATTTTTCTGGTTGTTTTCCTCTTATTATTTATTAAAATTCTGATTGATATTACCCAATAAATAAACTGGTAAAAAAAAAAAGTATTGACAAAAAACACTCTATAAATTTTTTAGCACTCAGTAAATTTTACTGCTAATAATAAAAAAACAATGTATAATACTTAGGAGGTATTAAGTAATGGCTAAACAAATGAAGTTTGGACATGATGCTCGTTCAGCACTGAAATCTGGTGTTGACACATTAACGGATGCAGTCAAGATTACCATCGGACCAAGAGGTAGAAATGTAGTTCTGGACAAAAAATTTGGTTCACCTACGATTACAAATGATGGAGTTACTATTGCTAAAGAAATTGAACTTGAAGATCCTTTCGAAAATATGGGTGCGCAGCTCTGCAAAGAAGTAGCAGAAAAAACACATGACAACGCAGGTGATGGAACCACAACTGCCACAATTTTGACACAAGCGATTATAGAAGAAGGTTTAAAGCATGTTACAGCAGGTGTAAATCCCATGTATTTAAAACGTGGTTTGGAAAAGGCTTGTAAACACCTCATCGAAAAAATTCATGAGTATAGCAAGGACATCAAGAGCTCTGATGAAGTTGCCAAAATTGCCACTATTTCTGCCAACAATGACCCTGAAATAGGAAGACTGATAGCTGAAGCTATGCAAACTGTTGGTAATGAAGGTATAATCAATGTGGAAGAGGCAAAATCGATTGAAACTACACTTGAAAAAGTTGAAGGTATGCAGTTTGATAGAGGACATATTTCTCCTTATTTTGTTACAGATGCAGATAAAATGATAGCTGAACTTGAAGACCCATATATTTTGCTTTATGATAAAAAAATCAGCGTCATGAAAGACCTTTTACCAATTTTACAGTTAGTTGCTCAAAATGGTAAACCACTTGTCATAATTTCTGAAGATATTGAGGGGGAAGCTCTTGCTACTCTCGTTGTGAACAAGCTTCGAGGCACTTTAAATGTTGTTGCTGTAAAAGCACCAGGATTTGGAGATAGACGAAAGGCTATGATGGAAGATATAGCGATTCTCACTGGAGGGCAGTTGATTTCAGAAGAAATGGGTAGAAAACTTGAAAGCGCAAGCATTGATGATCTTGGAAAAGCAAAAAAAGTGATTGTTGAAAAAGAAAACACAATTATTAGAGAAGGTGAAGGCAGTAAAGATGCAATTCAAGGGAGAATAAAACAAATCAGAGCCCAAATCGCTGAAACTACATCAGATTATGATAAAGAAAAACTTCAAGAAAGACTAGCAAAACTTAGCTCTGGTGTTGCAGTAATAAAAATAGGAGCTGCTACAGAAACAGAAATGAAAGAGAAAAAAGCTCGTGTAGATGACGCTCTTCATGCTACTAGAGCTGCTGTTGAAGAGGGCATTGTCCCTGGCGGTGGTGTAACTCTCATTCATGCTGCAAAATCTCTCATTGTTGACCCTAATGCAGAACATGAAGAAAAAGTAGCTATTGAAATACTCAAAAAAGCTCTTTGTGTACCTACTATGCAGATAGCTAAAAATGCTGGAGAAGAAGGTGCAGTGATTGTGGAAAAATTGAAGGATTCAAATGTTGTTGAGTTCGGATATAACGCTGCTTCAGGTGATTTTATGGATCTGTATAAAGCAGGTATCATAGATCCTTCAAAAGTAGTGCGGTCAGCTATTCAAAATGCTGTTTCTATAGCAGGCATGCTCCTTACAACTGAAACTTTAGTTACAGATATAAAAGAAAATGAGGCTCCTTTACCCCCTGGTGGACACGGAATGGGTGGAATGGGTGGCATGTATTAAGAAAAAAATGTCTATATAAACTGATATTTCCATTTTTTATTAAATTATTTAATGGATTTAAATTAAGGGCTGTGTTTATCAGCCCTTTTTTGGTGCACCGAGTATGTTATATCCTAAATTTTTCTCCCAAATTTGTCATATAAGAATTTGCTTCATTTAATAGAGTCATCCTTGATTTTAAGTACTCTCATTATGTCTTTTTGTTTTTTGGTCAGTGTAGTACGTATATTCTT
>Ga0099364_10005916_pt1 | contig 17978 bp, 17 predicted proteins | sample TergutTh196P3_FD_73070 | JGI IMG/M metagenome (GOLD analysis project Ga0099364, IMG submission 73070) | Microcerotermes parvus P3 segment gut microbial communities from Pointe-Noire, Republic of the Congo - Th196 P3 | ecosystem: Host-associated > Arthropoda: Insects > Digestive system > Gut ...
GAGACGTGTGTATTTTCAAAAAATCACGTGGCTATTTATGGGGCAGAATACCGCCCCAAAAAATCAGGGCATGCCCGTGTGACGGTTACAGCCAGCAACCCGGACGGGGCGGCGTTTTACACATGGCGCGACGCGCAGATTCATCATTTTGAGGGCGATGACACGACACCGCCGAAAGACGTAAAAATCAAGGAGAACTTCATCCGCACAGTTTCAGAACGCGTTCACGTGAAAGCACGCAGATGACGCAGATTTTTTTTGATTTACACAGTTGACACTGAACGAAAAATGGAGTAACGTTATTGACAATGCTTTTGAAAAGGAGAGAAAAGGGGATGTATCGTGCCGTGGATGGTGCGGCAACCCTGACGATGTAGAGACGAACCACTGAACAGTTTTTGATGTCTGTGCTTCACGCGCATTCAAGCTTCGGGAAAAATCCGGCAAGATTTTCAAGTACAAAATATGATAGAGCGATATGCTCGAAGGTGCGCCGCTAGGCGCGCCTCTGGTATTATGTTCTATCATGGGCGCTTGCCGGTGTCCTTCCCGAAACATGAACTGGAGTTTGCGCCTCTTTTTTGTGACGAAAGGCTCTGGCGGAAAATTCAGACGAGGGAAGTGGTCAGTGATTTAGTAATTAGTGGTTAGTACACAGATTGAATAAGAAAGAAAGGAGCAGGACGATGAGAGCGAAAGCAAAAGTAGCATACTGGTGTGCGATTACAGCGGTTGCGTTGGCGGCAGGTGTAATTGTGATGAAGACTTGGGGAAATCGTCATAAGGCACATGACTGGGAGCGCAATGAGGTGGTGTGTTGCCTCCTTGAATCTTCTCCCAGTATTGCGTATCTGCCAAACTTGTTATGGGTAGATGATGTGTTTTATATAGAAAAAAAAGCAAGTGCTTCGGGTAAAAAAGTGTTCTTCTCCATTGGGGAGTTCGCACAGAACTATATTATTGAAAATGATACAGTAAAAAATTATCATTGGGGGTTAGGTAATCAGAGATCACTCCCGTTGAAAGACTGGCTCTTGAAAATATCCTTGCCAGTGCAACCATACGACAATGAGCAGGCACGGCAAATTTTCATGGGCAGATCAACGGCTTTACCTGTTAAGGTACCACAATCTACCAATGAAACGGAAGCGAATATCGAGACCACTTCAATAACCTATGTTTGGAACAGTTGGATGACACGTCAGGGAGACCATTTTTCGGAAAGTGTCCCTCCAAGAGAGGCGCTCAAAATCCTGAGATGGTCGGGAGAAGCAAACGAATCTCCAGACGTTGTCTCTGAATTCTACCAAGCAATCGCCGCAGAAGTAAATAAGCCTGAATATGCCGGGAACAACCCTCTTTCATGGAGACTATGGAAACCCAAAGTTATCCCGTATGATCCCCTCACTCGAACCCGGAAACACACCATTCTGTGGGATTCCGAAAATCGTTCTTACTATGGATATCGAATCTATCCTTCGTACTTAAGGGCGGTACCTTTATCTACGGAAGAGGAATTGGAACAGGTGAAAGACGTCCTCCTCCTCGATTATGATTCGGCTGGCTTTCACATCGTATGTGGCGTTCAATCTCCTGATCATAAGCATAACGCGCATTGTGCGCGTGGAAGTTATCACATCACCTGTGCTGTTCGAGCACCCTATTTACTTATCCCGGTTCCCGAGAAAGGCTCGCCGTTCCCATTCCTGGAAAAGGAATATGAGCCTGGACAAGATAAGGTTATTGTTAAGCTCAGCTTAAAAGGTCAGGGTTTTCATGATGTTTACTTCCTCGTTGAGACGTTCAAAGGGGAAAGATGGGGAAATTAAAGGCAGTGGTCAGTGGTTAGTGTCAGAAAGAATGCAAAAAAACGGAGGAATGTTATGAAAGCAAGAATAATGTCATGTGTAATTGGATTAATGATGGTTACTGAGGTGCAAGCGAGACATCCGACATTGACACGAAAAGCGACACCGGGCGACCCGACGTTTGATGTAGCACGCAGATGACGCAGATTTTTTTTTAGATTTTTTTTGATTTACACAGTTGACACTGAACGAAAAATGGAGTAACGTTATTGACAATGCTTTTGAAAAGGAGAGAAAAGGGGATGGCATCCAGCCACGGGTGGCGTGGTGTATCCCCCTGACGATGTAGAGACGAACCACTGAACAGTTTTTGATGTCTGCGCTTTACGCGCATTCAAACTTCAAAGAAAGAAACCACCCATGAATACACGTAAGTGTAACAAAGTTCGATGCACGGTAGGTGCGCCGGTTAGGCGCGCCTTCAAGTCATGTTTTGTTACGGGCGCGTGGTGGTGCCTTTCTTTGGGACGTGAACTGGAGTTTGCGCCTCTTTTTTGTGACGAAAGGCTCTGGCGGAAAAATTCAGATGTGGGAAATGATCAGTGACGGGTGGTTAGTGGTTAGAATGACAAAGGAGTGATGACATGAAGATGACAAAAACAAGGCTGGGAGTGGTGTTGAGCGTTTTTGCACTGATGATGTGCGTGGGGTGCGTGAGTGTATGGGACAAGAAACGGAACGAGGTCGTGTACGATCTTAGCAGGAAACCTATATACAATTCTAAGATACAGGTAGACTCATTCGGTTTCAATTTTGAAATAACCTGTATTGAACAAACAAAGGGCTTGAATGACAACTCGGTAAAAGTATCTGATGTGTGTATTGCGAGCGGATTTATGTTGCAAACGTACCGCATTCAAGGGAACAGAATTGTTAACTATCACTGGTCGGATTATCTTCTTTATGGGGTACGGCATCTTCAGGAAGACGATAAAAAACAAACCGCTTGGAAGGAATGCGAAACGCTCATTGATAAAATGTGGGCTATGCGTAAAGCACATGAACAACTGCCTAACAGGCTGGTGCAAAGTGAAACACGCCCGCAACGATTGGGAAATAGTCCGGTTGTTACGATAACCGCAATGAGAGAGGGACTTTGGATTCCGTCAACCCCCAATAGTTCCACTCATTGGAATAACTGGGCTGCATGGCAGTGGGCAGGGGCACCCGATGAAGTTCCGGAGGCAATCGAGGTGTTCCGCCAAAGTGCCGTACAGGTTGCCTCCGTCCCTAAATATGTAAAGTCGCACCTCGCTTATTTGCGAGCGATTCCCTTGTTTACAGAAGAGGAACTAGAAGTAGAGAAAGACACGCCCCTGATTGACCTGCAAGAGGCACGCTATCACATCCGAAATGCAATACGGTATCCATGTCTACTCATCCCGATCCCAAAGGGACAATCACTATTTCGTACTACACTGAACTATACCCCGGGTGATAAGTTTAGGGTCAGTTACGGAGATGGATATATGCTGATTGAAACGTTCAAGGGAGAAGATGAGAAGTAGTAGGTTACAAGGTTAGGAGGGGAAAGTTATGAAAATGAAAGTTATGTTATGTGTAGCGATGATGTTAGCGGTTCTCGCGGTACAAGCAAGGCATCCGCAGTTTTCAAGACTGGCGACACCAGATGATCCGACGTTCGATTTAGTGATTGCTTATCGATATGATCCTGATCCAGCGGAACGAAGCAAAATGGAGAACGTAATCAGTAATGCTGCGGACGCAGTTTACGAATTAACGGAAGGGGTTCACCGTTGGCGAACCGTACGCATATACACGAACGGCAAGATGAAGGACAAGTGTGACATCAAGTGGTTGCGAACCTTAGACTACCCATACACGCAACGCAGTGTCGGGGCTAACGGGGTCATTTATTTTGCGAACAGTAGTCCAAAACTAGGTTTTCTTTTAGAAAACCCCGAGGAGGGAGGTTATATCATGACGCACGAATGGGTACATTATGTTTACTCGTTGGGAGACGAATATTTAAGCAGTAGCGGATATACTCTTCCCGACAATTATTGTGTGAACCCGTCGATAATGGGTACGGGTTCAAGGAAGGCAGTGGGGGGGCATTATGAGCACCTCAACCTCTCGGTTAAGAATCGGGGCGGAGACCCTTATAAAGGCTTCGGCCTCTTTGAGAACACAAGACTGACAAAGCAACATGCCGTCTATGGGGAAAGTTGTTGGGAAACGCTGACACGCGGCGAGCCGTCGTTCTGGAGATGGAGCGACGTGTATTTACTTTATAGAATTGGTGGGCTCTACCCTCGGACGTTTTACCCCGAGCTGGCGGCGGTGGCACCGCAGGGGACGAACAACCCGACGATCCAGCTGGACAAGCCGGGGGCGCAGGCGGTCGCGCGGGGGGCGCTGGAGATCATCTGGATGGATGAGCCCGTGATCCAGGTCGTGCTGGACCAGTCGGGGTCAATGGGGGGGACACCGCTGGCGAACGTGAAGGCGGCGGCGCAGAACCTGATGGACATCGTCGAGGTCGGCACGTCGGTCGGGGTCATCGCGTTCGACGACACGGTCTCCGTGGCTGCGCCCATCGTGAAGGTCACGAACGACACGGTCCGCACGGAACTGAAAACAGCGATTTCGAGTATCACGACAGGGGGTAACACGGCGATCGGCGACGCGATGCAGACGGCACTGGACGGGCTGAAAAGCTACGGCATCTCGAACCGGGCGGCGGCGGTGTTCCTGCTGTCGGACGGGTATTCCAATGCCGGGGTTGACCCGCTGGACATGGTGCCGGCGTACCAGGCGGCACAGGTCCCGGTCTTCGGGTTCGGGTACGGGGAGGAGGTGGACCCGAGGCTGGAGCAGGTCGCGCTGGTGACGGACGGAAAATATTTCGCCTCGCCCGTGGGTTCCAAAGCTGTGAGAAAGGCGTTCGCCGAGGCGAACGCCATCTTCTCGGACCGCGTCATCACGCTGGACGGTAGCACCGACCCCTCCGGCATCATGGGGTTTATGGCAACAACCGAGCCTATGAACATCCCGTTCTTTGTGGACTCGGGCATGGAGGATTTCCGGCTTTCCATCGTCTATTCCGGCGCGAACGTGTCCGCGGTCTCGCTCGGCCTGATGCAACCGGACAACACGCTGCTGACGGTCGCGCCGACGAACGCGCCGGACGGCTCGATCCTGCTGGATTTCCATGTTAACAGCCCGATGGCGGGGGAGTGGGTGATCGTCGGAACAAGGGAGCCCGACACGCATATCTCGTACCTTGCGGACGCGAAGACCGCCTGGGGGGGGTATCACCTCGACTGGATCGCGTTCGAGCAACCGGAAGACAGCGAGGAATACTTGACCGTGGTGTCGCTGAGGGGCGAGGCGGACATTGACGGGGCGCAGGTGACGGGTCAAATCCGCTTCGAGAACGGGGAGACCGTGTCCTGCGTCTTCTCGAACTTTGCCGCGGGTCTCTACGGGGCCATGAACACGGTAACCCACTCAGGCTACGGGACGATGACCGTGACGGCAAGCAACCCGTACGGGACGGCGTTCACAACGTGGCGCGACGCGGAGATTGACACGTTCGGGGAAGAGGACCCGGAGCCGCCGGAGGACGAGCCCATCACGGAGAACTTCACGCGCGTTGTCTCGGAGCGCATTTATGTGAAACCCTTTCCCTGTCTCTTTGTGAATGCGGACCGGCCTGACGACTCGGGAATCGGGAACACATGGACAAACGCATTCAGGAACCTTCAACCCGCCGTTGACAGGGCGGGGAAGGATACCGTGATCATTGTCACGAACGGCGTGTACGGGCCGGTCTCGACGGACAACAAGTCCATCATCATCCAGAGCGTGAACGGCGCGGGGGTGACCGCCATTGACGGCGGCGGCACAAACCGCTGCGCGACGTTCGGCACGGAAAACGGGCACCTGAATACAGCCCTCACGGGGTTCACCCTGCAGAACGGTAACGCCGACCATGCGAACGCCACTGTTTTCAGATACTACGGCGGCGGGGCGGTGTGCGGCACGCTGAGCAACTGCATACTGACGAACAACATGGCATACTCCGGCGGCGGCACGGCTTACGGCACGCTGAGGGACTGCACGCTGGAACGGAATGTGGCGGGCTACGGCGGCGGCGGATCTTTTAACAGCACGCTGGCCAACTGCGTGTTGTCGGGGAACGTGGCTTATATCGGCGGCGGGTTATATCTCGGCACACTGAACAATTGTGTCGTGTCGGGAAATACGGCGAGCCATGGCGGAGCCATCATTAGTGGCTCGGGAACGAATTGCCTCCTGTACGGCAACACAGCGACAGGTCACGGCGGCGTGATGTATGGCGGCACGCTGGTCAACTGCACGTTGTCGGGGAACACGGCCACGGGGAACGGCGGCGGGTCATGTTGGGGCAGGCTGGACAACTGCATCGTCTGGGGGAACACCGCCGTAGGAGAGGGGGACAACCATTACAACACGACGTTCCTCTATTCCTGCACGGAGCCGATGCCCACGGGCTCCTACAACGGTGGCGGCAACATCAGCGCGGACCCGCTTTTCGAGGATGCGCTGGCAGGGAACTTCAGGCTGCGGATGGACTCGCCGTGCGTCAACGCGGGGACGAACCCGTCTGTCGTCGGGACGGTTGACCTCGACGGCAAGCCGCGCATACGGGACGGCACGGTGGACATGGGGGCGTATGAGTACGACAAGCTCCGCCCCGCGCCGGGCATCCCCGTCCCCATCCCGTTCGACTGGCTGGACCTGTACCTGGGGTGGGGGGGCCTGTGGGACTACGGGGGCCTCGCCAACGCCACTGGCGCAAACGGCTATCCTGTCTGGGAATCGTATGTCGCCGGGCTGGTGCCGACGGACGCGGGCAGCAAATTCCGCATTTTCAATTTCAGGACGGACGGCACAGAGGTGACGGCGCTCGACTGGACCCCTCATCGTTCGGACCGCACCTACACGGTCTGGGGCAAGACCAACCTCACGGACGCGTTGTGGCACAGCCCCACGAACAGCGGGACACGGTTCTTCAAGGTGAGTGTGGAGTTGTAGCGTTCGGCTCCTATCTCCGTCTTATAGTGAAATCACTTTTAAAGCATACCGCAACAACATCCCGTTAGGGATGTTTCTTTCGGTAGAAGAGAACGCAAAAAAAATCATGGCATCCCCTCGGGATGTCTCTTTTAGGTGCATCCCGTGCCCCATCGGCCGCGCCTGCGCCGACGGGGGCCCCTTTTCCTGTGGACATGGGGGGAAGGATGTTTTTCTGCCGAGAGACACATCCCTAACGGGATGTAAGAATGGAACACGTTTAACGTTAATTCACTATATAGGTTCCTCTGCCAGCCCCCCCCTGTCAGGGGGGGGGGTAAAAAAAAACGAAAAAAAATGATTTTTGCGTTTGCTTGTGTCAGGGCAAAATGATATGATGAAAATTTCACACCTAAAAGGAGTCGTCAGCAGTTAGGCGTTAGTTCTGAGACTAACCACTAAAATCTGACAACACGGATATGCGAAATAAAGAGATGGTTGACATCGAGTCTGCACGGGGTGTCCGGCAGACTGTAAGGGGGGTGTGTCGTGGTGCAAGGGTACCGTTTGGTCTCGTCTCTTTTGAGTGTCCGCACAGGGTAGCGCTGATGATGCCGCGAGGTGTCAAAACGGTTACGAGTTAGGAATGACATGAGCATTGCGAGAATCAAGAAGAATGACACGGTGATCGTCACGAAAGGCGAATCGGCCGGAGTGATAGGCAAGGTCTTGCGCGTGCTGCCCAAGAAGGGCAAGGCGATCGTGCATGGCGCGAATATCATCAAGAAGGCGGTCCGGCGCTCTGAGACCCACCCGAACGGCGGGTTCATCGAGCGCGAGGCACCGATCCAGTTGTCGAACCTGATGCCGTATGACCCGGACGCGAAGAAGGGTGTGCGCATCAGGCGTGTCCGCGAGGGCGACCAGTGGGTGCGGAAATCCAAGGCGACCGGCAAGGCGCTGGACTAAGGGGGTAGGCGATGGCGAATCTGAAAGAGAAGTACACCAAGGAACTTGCCCCTCAACTTCAGGAGAAGCTGGGGCTGAAGAACAAGATGATGGTCCCGAAGCTGGAGAAGGTGGTGATTAACTCTGCCTTCGGCATTGTGGAGAAGGACGTGCAGAAGAGCATCGTGGAGGATCTGGCGAAGCTGTCGGGGCAGAAGCCGGTGCTGTGCAAGGCGCGCAAGAGCATCTCGAACTTCAAGTTGCGCGAGGGCATGGTGATTGGCGCGAAGGTGACGTTGCGGGGGGCGCGGATGTACGATTTTGTCGAGCGGCTCGTGAACAGCGCGCTCCCGCGTATCCGCGACTTCCGCGGCATCCCGAACCGCGGCTTTGACGGCAGGGGCAATTACACGCTGGGCTTGAAGGAGCATACGATTTTCCCTGAGATGATGGATTCCGGCGGCGCCGACATGGGCATGGACATCTCGTTCGTGACCACGGCGCGCGATACTGTCGAGGCCCGTGCGTTGCTGGTTGCGCTCGGCATGCCGTTCGCTGGCAAATAAGAAGGAGATTTGACTATGGCAAAGACCTGTCTGATGGAGAAGGCCAAGCGCGCGCCGAAGTTCTCGTCGCGCAAGTATTACCGTTGCGCGCGTTGCGGGCGGCCGCGCGCGTACATCCGCAAGTTCCAGCTCTGCCGCATCTGTTTCCGCGAGCTGGCGTTGTCCGGGATGATCCCGGGTGTGACGAAGGCGAGCTGGTAAGGAGGAACGCACACTATGATGACCGATCCGATTGCTGATATGCTGCTGCGCATCCGTAACGCGATGAAGGCGGGCCATCCCTCCGTGGAGATGCCCGGGTCGCGGATCAAGGGCGAGATTGCGCGCGTGATGAAGGCCGAGGGCTACATCACGGAATTCACAATCACCAACACCGTCCCGCGCGTGTTGAGCATTGACCTGAAGTATAACGATGCTTCCGAGTCGGCGATCCGCGGCTTGCGCCGCGAGAGTAAGCCGGGACTCCGGAAGTTCTGCGGCGTGCAGGACATCCCGAGCGTGCTCGGCGGCATGGGCACCGCGATCCTCAGCACCTCCGGGGGCGTGGTCAGCGGCAAGGAGGCCCGCCGGCGCAAGCTGGGCGGCGAATTGATTTGTACCATCTGGTAAGGGGAGTACTGTCATGTCGAGAATTGGAAAAATGCCGATTGATATCCCCGCCGGGGTCACGGTCAACGCGAAGGGCAACGAGGTCACTGTCACCGGCAAACTGGGTGAGCTGACCCGCACGTTTGTGCCGGGCATCACGGTGGTGGTTGCGGAGGGCAAGGTCGTCGTTACCCGTCTGGAGAAGCGCGAGGATGGCCGGCCCCTGCTGAAGAAGGACGAGATCCTGCTCAAGGGCTGCCACGGGTTGACCCGCACGCTGGTCCGAAACATGATCGAGGGTGTCACGACCGGGTACAAGAAGGCACTGAACATCGAGGGCACCGGGTTCAAGGCCGCGCTCCAGGGGCAGGCGCTGAGCCTCTCGCTGGGGTTTGCCTCGCCCAAGATCTACACGATCCCCGAGGGCATCAAGGTCACGGTGGACGCGCAGGGCGTCAACGTGACCGTCGAGGGCATCAGCAAGGAGCTCGTCGGTGACGTTGCCGCGAGCATCCGCCGCTATTATCCGGCCGAGCCCTACAAGGGCAAGGGTATCAAGTACGTCGGCGAGCAGATTCGCCGCAAACAGGGCAAGACGGTTGCCTAAGGCCTGAACGGAGTTTGAGAAAAATGAGTTTTAACCGTAAAGAACAGCGTGCGCTTCGCCATCGGCGTTTGCGCCAACGCATCAAGGGCACGGCCGCGCGCCCCCGTATGGCCATCTGCATCTCGAACAAGCACATGTACGTGCAGTTCGTGGATGACGACGCCATGCACACGCTTGCCATGACCACCACCCTCAACGCGGGGAAGGCGTGCAACATTGAGACCGCCAAGCTGGTCGGCGAGCAGGCCGCCGGCGTGGCGAAGGAAAAAGGGATTTCGCTGGTGGTCGTGGACCGCGGCGGCCACAAGTTCCACGGGCGCGTCAAGCAGATTGTGGACTCGGCGGTCGCGGCGGGCCTGCGGATCACTGACAAGAACGTGAACGTGGCGGAGGAGACCAAGTGAGTATGGACAGAGAATTTTCCCGCGAGGGTGGGGGCGATTTCGACGAGCGCGTCGTGTTCGTCAACCGGTGTGCCAAGGTCGTGAAGGGTGGCCGGCGTTTCAGCTTCAGTGCTGTGGTCGTCGTGGGTGACCACGAGGGCCGCGTTGGGTTCGGCTTCGGCAAGGCCAACGAGGTCAGCGACGCTATCCGCAAGGGTGGCGAGGCCGCGAAGAAGGAGATGTTCAGCGTGAAGCTTGCCGGCAAGACCATCCCTCACGAGGTGGAGGGGAACTGTGACGGCGGCCGCGTGCTGCTGAAGCCCGCGCCGGACGGCACGGGGCTCATCGTGGGCGGCGGGATGCGCCCGGTCCTCGAGGCCGCGGGTGTCCGCGACGCTGTGGGCAAGTCCCTTGGCAGCAAGAACCGCTTGAACGTGGTCAAGGCTACCGTTGACGCGCTGAACCAGCTGCGTTCGGCAGAGGAGATTACCGCCGCGCGCGCTTAAGTAAAGGAGTGCGGATTTTCCAGTCCGCGAGAGAAAAGGAGTGCGGGCTTTCCGGTCCGCGAGAGGTTGAGAGGAGAAAAATGGATTTATCGTCATTAAAGAACACGCCGGGAGCCCGCAAGACGCGCAAACGCGTCGGTCGCGGCCGTGCCTCTGGCATGGGGAAGACTTCGGGCAAGGGGCACAAGGGTCAGTATGCGCGCAAGGGTCACAAGTTCAAGCTCGGCTTCGAGGGTGGTCAGATGCCCCTGATCCGCCGTCTGCCCAAGCGCGGCTTCACGAACCCCAACCGTGTGGTCTATTGCCCGGTGAATGTGGGCGAGCTGGACAAGCGTTTCGACGACGGTGCGGAAATCACGGTTGATGTCCTGCGCAAGGCACGGCTCTATTCGAACAAGTTTGACGGCGTCAAAATTTTGGGCAAGGGTGACCTGACCAAGAAACTGACCCTCAAGGTAAATGGCGTCAGCGCGTCTGCCAAGGCCAAGATCGAGGCTGCCGGCGGGACCGTTGAGGTCGTGTGAGGGCCCCCCCATGTTATCAACTTTTGCGAATGTGTTTAGGATTCCGGAACTCAAGAAGCGTATTCTGGTGACGCTGGGGATTGTCCTCATCTGCCGCCTGATTTCCATGGTTCCGATCCCCGGCGTTGACTGGAAGGCGCTGCAGGACGCGTTGGCGCACGCCCGCGAGACTGCCGGGGCAGGGGGGCTCATGGACTGGCTCAACGTGTTCAGCGGTGGCGCGATCACCCGTTGTGCTGTCGGTACCCTGAGCATCTGGCCCTACATCAGTGCCTCGATCATCATCCAGCTGTTGACGGCGGTGATCCCGACGCTCGGCCGGCTCTCCCGCGAGGGCGAGACGGGACGGGCGACGATTGCCCAGTATACGCGTTATCTGGCCATCGTCATCTGCGTGTTTCAGGCTGGCGCGTTGGCCGGGTCGTTGCAGGCGGGGGCATTCGGGCAGGGGCGGATTGTCACGAGCCCGGGCGTGTCGTTTATCCTGATGACCATCATCAGCGTGACGTCGGCATCGCTGTTCGTCATGTGGCTGGCGGATCAGATCACGCAACGCGGCATTGGGAACGGTGCGTCGATGATTATCATGATCAACATCACCTCGCGCCTGCCCGTCGCGATCATGGAGGCGTGGCAACGGTACTTCGGCCTCGGCGGGGTTGAGGCCGAGCGGAACTGGGTCGAGCTGGCGTTGTTGCTGTTGCTGGGCTTCGGTGTGCTGATGGGGACGGTGATGCTGACCCAGGGCCTCCGCAAGGTGCCCATCCACTCCACGCGCCGGTCTACGGGCAGCGGGAGAGCCTTCAGCGGCGGGATGCAGCAGACCTATATGCCGTTGCGCGTGAACTACACGGGTGTCATGCCGGTCATCTTCGCCGGGCCCCTGATCCAGTTCCCGGCTGGGGCGTTGAAAATGATTCCTGCCCACATCACATGGTTGTCAGGGTTGCGTAAGTTCGGTGTCCTACTGGCTGAACCAACGAGTCTGCTGCACCTGACCGTATATGCGTTACTCATCATGTTCTTCGCGTTCTTCTGGGTTGCGACCCAGTTCAACGCGGTGCAGATTTCGGACAACCTCAAGCGCGACGGCTCCTACGTGCCGGGCATCCGCCCGGGGCGCGCGACCGCCGAGTATCTGGATGCCCTCATGACCCGTGTCACGCTGATTGGCGGCACGGTGCTCCTGATCATCGCGCTGTTGCCGCAGCTTCTGCGCGGGCTGATAAACATGCCGTGGGAGATGGCATCGTTCTTTGGCGGCACCAGTCTGCTGATTATCGTCGGCGTTGCGCTTGACACCTTGCGTCAGATGGAGTCCCACCTCCTCATGCGCAACTACGACGGCTTCCTCAAGCATGGTCGTCTGCGCGGGCGTAAGTAAACGGTGGGGAATCGTTGTCGTGATGTCGTTTATCACAAACCCGAAATGACGCATCTGCACGCCTGTTCGGTGACCCCGTAGAGTTTGATGCGCTTGAGGCGCGCGGTGTCGCCGGACAGGAATTCAACGGAGCGTTTGGGCAAGCCGAAATGCCGCGCGAAAAACCGCGTCAGCTCGTCGTTTGCTTTGCCGTCCACCGGGGGGGCTTGGATGCGGACGCGAATCCAGTCCGTGTCAACGCCGGCGATTTCCGTGCGTTTCGCACGCGGGATGGCTTTGATGGTCACGACACAGCCGTCAGGTGCTGGGGCAATCCAGTTCATAGGGGGGGGGCCAGGATAACGTTACCTAATCTCGATTGCACGAAATTGGCGAGGTGGTAAACCACAATACTGAAAATCAGCAACGAGAAATCCAAGCCGCCGGTGATCGTAGAGGGATTCCGCTTGAAACGGCCCACCAGCACCTCAATATTTTCTTGGCAGATCATCATCAGGAACGTGTTCCCGAGCAGCCAGGAGGAGAACGCGCCGGCCCAGAAGAAAAACAGCGCGTAGAGAAGGATGTCGAGTCCGTTAGAGAACGATAACAATGCCAACGCGCCCGTCTTCAAAAATTGATCCGAGAGCGGTCCGCCTGTGAAGCGTTCTTCCTGCCCGATGTGCGGGACAGCGCCGATGTGGATTACCGCATACACGAGGCCGAAATGAAGCATCAGCACGACAAGCAGCTGGAGCAGGCAAGGGAGCCACGAGAACGGTGCCATGAAAAACGCGAACGCCTCTTGTGCGCGGGTTGTGCGGTTGGGGCGGGCGATAAGGCGGGTCAAAACGTAGAGCGTCCATGCCCCAAGCAGGAGTTGCGCGGAGAGGAGTCCGCTGTAGGCGAACTGCATCCCCCAGGAGAGCGATTCGTCGGGTGGCGAGAAGTAAAACCCCCCGAAGGACATATTCCATACGTCGCCGAATCGGGCAAAAAAGATGGTTTGGAAGACCCAAAACAACAGGAGCAGCACAAGGGGCATCAGGCACTCGGGGAATCTCAGCGCAGGGCGCAGGAACTGGATGAGGCCGTCGATGAAACGGGTCGTCCCGGACAAGAACGGGTTGAAGTAGAACGCCTGCTTGGGCTTGACCCAGAAGCGTGCCCAGAACAACAAGAGGAACAGATGTGCGGCGAGCTGAAGGTAAGTCATTTCATCATGTAGTTTACGATTACGATTGCGATGCCGATCCCCAAGAACATCCCGGCAAACACTTCCTTGCGCGTGTGGCCGAGGAGTTCTTTGAGGCGCGTCTGGTTCAGGCGGTGTTCTTTGAACAATTCCTGTATCATCTGGTTCATCACGGTTGCCTGGTTCCCGGCGGCACGGCGGACACTGGCGGCGTCGAACATCGTGATTGCCGCGAACGCCGTCGCCAGCATGGTGATGGGCGCATGAAACCCCTCCGTGAGCCCGAACGACGTGAGGAGCGCACAGACGAGCGCGGAATGCGCACTCGGCATCCCTCCCGTACTAAGGAGGTAACGGAAGTCTACGCGCTTCGTCTTGGCGAACCCCGTGACCATCTTAATCATCTGGGCGAGTGACCACCCGACAAACGCGGAGATGAACCATGGTGTGCCGAACAGCGACAGCGGATTCGTGTGTACGTCGTTCATCTTCCTCCCCCCCCAAAAAAAACGTTGTTCCCTTTGTGCCGTTGTGTGAGCGATTAGAACAACCCTTTCACCGCCGCGACGATGTCGCGGTCATGCGGCAGGAACGCGTCCTCCAAGGAGTAGGCTTGCGGGGCGATGCCGTCTTTCGCGCCGACGCGCATGACGGGGGCATCCAACGAGTCGAACGCCTCGGCCATGATGCGTGAGGCGATCTCACCCGTGAAGCTGCCGATGCCAACGCAGTGGCTGGCGACCACGCAGCGCCCGGTCTTGCGGACGGACGCCAAGATCGTCTCCATGTCGAGCGGGACAAGCGAGCGCAGGTCAATGACCTCGGCCGAGGTTTTCTCCTGCGCGAGCATCTCCGCCGCCTTCAGCGCGTCGTACAGCATGGGGCCCCAGGTGACAATCGTCACGTCGGAGCCCTCGCGCTTGACGTCCGCCTTGCCGAGGGGGACGAGGTGCTCGCCCTGCGGCACCGCGCCTTTCATGTTGTACATGATCTGCGACTCGACGAACATGACAGGGTTGTTGTCGCGGATCGCGCTCTTCAGCATCCCCTTGGCGTCCGCTGGCGTCGCGGGGTACACGACGTACAGGCCGGGGATGTGCGCGAACATGGACTCGAGCGTCTGCGAGTGCTGGCCGCCGTATCCCTTACCCCCCCCCACGGACGCGCGGTACACGAGCGGCACCTCGATGTTCGCGCCGGACATGTAATGCCACTTCGCCGCCTGGTTGGAAATCTGGTCGGACGCCATCAGCCCGAAGTCCATGTACATCAGCTCGACCACGGGGCGCATCCCCGTCATCGCCGCGCCGACGGCCGTGCCGCAGATACAGGCCTCCGAGATCGGCGCATTGAAAACCCTGTCGCGCCCGAACGCCTCGGTCAGGCCCTTCGTCACCTTGAACGCGCCGCCGTACTCCGCGATGTCCTCGCCCCACTGCACCACGCGGCTGTCGCGGAACATCTCCTCGACGAGCGCCTCCTTAATCGCGTCCTTGTACGTCATCTGCCCGTCGTCCGTGCGCTTGACCAATGGAGGGCGAGCGTCCTCGCGAGCCACGGCGGACGGGGACGTCCGCCCTCCAGCCACGCGCGGCACGGCGAACGCCTCCGGCACAGCCTCGACGCGCGTGTCGGTGTACATATACTTGATGACGTCGGCGGGGTCGGGGTCCTTCGACCACGCGGCCTTCGCGGCCATGCGCGCGTTGCGGTCGGCGACCTTCGCCTTCAGCGCCGCCAACTGCTTCGCGGTGATGCACTTGGCATCCAACACCTGCTTCTCAAACTGCGCGACCGGGTCAATGGCTTTCCACCCCGCCTCCTCATCCTTCGAGCGGTACTCGAAGCGCGGGTCCCCCAGCGAGTGCCCGTAATTGCGGTAGGTGTCGAACTCCAGCAGGACAGGCCCCTTACCCTTTCGGCAGATCTCCGCCGCGCGGCGCATCGCATCCATACACGCCAGGATGTCCATGCCGTTGACGACCTCCGCGTGCATGTTATTGTCCGCGAACCCGGCCGCGCGCCGCGCCACGCAGGAGACCCCCGCGACCTCGCCGTCCACGCGCCCCGTGAACCCGTAATGGTTGTTGATGACCGCGTACACGATCGGCAGGCCGAACGGGATGTCCGTGTATTGTTTGTCCGTGAACTGCCCCATGGCGGCCCAGTTCAGCGACTCCAGCACGACGCCGTTGGCATACGCGCCGTCGCCTGCGAAACAGCAGGTCACGCGCCCCGTCTTGAAATAGCGCGAGCTCATCGCCGAGCCCGTCGCGATCGGCACGCCCCCCCCCACGATCGCGTTCGCGCCCAGGTGCCCCGCCTTGAAGTCCGCGATGTGCATCCCCCCCCCGCGACCCTTGCAGTAGCCGTCCTCCTTGCCGAAGAGCTCCGCGACCGCGCGATAGACATGATCCTCCAGCGCGGCCTCGACCAAATCCGTTTTCTTCTTCGCCGTGCAGTCCGGGACACGGGCCCGCAGCTCCGCCTCGCTCATGCCTCGGATTGCGACGCACCCTTTCGCGAGCGAGTCGCCATGGCCCCGGTGCGTCGAGGTGATGAAGTCATCGTGCCGCATCGCCGAGCAGCACCCCACGGCCGTGGCCTCCTGCCCGATGGACACGTGCGTAGGCCCCCGGTAGTCGTAGCCTTTGCAGGACTCGTACGCGCCCGTGCGCAGCTTGACGATCATCTCCTCGAACTCGCGGATGGCCAGCATATCCTCCAGCGCGTCCACCGCCTGCTGTGCGGTGATGTGCCCCTTCTTGATCTCCTCCTTCAGCGAGCCCTTGTACTGATAGGCAGGAATCTTGCCCAGCTCGTAAGTCCTCGGCTTAAAATCCGGTTTCAGCGTACTGATGAAATTATTTGTCGGCATAACGTGCATCCCCTTTTGAAAAGGAAATATTAAATCAAACGCGGGTCACTTTCGCAAGCGGAAGTTGCGGGTTGCCCCTGAATTTTCGGAGGACTGTTCAGAAGAGGTTGACAGACGATACAAGAGTTGGCAATCTGTTACCTCTCTCAGCGCAGAGGGAAAGGGGATGAGATGATTGCATTTTTACAGGGGAAGCTGGAGGCGAAGTCTCCGACCGTGGCCGTGATGGATGTGCAGGGGGTGGGGTATGAGGTGTTTATCCCGCTCAGCACGTATGACCGTCTCCCCGCGAGCGGCGAGCCGTGCCGTCTGCTGATTCACCACCACATCCGCGAGGACGCGCAGATGCTTTTCGGCTTCGCGCAAGCGGACGAGAAGGCGATGTTCGAGCGTCTGATCACGATCAGCGGTGTCGGCCCGAAAACGGCGCTGAGCATTTTGGGCGGGCTGACCGTTTCTGAACTCAGCGCGGCGATCGCGGGCAACGACATCAAGCGGGTCAGCACCATCCGAGGCATCGGGAAAAAGACGGCGGAACGTTTGATCGTCGAGTTGCGGGACAAAGTCAGCCCGCTGGAGGCGTTGGCGGCGCGGGCGGCCGGCGGGGGGGACCCCCACGCGGCCATGCTGCGCGACGCGGTCTTGGCGCTCACGCAACTCGGGTTCCCCCAGGAACAGGCGCGCAAGATGGCGCAGGTGGCGCTGGATGCCGACCCCTCGATCGGCGACGCGGAGACGCTCCTGCGCAAATCCCTCAGCAGCAAATGAAGCGCCCCCCCCCCTGCCTATTTCTTTGACCGATGGGGGGGGATGTGGTATACTGTTCCCCTTTATGGAAAATTCATGTCCAGAACGGGGGGGGCAGGTGCGCGGGCCGTTGCGGTTGGGGGGGGTGCTGGCGCTCGCGTGCGTGGCGGCGCTCGCGTTCCAGGGGGCCCGGGGCATCTATGAGACGAGCGAGGGGCGTTATGCCGAGTGCGCGCGAGAGATGGTCGAGCGCGGCAACTGGCTCGAGCCGGTGCTCAACGGCAATCACCATTGGACGAAGCCCCCCCTGACGTACATCGCCATCGGGGCCCCCCTCTCGCTGCTGGGCAACACGGCGTTCGCGGCGCGGCTCTACCTGATCCCCTGCTACCTGGCCTCGATCGCCGCAGTCTGGTGGATGGGCCGGCGGATGTGGGGGGGGCGCGGCGCGGCGGACGTGTGCGCGATGGTCTATGCGACATCGGCGGTCCCCATGGCGGCGTCGAACGTGATCACGACGGACTGCCTGCTGGCGGCGTCGATACTCCTCGCGCAGGGGGCGTTCTGGGAGGCGTACCGTTTCCCGTCGAAGCGGTGGCCGGGGTATGCGCTGTGGCTCTGCATGGGGGTGGCGTTCGTGACGAAAGGCCCCCCCGCGTTGCTGTACCTGCCGGCGATGGTCGCGCTGTGGCGGCGGGTGCCGAAGGGGGGGATGATTAGGAATGAGGAATTAGGAATTGAGGAATTAGGAATTAGGAATCAAATGGGGGGAGGGGGCTGGTC
>Ga0099364_10005917_pt1 | contig 17977 bp, 10 predicted proteins | sample TergutTh196P3_FD_73070 | JGI IMG/M metagenome (GOLD analysis project Ga0099364, IMG submission 73070) | Microcerotermes parvus P3 segment gut microbial communities from Pointe-Noire, Republic of the Congo - Th196 P3 | ecosystem: Host-associated > Arthropoda: Insects > Digestive system > Gut ...
TGAAAACCTCCATAATGGAAATCTTCACGAACGGGGACGTATCATAGGGATAGAAATGATGGACACCCGGCGGATAAAACTGCGAATGGGCTTCCAGTTCAGCCTTGACCAGACTGACCGTATTCAATGCATTGGCACCTGAAGCCAGCTTGATTGCCAGTCCGGACGCAGGCATGCCGTTATAGAACACCTCCGCAGAAAACATCTGGTTGTCCAGCTCAAGGCGCGCAACATCCCGCAGAAAGAGAGACGAACCATCCGGGTTCGTTCTCAGAAAAATGTTTTCAAACTGCTCCGCTGTCTGCAGACGGGAAGATGCATTGACCGTGAAATTGATCTGCTGGCCCGCCAGGGCAGGTGCAGCTCCTACCTGCCCTCCCGGTATCTGCGCATTCTGCTCATTGATGGCTGCTATGACATCGGACGGATTCAGACTGAACTGGGTCATCTTCAGCGGATCGAGCCACACACGCATCGCATATTGCGAGCCAAAAAGCTGTGTCTCTCCGACACCTGTCAGCCGACTGAGCGGATCCTGAATGTTGGCCGCGATATAGTCACTGAGATCAGCCCCACTCAGGCTGCCGTCTTCAGAGACCAGACTGACGACAAGAAGGAAGTTTTTGGCAGACTTCGTCACAGCAAGACCCTGGCGCTGGACTTCTGAAGGAAGCAGCGGCGTTGCCAGCTGAAGCTTGTTCTGGACCTGGACCTGCGCTATGTCAATGTCCACATCAGAACTGAACGACAGATTGATTGAGGCCTGGCCGGAAGAATCACTGCTCGAATACATGTAGACCAGGCCATCAATGCCCTTCATCTGCTGTTCAATGACCTGGGTAACGGAATCTTCAAGTGTTTTGGCAGAAGCGCCAGGATAGACTGCTGAAATGGCAATTTCGGGTGAAGCAATCGCAGGAAACTGGGCAACCGGCAAGGTGGCAAGAGACAGGGCTCCGGCCACCATGATCAGAATGGATATTACCCAAGCAAAAATAGGGCGATCAATAAAAAAGTTTGCCATGGATTATTCCGCCTTTTCCTTTACTGTTGCCTGCTCTTTGTAGGGCTGCCTCGCACTGGTCTCCCTCACGGCTGAAGTTCCATTCCGGGAAACAGGTGGCGAAGAAACGGCTGGCGCTTCCTGAACAGGAAGAGTGGCCTTTTGCTGCCCGTTATCCGCTCTGTCAGGCCTGTCCGAAACAGCCGGCAAGGCAGTGGACGAGTCGCCAGATTCAGAAGCCCCGGGAGGATCTGTGGGCTCTTTTTTCTGGTGCTTCACTTCTTTCTGCTGAGGCTTTGCCTCCTTTTCCGGCTTGGCCGGGACTTCAGGAGCAGTGGCCGGGACAACAGGACTCTTTGCAGGTGCAGGTGCAGGTGCAGGTGCAGGCTCCTTTTGATCAGTGCCCTCCTTACCGGCAGGCCCACTCACCTGGCTCTTTGCCGCTTCTTCAGCTGCGGGAACAACTGGTGCTGACTCTGCCACTGAAGCAGTGTCATCAACATCAGGGAGTATCACCTTGTCAGGAAGAACAGAAGCCCGGGCTGGTTCAGCCGGTGTCTCGGGCTGATCCAGAGTACCTGTGACAACCTGGCCAGGGTTCGCACTCTGAAAGCCGGCAGTCATGACGCGATCTCCCTCTTTGAGCCCCGCAGTGACAATCCAGTGATTTTTATAGTCGCGATCAATGGTGACCGCACGCATTGCAACAACATATTCATTGTCAGCCAGCCCCTTGGGTGCCGCGGCCGCAGCAGCAGCCATTGCGGCAGCAGCTGCAGCCTGGCCTGCCTTCTGCAGCTGCTGCACCTGCTGGGGACCTGGAAGTTCCTTCGTCAGAATATAAACAATCGGCTGGTTTTTCTGGTCACGCATCAGGGCACTCTGCGGAATCAGAATCGCGCCCTCGCGAATGCCCTCTTCAATCACGGCACGGACATACATGCCCGGCAAAAGAACATAATCCGGATTTTCAAAGGTCGCACGAACCGAAATCACACCCGCACTCTGGTCAACGGTAACATCAGAGAACTGCAGCTCACCAATGATCACGGAAGGCTCCTGACCCCGCTCCCCGCCTGACAGTCCAGTATAGAGCGTGCCATCTTCAAGCAGAAGCTTGACATTGGCCCCCTTGTTCGCGCCAGCCTGTATGTCACCTCTTGCCAGCGCACGGCGCAACTTTAAAATCTCGGAACTTGACTGCGTGACATCGACATAGACGGGCGAGAGCTGCTGCACCGTAGCCAAAGGCTGAGGCTGGTTTTGCGTAACGAGCGCACCCGGCGTAAAAAAGGACCGGCTGATTCTGCCTGAAATCGGCGAGAGTACCTTCGTGTATTCAAGATTGATGCGCGCTGTTGTGACCGCCTGCCGTGCACTTTCAGCAGCAGCAGAAGCCTGCTCATAGGCAGCAACAGCATTGTCATATTCCTGCCTGGATACGGCATTGATGTCAACGATTTTGCTGTAACGTTCAGCAAGCAGCTGCGATGAGCGCATATTGGCACGGGCATTGGCCAGATCGGCTACAGCACGATCATGCGCCGCCCTGAAAAGGGCCGGGTCAATCTGATAGAGCTGCTGGTCCTTTGCAACATCAGCACCTTCTTCAAAAAGACGCTTTTGAATGACACCTGTGATCTGGGGACGGACCTCCGACACGGTATAGGCCGACACCCGACCAGGCAGTTCGGTTACAAGAGGGACATTGCTGCTTTGCGCAAGCATGTAGGAGACATGCGGCTTCTGCTGGGGCGGAGCTTTCTGTTCCTGGCATCCCGTTAAAATCGCAAAAGCTGCGACCAGAACTCCCAGCATGCGCACGCTGTTGATTGGCAGATAGCTGATTTTTTTCATAAATTCGTGACCGTCCGTCCGTTGGTTTGCACACCAGGCAGCACGCTTTGTCATAATGCCAACTCAGGATCGCACAAAATGTGATTTCACCAAAGACATTTCATTGAAAAATCCCGGTTCGCAATATTCAGGCCGTAACAATCCTAGTGTGATTGATACAACTATATCAGTATTTGAGAACAGGCAATCCGGAAATCAAAAGGGTAAAAATGCGTTTATTCAAGGCTTACCTGGTCACCGGCATAAAACACGTGAGTGCATGGTTGCAGACAACGCTATGAAAACACAGCGTTTTTTCAGAGTCTGGGCTTTCCTCACCAGGAAAGTGACGAACGGTCCCGCAAAGACAAAAATGAACGAAAAAGCGCTTTTCCCAATAAAGCCAGAAGCCGTCTCCGGCTCCTGGCTTTTATTGAACGGGCCCGCAAAGTGAAGCCTACAGCTGGGTTGATATGCTGCAGGGAAAGTGAGCCCCCGCCTGGTGCTGTGCACTCAGCCCACTGAAATCTCCGGAATTGGCAGCAGCCATCATCAGCTTGATCCGGTTGATCTGGTTGACCTCACTCGCACCGGCATCATAATCCAGTGCAATAATGTTGGCCTCCGGATAACGGCGCTTCAATTCCTTGAAGAGACCTTTTCCAGTGATGTGATTCGGCAGACAGCCGAAAGGCTGCATACATAAAATGTTCGAAACACCACTTTCAATCAGCTTGGCCATTTCAGCAGTCAAAAGCCAGCCCTCACCCGTCTGGTGACCATGCGATATAAGGTCCTTTGCCTTCTTCCGTATGACACTGAAACGCTCAAGCGGAGCAAAACGTTTGCTCCTCTTGAAGCCAAAACGGGCAGACCAGCGTATCAGTTCCAGCGTAAATATGTTGGCAGCACTCTTTACATACTTCTTCCAGGTACCCGCCAGATGCCTGTAATTGAATATGTCGCTGTAAATGCAGTAGAGCACGAAGTCCATCATGTCAGGCACAACCGCCTCTCCGCCCTCCTGCTCAACAACAGCAACGGCATTGTTGTTTGCGTCGGGATGATACTTCAGGAGAATTTCGCCAACAAGACCGACACGGGGCCTTCTTTCTTCCGTTACAAGCGGCAAACGGTCAAAGGCACGGATCATGCGCACCATGTTGATGTCAAAGCGGATCGTGGATGCCGATTCAATACACTTCTTCCCCTTTTCAATCCATTCCCTGGCCAGTTCTGCAGCACTGCCAGGCACGGCCTCATACGGTGTTACCCGATGAAGCACACGCATCAGCGCATCGCCATACTGAATGGTCATGATGATGCGCTTTAACATCTTTCTCGAGACCTGGATGCCACTGGTCTGGGATATGTCACCCATATTGAAGGTAATGATCGGAACATGGTCCAGATTGGCATCACGCAGAGCCTTTCTCAGAAAGGCAACGTAATTGGTCGCCCGACAGCCACCACCCGTCTGCGATATCATAAGCGCTATCCGGCTTCCGTCACACTCACCCCTTCTGATCGCCTGCAAAAGCTGCCCGACGACGACAATGGCCGGATAACAGGCATCATTGTTGACGAAACGCAATCCAAGATCAATCGCCTCCCTGTCAACCGCCTGCAACTGCTGCGCCTTGTAACCCTCGGACTGCAGCACGGTCTCAAGAAACTGGAAATGAATCGGAGCCATCTGCGGTATCAGAATCGTATGTGTCTCGCGCATTTCAGGACTGAAGACGGGAAATGGCCTGAACTCCATGATCGGGATGACCTTTTCTTCCCTGGCCGCTCTTTCCTTTAAGGTCGCGAGCAGCGAACGGATACGGATACGGGCAGGACCCAGGTTGACACCTTCGTCAATCTTGATCTGCGCGTACAGACCGCCCTGCTGGAGAATGATTTCCTCAAGCTGGTCAGCCGTAATGGCATCAAGCCCACAGCCAAATGAAACAAGCTGCAGTGTTGCAATATTTTCAAGGCTGGCCGCAAACTTTCCGGCATGATACAGGCGGGAATGATAGGTCCACTGGTCAATAACACGCAAAGGACCCGGATTGGGTGCCAGATGTGAAATGGAATCTTCAGTGATGACAGCCATACCGAGCGAAGTAATCAGATCCGGAATCCCGAAGTGAATTTCAGGATCAATGTGATAGGGATGGCCAGACAGGACAATACCGAATCCGCCCGTCTCCTGAAGTTCATTTAGGACTCTTTCGCCCTCCTGCTGCGTGTCCCTGCGAAATCTTGCCATCTCCTCAAAGCCGAGATTGACGGCAGCGCCCAGTTCCTTTAACGGAATCGAGGAAAACTGGGGAATTTCACGCATACGCCTGGCCAGAACTTTCTGGTCAAGCGGGAGAAAGGGATACAGGATCGGAATATCACCGTCTTCAAACTCGGGAACATTCTTTGCCAGAAGTTCCGGATAACTGATGACGACAGGACAGTTGAACGTGCCCGTCTGCGTTTCAAATTCCTTCTGCTCCCTCTGAATACACGGGAAAAAGATATAGTCAACCCCGCGCTCTACAAGGTCGAGCACATGCCCGTGCGCCATCTTTGCCGGATAGCAGACCGTCTGCGATGGAATGGTCTCGTGACCCAAAAGATAGATTTCTTTTGAAGACGGCGCTGAAAGCTCAACATTGAATCCCAGATGATTGAAAATGGTGAACCACAGAGGATAGTTTTCGTAAATGTTGAGCGCTCTCGGGATGCCAATCGTGCCCCGCGTGGCTTTGTCGCGACCCAGTGGCTCGTAATGGTTAAACAGCCTGTTGTACTTCCAGGCATAGAGATTCGGCAGAGGCTGCGCTTCAATCCCTATCCCTCTTTCACAGCGGTTTCCTGAAACAAAGCGCGAGGAATCAGGAAAGACATTGAAGGCAAGCAGACAGTTGTTGGTACACTTTCTGCACCTTGCCGATATTTTTCTGACAGAAAAGGCATCTATGTCCTCAAGCGTCAACAGACGGGAGCCCCCTTCAACAGGACCGCGCTCCTTTGCAATAAGCGCCGCTCCATAGGCTCCCATCAGACCGGAAATGTCGGGACGGATGACCGTGCAGTTCAGTTCGAGCTCAATCGTCCTGAGCAGTGCATCATTCACGAAGGCCCCGCCCTGGACGACCACGTGCGAACCCAGGTCTTCAACATTGGTAATCTTCATCACCTTGAAGCAGGCATTGCGAATAACCGAATAGGACAGACCAGCCGCAATATCGCCAACTTCGGCACGGTCCTTCTGGGCCTGCCTGACCTTGGAATTCATAAAAACCGTACAGCGCGTACCCAGATCAACCGGAGCCCTCGCCTGCATGGCCGCTTCAACAAAGTCAGGCAGAGGCATCTGGAGTGAGCCGGCAAAGTTTTCGATAAAGGAACCACAGCCGGCTGAACAGGCCTCGTTTAAAAGAATGTTGGAAATGGCTCCATCACTGATGCGAATACACTTGATGTCCTGTCCGCCAATGTCCAGAATAAAGCTCACCTGCGGCTCAAAAAACCGGGCTGCCGTAAAATGCGCAACGGTTTCGACCTCGTCAATGTCAGCACGAAGTCCCGCTGTCAGAAGCTGGGAACCATAGCCGGTTATTGCCGTTGAAACAATATTCAGGTCCGGCCGCCTGCGCTCGTGGATTTCACGAAGAACATTGATGGCTGATGTCAGCGGATCACCCGTATTTGACTGATAGGACGAATACAGCAGCCGACCGGCTTCATCAATGAGTGCCGCCTTGATCGTCGTTGATCCGCAGTCAAAGCCAAGCCAGGCGTCCCCTGAGAACTCTTCAAGACTGACTCTCTCCACATTGACCGTCGAATGGCGCCTGTGAAAGTCAATGCGGTCGTCCTGGCTTGTAAATAGCGGAGGCAGGGCTATGATGTCAGCAGCAGCAGCGACTGCCTCGAGTTTTGCGATCAGTTCCTGCAGATTCTGGGTGGGCTCACTTTGCATGGCTGCCTGCAGTGCAGCGCCGAGCGCAACGAAATACTCGGCATGCTCCGGAAAAATGGCCTGCGATTCATCAAGCTTCAATGTGGCAACAAAACTCCGGCGCAGTGATTCCAGAAAGGCAAGCGGGCCTCCAAGAAAGACGACCTTGCCCCTGATGGGTCGTCCGCGCGCAAGGCCGCTGATTGTCTGGTTAACGACAGCCTGCATGATGGACGCTGCAATATCCTCACGCGCGCTGCCCTCGTTCAACAGTGGAAGAATGTCCGTTTTTGCAAAAACACCACAGCGTGATGCAATCGGATGGACGATTTTATGGTTGAGTGCCAGCCTGTCAAGACCACTGGCATCCGTCTGGATAAAAGAAGCCATCTGGTCAATAAAGGCACCTGTTCCTCCTGCGCAGGTTTCATTCATGCGCTGGTCCAGTCCGCCCGTCAGATAGGTCAGCTTGGCATCTTCACCTCCGAGTTCAATGACGACATCAGCATCAGGAATGCGCTCACGAATACTGTGAGAGGACGCAATGACTTCCTGAACAAAGGGGACATCGAATTCTGTCGCAAGCGAAATCGAACCGGAACCTGTCAGACAGACCTTCCATTTTTCCTGATCAAAGACTTCGGCAATTTCCCTTAAAACGGTCGCAATACTTTGTCTGACTTCAGAAAGATGACGGGTATATCTGCTAAATACAATCTCTCCTGTATCATTCATCACCACAGCCTTTACTGTGGTCGAACCAACATCAAGTCCAAGATAAACACCGGAATTACTCATCTTCTTTACTCTTGTTATGTTGAAAAGCGTGTTTTGCCATGATATTTCGTTATTAACAGAAAGGGCGTTAAACTTTCCAATCTTACAGCAAACTGCACCAATTTCAATACTTTTGTATCACAATAGGAACTCACCCTGCATAAAGAAAAGACAGGACATCCCAAAAGACGCGCTGACCAGCGCGGCCTTTGCGCGGCATGGAACTGTAACACCTTGATTTTACTCGCAGATTCGGTGTAAAAATTTACCTGAACCATCACAGTTTGAACAGACATCATGTTTTTCAGTCTTACAACGATTTTACTTTTTGGATACGTCAGCCTGCGCCTGATCGTGCCTTTGCCGATCGGAATGCCCGCCAAAATTGGCGCGAGCCTTCTGGTTCTGCTGATTTCCCTGAAGCACTACATCTTCAGGCACTTTTTTGGCGGGCTGGCCTCACCTGAGCTGCCGCGCATGATCATTATCATTACGGGCTGGATATATGTCACACTGGTACTTGTCTTTGTCTTTCTTGTTCTGCGCGACATCCTGCTTGTGCTTTTTTTCATCGCAAAAAAGACCGGGCTCTGGACGGGATACCAACCCGGCTACGTACAGACGGCGCTTTGCATCATTGCCCTGTCATTTGCCCTCAGCTCATGGGGCCTCTATGAAGCTGTCCGGCTTGCATCTGTCAAAAAATCGGAAGTCGTTTTAAAAAACCTGCCAAAAGAACTCGATGGCCTGTCCATTGTGCAGATAACGGATTCGCACGCGAACACTTTTCACCCGGAAGAAAACATGCGCAACCTGGTAGAAGCAGTCAACCGGCTCAATCCCGACATCATTGCCCTGACGGGTGACCTTGTTGACGGCACACCTGAAAGACGCAGGGCTGATGTTGCCCCACTCGCAGAACTGCGCGCAAAATATGGCGTTTTTGGCGCTCCAGGAAACCATGAATATTTTTCGGGTTTCAATGCCTGGCAAAAAAAATTCGAGGAACTTGGCATTTCGATGCTGTATAACAGCCATAAGGTGCTGACGATCAGAGGACAAAGACTCCTCATTGCCGGACTGACCGACCCGGTCGCTCCCCGGTTTGGACAGGCTCCGCCTGACATTTCGAAGGCACTCGAAGGTGCTCCTGATGGCGTCTTCCGGATTCTTCTGGCTCACCAGCCAGGCGCTTCAAAAAACAGTGCTGCTGCCGGCATCGATCTGAAACTCGCCGGACACACCCATGGAGGGCAGATTATCGGGATAGACCGCTTTGTCTCCCACTGGAACGAAAACTTCCTGAAAGGCTGGTATGACATTGATGGCATGAAACTCTATGTCAGTACCGGTGTCAGCCTCTGGAATGGTTTTCCGGTCCGGCTTGGAGCGCCATCCGAGATCACCCATATCATTCTGAGACCGGAAAAACGGTAATATCCTGGCAATCTCCGCTGTTTCCGGACACAAACTGGGGCATAATAAGGAGAGTCACAGGCCGTTTTTGCAAACACCAAAAAACACTGTTTTTAACATTTTTCAGGAAGCATCATGGAAAGAGGAAATATTTCACTGGACACAAGAGACGAAATTGAAGATGGCAGCGAAGAGAACCCTACCGTTGTCCTCACCATTTGCAACAACTACTCAGTTCATCTCCGGCTGTCCATCATGGAAAGAAAAAAAGGCCGCAAAAAACAGAAAGTCTGGATTCTGGACGTCAGCTATGCAAAGGATCCGTCCGAGAACGATGATGATGCCCCTCCTGTCATGCCCGGCGCCATTCTTTTCGCGACGGAATACGCCTATCTCTTCGAAAACTTCGAAGAGGCGTTCGACAAATTTATGGATCTTCAGGCGCAATATATCGAATTCGAATATTAATCCGGGGGCTCAGGTTTTTAATTCACAGGTAAAAACCTCTGTTTCCCGGACAGATATTTCAAAAGCACGGACTAACAGCTCAGGCTGTCTGCAAAAAACTGGACGCAGCATCTGCTGCGTCTTTTTTTCCACAAAGAACCGCTTTTCTCCTGAGTGCATTCAGGCAGAAAAAACGCTGGACAGACCTTTGTTCGAATTTGTCCGGACAGTTGCTGCCCCAAGGCTTTTTTGCAGTTCTATTGGCTCTTTGGCAAAAGCGGAAAAGTGATTGAAACCGTCAAACCACCTGCCTCGCCATCCTTCAGGAACAGTTTTCCTCCATAGCGGGCGACAATGCGATTGACGATGGCAAGGCCGAGGCCTGAACCACCCGCCTCACCTCTGGCATTGTCCAGCCGCGTAAAGGGTCTTAAAAGACGCTCTTTGTCTTCTTCCGGAATCCCGGGACCCCGATCGGATATTTCGATCAGTACATCGTCATTTTTTTTCATGCAGACAATGCCCAGTTCAACATTGCCCGAATCGTCCGACCGGCCATAGCGCTCTGCATTGGATATGAGGTTGTTTACCATGCGCTCGAAGTCCGTATGGTTTCCTCTGACCAGAATGTCAGGATCAACTCTTGAATCGACCAGCACATTCTGTACACGCTCTGCTTCAATGACCGCATTCTCCAGCAGGGAACTGATGTTGACCGTTTCAATGTACCCCTGACTGCGCAGGCGCGCAAAATCCAGAAACTGCCCGACAATGGCATCCATCTGCCGAATGTCCGATTCCATGCCACTTTTCTCTTCGTCAGTCAAATCCGACATTTCAAGTTCGAGCTGAATGCGCGTCAGGGGCGTGCGCAGGTCATGGGAGATACCGGCGAGCACCTCTGTGCGCTCGAGTTCATGACGCTTGATTTCGCTGACCATCTCGTTAAAGCTGTAATTGGCATCGCGCACTTCGGAAGAGCCTCTCGCAGGCAGGGGCGACGGGGTCCGGCCCGCAGCAAAGGTTCTCGCAGCAAAGGCAAGCCTTGCAAGCGGCCTTGTAACCAGGCCCGAAATAAAACCGGCACCCAGCAGCGAAAGCCCAAAACCGGCTCCAGCCCACCACATCCACTGCCAGTTCGCAACGGCATCAATACGTCCCCGGCTCATGAGAAGCCAGTACTCGTCTTCGTCATCGATTTTGAAGCTGATCCAGAATCCGTCAACACCATTGACCCGTCTCGAAACCTTGGTGTCCGGATCGAGTCGTGCCTGAAGAATGTGGAGCAGAACAGGCATGAAACTGTCCTGTGGAACCGGCTCTATCTCGTCGGTAGGCTCAACAGAATAAATCCGGATACCCTCATTGCTCGCAAGCTCCAAAAGCAGCTCACGACGCAAATCGGGCGCAGAATGTGCAAGGGCAATACGCGTAATGGTTACAACAGAAACAATCTGGTTTGCGACCTGTCTGGCCAGTGGCGCACGTTCAACCATGCGAAAACTGAGTACCCAGACGCCCATGCTCACGCTGATGAGAAAGGCCAGAAGGAAAAAAGTGCGCCAGAACAGCCCGCTTCTCCACCAGGGTGGAAGAACAAGCATTTTATCGAATTCGTCTTTCATCGGAATCTCCGGTGGAGACCCCGTCCTTCAGGGCGGGGAGGAAACCGGAGAATCGTCGTGTACCATTGACGACACCCCGGCTCAAGACCGAGTGGGTGTAAAAAAATATCCATAGCCATCGTTTTTCTGCACAAGCTGGAGATGTTTCCACGAAACGCCATCCAACTTCCCTTTCGATGTTGTAATACCAAACCATCCGGATGCACGTACAGCAACGCGACCTGTGTGAACTCCCTTATGCCTGCCTGTGGGAACCCTGGCTTTTACCATGTCACCGGTGGCAAAGCCGTTAACCTGTTTTTTTCGCATAAGATACCCACGTGGGAAACCATATTTATCCAGCCTTGTTCGCTTGTAAGCACCTCTGCCAGTGCATACGGCTCTGAGCACCGGCCTCTGCCAGCCGTCCAATATGGAAAAATCTCCAACACAGGCCGCATCAAGCGCATGAGATTTCGGTATCTCCAGCCGAGTCCTGTTGAACTTCGTTCTCCCGCCACTGAATGTCTGAACTGGCAAGCCTGTTGCCTCCAGCGCTCGAAACAACGCCCACCTGGTTGAATTGACCGCAGCGGCATCTTTCAGGGGTGCTTTGGCCTGCGCCCTGATGCGATCAAGTCGCCCCACATCACCTGCCAGGAAGTCTTCAATCCTCTGATTTCCTTTTTTCTGGTTGCAGGGCCTACAGGACAGTGTCAGATTGGACAGCCGATGCGATCCGCCCCTTGATTGGGACACAATGTGCTCAATCTCCAGCGGGACATTCTGCGCGTCACAATATGCACAGCGCCGATGCCACTTTTCCAGGAGATATTCACGCGCTTCGTATCCGGCCAGTTCACCTCTTTGATATTCAACTCCAGATATTTCCGGGTTTTCCATCTTTTGCATATCAAATCGGACAAGCTCCATTTCAATACTCGTTATGGGAACAAGTTTCCTGAGGCGCTTGATCCAGGTCTCAGTTGTGTCTACCCTATGTTGCAACGAGGGTGGGAGCCAGCCTTCTGGCTTGCGCCTGTTGTTGAATCTTGGCTGTCGATAACGCAAGTTGGGACTACGCCTTCGCCTTCTTTGCCCCGCCCTTTGTGTCATATCTTCGCTGATCTGCCGACCTCTGTGAGCAAGTTCAAACAGACAGAGCACAACATGCTCACCAGCGTCGCCTTCTCTGACCAGTGCAATGCCTGTAACCGTACTGCCCGGGTCGGTCTTGCAAACTATTGGCTGAAGTGCACTGTCTTCAACAAGCCTGTCAACCAGCCGGATCGTGAACGGATATATGCGATCCACCCTTGCCCGCCCGCTCGCCATAAGCTTCTTTGCCCGCTTCCACGAACATGGCATCAGTGGCCTTTTTTTTCTGTCAATCACAAAAACTGACATTTTGAAACCTCCCTTTTTCAAGCTCTTACGAGCCTTGTAAGACATTCCTGCCTCAAACGTACCCTTATCGGGTATCTCCCCTCGGGAATGTTGTAAACCGGCGTTTTGCCCCACCCCGTTTCGTGCCTACCCTTGGCTTGTCTGCAAATGGGGCTTCGAGCGGTTGGAACTGAGGAAGCATTCCAACGTCGGTCCTGAACCTGTTTACAACGTAGCCGGTTGGTTACGGCTCTCCCTGGACAACCTGAGCTCTTTTACAAGCTCCTCCCTTTAGGGAGGGGTGATTGACAACGTGTTCAACTGGAAAGACAAAAGGACTTTTCTGTAAATTGTAGGGTGTGCATACAATTCAATCAACCATTTTTAAGCGGATATTGACACTTTTGGAAAGAAACTCTCCAATCAGACATCTTTTTGACTGCCGGTTTTGGGTTTTGGATCCCGTGCAACAACAGCCGGATTTTCACGTGGTTTTTGTGCGGCGGACCTGGATGGCCTGGGTTTTTGCGTTGTCGCGCTGCGACTGGCAGGCCGTCTGGCGGTTGTTTTACGATTTCTGGGTTGTGCAGTACCCTGAGGCACATGCACAACCAGAACAGTTCCGGGGTGAATTCTGTCGCTATTGAGCTTGTTCCACGAGCGGAGATCAGCCGCATCGCAGTTATAACGCCGCGCAATGGAAAACAGAGTGTCCTGCGGCTTGACCGTGACCCGGACGATACGGGTTGGCATTCCAATTCTTTCCATCGCAATTCTTCCACTGGCAGCCATCTCCGGTGAAATGTCCTTTTCAGGCTTGTGCGCATAGGATGCAGGTCGGGGGACCAGAACAGTCGAACCAAATTTCAGAACCATCTGCGCCGGGATATGGTTGGCATGCCGGATGACATCCGGTGTGGTGTTGTATTTTTCTGCAATGGATTCAACCGTCTCCCGCTGCTGGGTTACCTGATAGGCCGTCCACGAAGAAAGAGGCTGCTTCCAGCTTTCCAGATTTTCCTTGAATTTGCGGGCATTTCTTTGCGGCAGCAGCAGGTAAACATCCGACCCGCCAGTAATGACAAACTGACCAAACTGCGAATTCAGGGCCCTGAAATCATCAACCGGCAATTCAGCCAGCTTGGCCGCAACACTGACATCAATGTCCCTGGTTTTGCCAATCTTGACGAAATAGGGCTGGTTTTCAATTTTGGGAAGCTGAATGGCAAACTGGTCAGCATGGGCGATCAGGTTTTTGACAGCCTGCAGCTTGGGGACATAGTTGCGGGTTTCGGCAGGCATGCGCGCAGACAGCGAATTGAAATCAACAGGCAGCTTTGCCTCCCTGTTTCTCCTGACAGCGCGACCTACAGAACCTTCACCCCAGTTATAGGCAGCCAGGGCCAGATGCCAGTCACCAAACAGGTTATACAGATTCTGCAGGTAGGTCAGCGCAGCTTCGGTTGACTGTAAAACGCAGCGCCGGTCATCGCGGAAAACAGATTGTGCCAGATCATAGTGCAGTCCCGTGCTGGGAATGAACTGCCACATGCCTTCAGCTCTGGCTGATGAACGGGCATGCGGATTGAATGCGGACTCAATAAAAGGTAACAGGGCCAGTTCGGTTGGCATTTTGCGCTTTTCCAGTTCCTGAACGATGTGAAACAGATAACGGGATGCGCGGAATGTCGTCCTGTCAAAATAAGGCAGATGGCGCAGATAATAATTCTCGTGCTGCGCAACCAGCGGATTCTTGAGATCAGGGATTGCAAAACCCTTGCGGATCCGGTCCCATACATCGATTTCATACATGGCGAGGACTTCCGTTATCGGGTCGTCATCAATGAACTCCAGTGGAGAAATGCTCGCACCCAGCGAGGTATGAAATCCGGCAAGCTGGACATCTTTGCTGAACCGCGGCAGGGAGATATCTGCCGCCTGCGACCAGCTCACAACAGTCAGAGGCAGTACTGCCAGCAGAATATAGGTGAAAAAGCCAATGCAGCGTCGATATACCATGTCTTGTGTAACCCTATCAAGTTCAGAACAATCCGTGAGTGTACGCAGAACGGGTGCCCTCCGTCAAGATAATGTGTCATTTCCGGAAAGGGCAGCCGGGATTCCCTTCCCGGACATGCAAATGCAGATGCATGATCCGCACCGCATCGCAACGGACAGGGATGTGTCGGCACTCCCTGTCACAAAAGGTGGCAATGCCATGATTTTCCACTATTTTGCGCCTGCGCAATCCATTGAATAAAGACACTTTTATGCCTTATATCGGCAGACCGGACGCACGGGGTGTACCTGCACGTCACGGACCGGGTGCCGGGGCCCGGTTCAGAACACCATCGTTCTGACGCCTTTTTCCGTGCCGAGAAGGCAGATGTCTGCCCCACGACGGGCAAACAGTCCAACTGTAACCACACCCGGCATGCCATTGATTTCGTTTTCCATGGCAACAGGGTCCGTCAGGTCCAGCCCACTCACATCCAGGATGAAGTTCCCGTTGTCCGTAATGAATGGCTCCAGAGTCTTCAGGCGCAATACAGGGTTGCCTCCCAAAAGCAGCATTCTGCCTGCTATGATCTCATGCGCCATGGGAATGACCTCAATCGGGAGCGCAAAGGCTCCAAGCGTCTGCACGAGCTTGGACTCGTCTGCAATGCAGATGAAATGGTCCGCAGCAGAGGCTATGATTTTCTCGCGGGTGAGTGCACCACCTCCACCCTTGATCATGGCACCCCCGTAGCTTATCTCATCTGCCCCATCCACGTAAACAGGAATGGAAGATATTCCAGCAGGAAGCAGGACCCTGATGCCGTTTTTTTTCAATCGGGCAGCGGTTGCTTCCGAGGAGGCAACCGCTCCAGTGATGTCATTTCTGATTGCAGCCAGTTCGTCAATAAAAAAGTTGGTCGTCGAGCCGGTTCCGACACCGATGATGCTTCCTTTCTCGACATATTTTATGGCTTCTTTGGCAACAGACAGTTTAAGCGTATCCTGTGGCATGGCAGTTTCCGGAAATCAGGGTTGGACAGGTTGCAGCAGCAAAAACCCCGGCCAGAGCCGGAGGGTGCCTGCCAGAAAAGCTGGCAGGCAGGAAAAAAAGCCGACTTAATGGTGCTCGCCTCCCTCTTTGCTGTGCTCCATCGACTCGATGAGGGCAATCTGCATGCGGGAGTGAATGCGGACAAACCAGTGTCTTAACAGTATCATGATGACAATGATAACGGATATGCCAAGTACCAGCGATTGCCCTTTTGGCAGAATGCTCGCTGATAACGCACCCAGAACGAACAGCGTTGCCGTGATAAAAAGCAGCGGGAATATCTCGCTGATCACAAGGCGCACTCCTCTGGTATAGCGGCCTGTAACACTTTCTCTTACGCTCATTTCGGCCAGCAGCATGGACAAGGCGCGGAATTTGCGGAAGGCCGCTATCAGAAATGGTAACGATACAAGCACTGTCGTAACCCAGATGATGAATTTCTGGTAGTTTACATTGTCAATCCAGCTCTCCATCCACGGTCCCAGAAAGCCTGCAAAGTAGGCGCTGCCCAGGAATATGGCAATAACAATGGCAACATTGATACAGATCTGGATGATGATCTGGCGTATCATGCTCGCAATGATGGCATTGCCACCCTGTGGCTGGAGATTGACCAGCCACTCCTGATAGAACTCGGCCAGGCGTAAAATAGGCGCAGGAACCCGTCGGCCAATCGCCTCCGCCAGCGGGTCGGATGCCCGGATCAGATAAGGCGTTGTCAGCGTGGTAATGGCAGATACCGCAACAATGATGGGATAGACAAAGTCACTGAGCACTTTGTATGCCATACCCAGAGAAGCAATGATGAACGAAAATTCGCCAATCTGGGCCAGACCCATCCCGACTTTGAGAGAGGTGCGCCCGTCATTGCCCGCAATCAGGGAACCGAGCGTACAGCTGAATACCTTGCCGGTGATGACAATAATCGTGATGATGATGATGGGGAACCAGTATTCCAGAATAACACGCGGATCAAGCAACAGACCAATGGCGACAAAAAAGATGGCACTGAACATGTCCCGGATAGGTTCGATCAGGCGCTCGATCAGTGCGAGTTCCCGTGCTTCTGCCATAATGGCTCCAATCAGAAAGGCACCAAGTACCATGCTGTAGTCCATTTTGACAACCAGCAGACAAAAACCAAAGCAAAGACCCAAAACCGTGACAAGGAGCATTTCGTCACTGTCGAAGCGGGCAACATAAGCCAGCAGACGCGGAACAAGCAGTATCCCGATGACCAGGGCAACCACCATAAAGAGTGTAAGCTGACCTACTGTAGTAATCACACCACTGCGGTCAACCGTACCGGTAACCGCAATACCGGACAGAAGGGCGATCAGGCCGATACCCAGAATGTCCTCGACAATCAGAACTCCGAAAATGAGGTGGGCAAAGCGCTCGTTCTTCATCTTGAGATCGTTCAGGGCCTTTATGATAATCGTCGTTGATGAAACCGCCAGAATGGCCCCTAAAAACAGGGCATCCATGTTGTCGTTCCACTCAAGCCACATGGCGACCTGGTAGCCGGCCCAGATCATCAGAATAATTTCAAGTGAAGCCGCAATAACGGCAGTCGAGCCAACGCGGGCGAGTTTTCTGAGAGAAAACTCCAGTCCAAGCGAAAACATCAGCATGATGACGCCCATTTCTGCCAGGACCTTGATGGTATGCTCGTCCTTTATCAGCTCGAAAGGAGGGGTGTGCGGTCCAATCAGGACACCGGCAACGATATATCCCAGAACTATCGGCTGCTTTAACCGGTGGAATATGATCGTCACTACACCCGCCGCAAGCATTATGACGGCGAGGTCGTGAATAAAGGTAATGACTTGATCATGCATGATATTTTCTTTCAGAAATACCTTCCGGGCAGTTCAAAGGGCTGGCTTTCAGGCAAAAGCGTTCAGAAAGGGAGACTGTCAGCGCTGAAACCGCAGAAGCACTCAACGGCAAAAATCAGACAAGTTCCCGGACTTCGGACTCTTCAAAACAGTCTGCTTTTTTCAATAATTCAATCTGTTCGTCAGTCAGCGCTTCTTCTATTTCCAGTTGGTAAAAAACGATGCTATTGCCGTCTTCCTCTGCGGCCGGAACAAGAAAAACAATGCTGGATTTCAGGGTAAAAAAAGCGGTTGCATCATCCGGTACGCTGATGCCGAATTCTTCAAGCATTTTTCGTTGTATCATCACACTCTCACAGGGAGACCCCAGGCTGAAAACCATAAGGAGGAATTGCGTTAATAAAAAAGCACGTCGCCATCGCTACCCGGATGCTGCGTTACCAGGTAAAAACGGCATACTCAATAGCGTATTGTAAACCCAAATGATGCCGGTCATGATGATTTTATGAGTCCGGCAGGGCACTTTTAGCTGAAAAAGTCCAAAGTATTGAATGCAAATATTGGAAGTATAATCAAATGACGTAAAATGGTATCAAATGAAACGTAGCTCCTCATGCTACGTAAAAATTTTACAGGAAATGAAAGCGAGCTGTCTGCTGATTAAGCACA
>Ga0099364_10005918_pt1 | contig 17977 bp, 18 predicted proteins | sample TergutTh196P3_FD_73070 | JGI IMG/M metagenome (GOLD analysis project Ga0099364, IMG submission 73070) | Microcerotermes parvus P3 segment gut microbial communities from Pointe-Noire, Republic of the Congo - Th196 P3 | ecosystem: Host-associated > Arthropoda: Insects > Digestive system > Gut ...
ATATGGCGTCCGCGGGCGACCGGGACGGTCGCCCCTGCAACCGGCGTAAACCTTTAGATTGTACATTGTAATAGGGACGTATATTTTTGAAAGCGAGGATTGCAAGATGAATAAAAAAGTCTGGGCCGTCGGGTTGACGTTAGTTGTTTTAGTCATTTTAGCGGCAGTCAACCTCTTGTGGAAATTTTCATCGGGAGATTTTTCAGACATGCCCTTTTTTCGGCAAATCAACGTCGTCGCGGCCATAATTCTGATTGTATCGGGCAGCTTTGGCATATACAGGCTGATCTATACAGCCCGTAAAGGCAAGCCCCGCAAATAAGCCGGGCTGCGTAACACCAACGCGGAAAGGAGTTTCAAAATGCTGGATAAAGCAAAGGTTAGGCAAATAGCGCAAGAATACACAGATGAAGTGTGCCGCGCATTACAGCCGAAGTCAGTCATTCTGTTTGGTTCGTATGTCAATGGCACGCCGCATGAGTACAGTGACATTGATATTGCTGTTGTTTTGAGGATTATAAGGGCGACTGGTATGATACGGCGGTTTTGTTGCAGCGCCTGCGGCGCAATATAAAGGACAGCAGCGGCGGCGGCATAGAGCCGCATTTGCTTGACGAAGCGAACGACCGGAGCGGTTTTTTATCCCATATAAAAAAAACAGGGGAGTTCATATACGGACGATAAATCACCCGCAAATAAGCCGGGCTGCGTAACCCCGCAACCCCGCAAATCCCACATCATACCATCAGGAGCTTCTCAATGAACCACAACGAATTTTGGGCCGCGCTGGATCAGCTGGCGGCCCAGTCCAAAATCATCATCGACCGGCCCAAGGGCAGTTCTCACCCGAGGTATCCCAACCTCGTTTACCCTGTGGACTACGGCTGTCTTGAAAACACACGGTCTATGGACGGAAGCGGGATTGATGTTTGGAGGGGCACCGCGGGAGAGGGCATAGACGCCGTCGTATGCACGGTGGATTTGCTGAAACGGGACAGCGAAATCAAAATCCTCATCGGCTGCACCGAGGAGGAAAAACAGCTTGTGCTGGCAACCCATAATAACAGCGAATACATGAAAGGGATCTTGATACGGAGGGATACCTAGATGACGCACCCGTTGACCGAATCCAAGACAAGCAACATCATCATCGCCGGTGTGCCCCGCGCCGGTAAAACAACCTTATGTCAGATGCTCATGCGTCATGGGTATACGCACATCAGCATGGACGCCATTATCGCGGGGTTTGAAACATGTTACCCGGAAACAGGTATACATACGTATCAGGGGTTATCCTCGATGGAAACGATGCTTGTGATCAGTCATAAAATCGCGCCGTTTATCCGGGCGATGATTGAAAGCGAATACAGCGGGCATGGGGAAGCACGGGCGGTTTTCGATGTATACCAGCTATGGCCGGACGATTATAGGAAGCACCTTGCGCCCTTGAACTGCACCGCGCATTGGCTCGGTTCTTCCGACTGCACGGAGGATGAACGCTTTACGGTTCTCAAAGCCAACGACACAGAGCGGCATTATACATTCTATAAGCCCGAAGCCGAGCTTCGGGAAGGATGCGCTTACATAGTAGAACAGAGCCGCTTGTTAAAGCAAGAATGTGAAAAGCATCATTTATCCTACCACGATACGACCTATCACCGCGATTCTGTGTTGAACACGCTTCTGTCGAATATTCTGGGCGGGCGCGGGTGACGGTTTGCGAATATTTGAATTGCGCTTGACAGCAGACTTCCTCGGAAACCCCGTTTTCCTGTAGGGGCGACCGTCCTGGCCGCCCGCGGACGCCATATATGGCGTCCCTACACGGATGTTATGTGTTAGATTTTACATTGTACTAGAACCAAAGCCATCCGGCGGACGGCCAATGGCCGCCCCTACAAGGGGAACTACCCTAACATGACGGTTGTGTAGGGACACGGCGTGCCGTGTCCGCGCGTGTGCGGCGCGATGTGGGCATCGCGCCCTACGAATGGGCGGGGCGCAAAACCCTGTAGGGGACGCGGCCCTCCGCGTCCCGCAAAACATCCCCGACGCACACGTGCGGAGAAACGCGGCACATCCCGCATGGGCCGGATAACGACCCCGGCGCGCCGGGGGAGGGGTGTGCCCTACGTAGGGCGTGTGCGGTTGGGGCGAACGGGGTGCGTGGGCAAATACGGGCGACCGGGGAGATTGCCGCCCCCTACAGGTTTCCGAGGAAGTCTAATGCAAAACCGTGGAAGACGTGAGAAAAGTATTGGAGGGGGTGCGGTATGAAATACCCAAAACTATTGCAAAAAGGCGATACCATCGGTGTATGCGCTCCGTCAAGCGGAGCGTCGGGCGAAACGTTGTCTGTGCGTTTAGATAACGCTATCCGTAACATAAAGGCGTTAGGTTACGATGTTATCGAAACGGCTTCGGTTCGCTTGGACGATAAATGCGTCAGCGCAAGCAGCGAAACCCGCGCGGCTGAGTTTATGAGCCTATATGAAAATCCCAAAGTGGCGGCTATTCTGCCGCCGTGGGGCGGCGAGTTTCTGATGGATATGCTGCCATTCTTGGATTTTAACAAACTCGCTTCTCTGCCCGCGAAATGGGTTTGCGGGTATTCTGATATGTCAACCTTAACGTTTGCGCTGACGCTGAACAGCGACATCGCCGCCATACATGGCTCAAACTTGATGAACATGGGTTATGCCCGTATTCACGACGCGGATATGAGGGCATTCGATGTCATGGCTAACCGCTCAACAGAACAAAAAAGTTGGGACACCTGGGGAGGCTTTTCGAGTTGGGATGATTTTACGGGCGAAGTATATAACCTTGATCAACCATCTTCGTGGAAGTCGTTACAGGGGGATGAACGTGTTTCATTCGAGGGTATGATGATCGGCGGTTGTTTGGATACCCTGTGCAAGCTGCTCGGCACTCGCTTTGCTCCGGTTGAAGCGTTTTTGGATCAATATAAGCAGCACGGTTTTATATGGACGCTCGAAAGCTGTGAAATGGAAGCCCCCGATATTTACCGGACTTTTTGGCAAATGCGCGAGTGCGGATGGTTCAAGCATTGTAACGGAATACTATTCGGTCGCCCGGACGGTTATAAAGACAAACGCAATTTTACGCTGACTGACGCCTTGAAGCAGGGGCTTGGTGAATTGAATGTGCCTGTTATCTACGACGCGGACATCGGCCACGTTCCCCCGCAGATGCAAATTGTCAACGGAGCGTTAGGCAGAGTGGAGTTTTCTGATGGGAAAGCTGTTGTTATGCAGGAGGTTGGATGAATTGGCAAGCTGGATGGCACATTTGCGAATAGCGGATAAGCTGCTTGATGAAATAGGAGACTTGTCGCAAAAGCATTTTATTGTGGGAAACATCGCTCCTGATTCCGGCGAGCCGGTGGACGGGAATTGGAGTGTGTTCACACCGTCAACCGATATATCCCATTGGAAATCGGAAGGACTACCGCGTTCGGAACGCGCCGTTAAATTCAGAGATATGTATCTTGCTGTAGTTGATGACACTGACCGCACCGCTTTCTATTTAGGATACTACACCCATCTGCTAACCGATTTTATATGGTTGCGCGATATTTTTCTTGCGCAACAGGAACAATATGCAAAGGAATTTGAACAAGACCCCGAATTTATCTGGCAAATCAAACGCGATATGTACGATCTCGATCATTTGTATTACAGGGAGCATCCAAATTTCAGAGCTTTCGCAATTTACGCTGGCGTTTCTGTTTTCCCCAATAAATATCTTGATTATTTTTCCGAAGGAGCTTTTGAAAAGAAAATTGAATACATAACGAGCTTCTACAAAAACTTCAACGGCGACTTGGATAGAGAGTATCCGTATTTCACAAAGGCCGATATGGACCATTTTATTGAGAAGGCTGTATGTGAAATACGACCGAACATAAAATCTGTGCTGCAGGAGGTTGGATTATGACACAGCACGAAATGCTGCGCATCGTACAATCGCAGCTTGCGACCGATCTGAACTGCTCTCCCGATGATTTTAACCGGGACGGTTTCGTGTTCTGCGAAGCCAAAGAGAATCCCGGCCGGCGTCCGTTCCCGCGCGGGGAACGCCATTTTGATATGCTGACGATGGGCAGCGCGGTCATCGTATCGGCTACGCCGGACATCCTGCCTTTTCTTCGTGAACAGCTTGACGGAAAGAACCGTTACGATGCTTTTAATATGCCTTTTGTGCATGGGCAGGGATTGTATTTTCTGCCGGATAACCCGCAACCGTTGCCGATGCCTAACGGATTTGAAGTTAAACGGTTGGAACGGAACGAAATCATGAAACTCTATGACCTTTATCAGCGTGATGACTTTTCTAACGCGATTCAATTTGATCCAAACCACCCTCGCCCTGATGTGCTGGCGGTTCTGGCGATGGAAGGCGGCAAGGCCGCGGGCATGGCGGGAGCAAGCGCCGATTGCGGCATGATGTGGCAGATTGGAATTGATGTGCGGACAGAGTACCGCAACAGGGGTATCGCGGCGGCGCTGACCAACCGATTGGCGATTGAGATTTTGGAGCGTGGGAAGATCCCGTATTATGCGGCGGCGATATGCAACATTGCGTCGCAGCGTACAGCTTACCGAGCCGGGTTCAAACCCGCATGGGCGTGTGTGTATCGGGGGCGGTTTGACGATACGCTGACATCGCCGACAGGATGAGGGAGAATACAATGTTATATATAAAAATGACAGAATCGCCGGACGAAAAAACAGCAATCACACTAAAAATCATGCACTCGCTTCCGGCTTGGTTCAGTCCTCCGGAGAGCATAGAAAAACACGCGATTACCCACAGGGATTATCCATTTTTTATAGCGTATGACAATGATGCACCGATTGGGTTCATCGCGCTTAAAATCCACAACCAATATACCGCCGACATATACAACATGGGAATTTTGGAACAGTATCACCGGCAGGGAATCGGCAGACAGCTTGTAGAATCCGCAGAGCGATATGGTTCTGACAACGGTTTTCTATATCTGACCGTAAAAACTTTGGATTCGTCAGCGGAGTACGAGCCGTATAATCGGACGCGGGCGTTTTATGTGAAGATGGGATTTACTCCGCTTGAAGTCTTTACGACGTTTTGGAATGAGGAAAACCCGTGTTTGTTTTTGGTTAAATATTTAGGAGTGAAGGTATGATTTATTTTCAATCATCCGATATGGGTATTCGTGACATGATCGAGTCAGACGTGGCGGTACGTATGGCTGACGACATAGCGCACGGTTGGGAAACGTCACACGAACGGCATCGGCTCCGCGTAAAGGATGCCGCCGCAAAACGATGTGTTGCGCTTGCGGCGGATTATCACGGTCATCCGGCAGGATTTGTAAGCGTCTATTTCCCCGCTCGCATAAAAGCATATGCAGTGCAAAACATCCCGGAAATCGTAGACTTTGGTGTATTTGAAAAATTCAGGATGCGCGGCGTCGGCGCTAAACTTATGGACATAGCTGAAAAAATCGCCGGCGAACGGTGTGATACCGTATGCCTCGGTGTGGGTTTGCACAGTGGATATGGCGCGGCGCAAAGGCTATATATAAAACGCGGATACATCCCCGACGGCACAGGGGTTTGGTATCAAGACAGAGTTTGCGAACCGTATACCGAATGCCGTAATGATGACGATTTGGTTTTATATCTGTCAAAGATGCTGAGATAGCTATGCCCGGTCAAATCATCAACTTGACGTCATCGCGTACAAAACCTAACAAATCCGCCCCGCGCCATCCGGCGCGGGGCGGTTCCCTTGATTTCCCAGTTATCCCTATTCCACGACCTCATAGTCCGCGTCCACCACATCCGGGCCCGCGCCCGCGTCCGCCGCCCCGGTAAACGGGTCGGGTCCGGGGCCGCCGTCCTGCGGCGGGGCCTGCTGGGCGTAGAGCTTCTCCGCCAGCGGGTAGAACGCCTGCTCCACGGCCTCGGTCTTGGCCTTGATGGTTTCCGTGTCAGTCCCCTTCAGGGCCTCCTCCAGCGCCTCCACCGCGTCCAGAACCGGCTTTTTGTCGTCCTCGCTGATCTTGTCGCCCAGCTCGGTCAGGCTCTTTTTGGTTTGATACACCGTCTGGTCGGCGCGGTTGCGCGTGTCGACCTCCTCGCGGCGCTTTTTGTCCTCCGCGGCAAACTGCTCGGCCTCGCGCACCGCCTTGTCGATGTCGGCCTTGTCCATGTTTGTGCTGGAGGTGATGGTCACGTTCTGGCTCTTGCCCGTGCCCAGGTCTTTGGCCGTCACGTTGACGATGCCGTTGGCGTCGATGTCGAACGTGACCTCAATCTGCGGCACGCCGCGCGGCGCGGGCGGGATGCCGTCCAGGTGGAAGCGGCCCAGCGTCTTGTTGTACTGCGCCATCTCGCGCTCGCCTTGCAGGACATGCACCTCCACCGAGGTCTGCCCGTCGGCGGCGGTGGAAAACACGTTGCTCTTCTTGGTCGGGATGGTCGTGTTGCGCTCAATGAGCTTGGTGAACACAGCGCCCATCGTCTCGATGCCCAGGGACAGCGGCGTGACGTCCAGCAGGAGCAGGTCCTTGACCTCGCCGCCCAGCACGCCGGCCTGAATGGCCGCGCCCATCGCCACGCACTCGTCGGGGTTGATGCCCTTGAACGGCTCCTTGCCGGTAAAGCGCTGCACCGCCTCCTGCACCGCCGGGATGCGCGTCGAGCCGCCCACCAGCAGCACGCGCGCCAGATCGCTGGGCGACAGGCCGGAGTCCTTCATCGCCTGGCGCACCGGGCCCATCGTCTGTTCCACCAGATGCGCGGTCAGCTCGTTGAACTTCGCGCGGGTCAGCGTCATTTCCAGATGCTTGGGGCCGCCCGCGTCCGCCGTGATGTACGGCAGGTTGATGGCGCTGGTTGTCACGCCGGACAACTCAATCTTGGCCTTCTCGGCGGCCTCCTTGAGCCGCTGGAGGGCCACCTTGTCGTTTTTCAGGTCAATGCCCTGGTCCTTTTTGTATTCCTCGCACATCCACTTGATGACGCAGTCGTCGAAATCGTCGCCGCCCAGGCGGTTGTTGCCCGCCGTGGCCAGGACCTCCAGCACGCCGTCGCCGATCTCCAGGATGGACACGTCGAACGTGCCGCCGCCCAGGTCATAGACCATGATCTTCTGGTCATGCTCTTTTTCCATGCCATACGCCAGCGCCGCCGCCGTCGGCTCGTTGATGATGCGCAGGACGTCCAGCCCCGCGATTTTGCCCGCGTCCTTGGTGGCCTGCCGCTGGGCGTCGGTGAAGTAGGCCGGGACAGTGATGACCGCCTGCGTGACCTTGCCGCCCAGATAGCTCTCCGCGTCGGCCTTGAGCTTTTGCAGGATCATCGCGGAAATCTCCTGCGGGGAGTAATTCTTGCCGTCGATGCCCACCTTGCGCCCGGTCCCCATGTCGCGCTTGATGGAGCTGATGGTGCGGTCGGTGTTGGTGATGGCCTGACGCTTGGCGACCTGGCCGACCATGCGCTCTCCGGTCTTGCCGAAGGCGACGACGGAGGGGGTGGTGCGGTTGCCCTCCGGCCCGACGATTACGATCGGCTCGCCGCCCTCCATGACCGCCACGCAGCAGTTGGTCGTGCCCAGATCGATTCCGATGATTTTTGGCATTGTAATAACATCCTTTCCCTGGTTTATTGAGTTAATTCGCCACGGCTACCATCGCGTGCCGCAGGACGCGGTCTCCCATGCGGTAGCCCGGCTGGAATACCTGCACAACGGTGTTTTCGGCCACCCCTTCGTCCTCGAGATGCGAGACGGCCTCGTGGAGGTTGGGGTCAAAGGCCTGCCCCTCCGCCTCGATGCGCGCAACGCCGATCGAGGCCAGCAGCTCGGCGCATTGCTTCAGCGTCATTTCCACGCCTTGCCGGTAGGCGGCGTCGGTACACGGCGCGGCCACGGCGCGCTCCAGATTGTCCATCACCGGCAGCAGGGCCTTGACGGTTTCGGCGCGGACGTCGCCGTACAGCGCCTCGCGCTCCTTCTGGGAGCGCTTGCGGTAGTTGTCGTACTCCGCCATCAGCCGCAGATGCTGGTCCTTCAGCGCGGCCAGCTCCGTCTCCGCCGGAGACGCTTCCGGCGGCGCGGGCTCTTCCGTCTGAGGGGCCGCCTCCGTGCCGGGCGTTTCCGGCGGAAGCTCCGCTTCCCGCTCTTCGGGAATGGGTTTCTTCGGCATATCGTTCCTCCTACTTATGAATCATCCAATTGATCCAGCAGCTCTCCCAGCTTCGAGGCGAAATAGGAAAGCCGGGATTCCAGCCGGGAGTAGTCCATGCGGGTCGGGCCGACGACGCCGATGACGCCGCGCATCCCGTCGGGCAGCCGGTACGAGGCCATCATCACCGAGGCGTCGCGCAGCTCGGCGGCCACGTTCTCCGGCCCGATCAGGACGCGCACGCTGTCGTCCCGCTCCCCGCTCTCGGGAATCAGCGTCTGCCTGCGTTCGGAGAGAAATTCCAGCGTCTTGCGGGCGCGCAGCAGGTCCTGAAACTCGGGCTGCTCCAGCAGCTGCGTCTCGCCGGACAGATAGACCTCCCGCCGGCTGCCCTCCAGCTCGCCCAGCAGCTCCAGCGCGTACGGCAGATACCGCGCCGCGCCGCCGCACAGGGCCGCGCACCGGCGGGACATCTCCTCGGTAAACTCGCTCTGCCCCGCGTAAACGGCGTTCAGGGACTGTGTGAGTCTGGCGACGTCGGCGTACTCCGCCCGGCCGGGCAGGCGCACCCACCGGGTCTTGACGACGCCGCCGTCGGCGGCCAGCACCAGCATCAGCGCCGTCGGGTCGGTCAGGAACGCCTCGATGCGCTGGACGCGCGCGCTTTTGCGGGCCGGCGCGGCGGCGAACGCCGCGTAGCTCGTCAGGCGGGCGACCAGCCGCCCCGCCTCCTCCAGCATCCCGTCCACCTCGCGCAGGCGGCGGCGCATCTCCTGCTGGATGCTCTCCATCTCGCGGAGGCTGAGACGGCGGCGGCGCATCAGCTCGTCGACGTACAGCCGGTAGCCCGCCGAAGTGGGCACGCGCCCCGCCGAGGTGTGCGGGTGTTCCAGATACCCCAGCTCCTCCAGCGCGGACATTTCGTTTCGCAGCGTCGCGGAGGAGACGTTCAGACCGCTCTTTTCCGCCAGGGTCTTGGACCCGACCGGCTCGGCGTTCTCGATAAATTCCTCCACCACCGCGCGGAGGATGATTCGTTTCCGATGATCCACGGCGCGCATCCTCCCCGCGTTTTCCGTTTTGCTTTAGCACTCTGGGCCTAAGAGTGCTAAGACCAATTTACCCCACGGCGGGCGTTTTGTCAAGAGCGAAAATATGAACGATTCGTAAAACCGTCTCTCCCCCCCGGCGGCGGACGGCCCGCCGGCGAAATATATACAATTTGTAAATTTTATTCCACGGCGCCGCGCCCCCCTTTCCATGCCTTTGCGCTTGTGATATACTAGGCGGCATGACATTTACAAGGAGGCCGCTATGCTGCAGCTGAAAAGAATCACCAAGGACTATAAGGCCGGCACGACCAAGGTCGAGGCCCTGCGGGGCGTGGATCTGCAATTCCGGGACAATGAGTTTGTCTCCATCCTCGGGCCGTCGGGCTGCGGCAAGACGACCATGCTCAACCTGCTCGGCGGGCTGGACCGCTATACCACCGGCGATATCATCATCAACGGGAAGTCCACCGAGGATTTTTCCGACCGCGACTGGGATACTTACCGCAACCGCCGCATCGGCTTCGTGTTCCAGACCTATAACCTGATTCCCCACCAGACGGTGCTGTCCAACGTGGAGCTGGCCCTGACGCTGTCCGGCGTATCCCGCGCCGAGCGCCGCGCCCGCGCCGCCGGGGTGCTGGAAAGCGTCGGCCTGAGCGACCAGCTTCATAAAAAGCCCACCCAGATGTCCGGCGGGCAGATGCAGCGCGTGGCCATCGCGCGCGCGCTGGTCAACAACCCCGACATCCTGATGGCCGACGAGCCGACGGGCGCGCTGGACTCCGCCACCAGCGTTCAGATCATGGAGCTCCTCAAGGAAATCGCCAAGGACCGCCTGGTCATCATGGTCACGCACAACGGCGCGCTGGCCGAGCGGTACTCCACGCGCATCATCCGCCTGCTGGACGGGCGCGTGACCGACGACTCCGACCCCTATACGCCCGAATCCCCGGAGGCCCCGCCGCCGAAGCGGAAAAAGACGAAACGCGAAAGGGCGAAGACCTCCATGTCGTTCCTGACCGCGCTCGCGCTTTCCCTAAACAACCTGCTGACCAAGAAAACGCGCACGTTTATGACGGCCTTTGCCGGAAGCATCGGCATCGTCGGCATCGCGCTGATTCTTTCGCTGTCCAACGGGTTCCAGGCGTATATCGACCGGATGCAGGAGGATACGCTGTCCACCTACCCGCTGACCATCGAGGAAACCACCGCCGACCTGATGAACATGGTCAACGCCATGCATGAAATCAACCATCAGGAGCGCGACCAGACGCTGGACAGGATATATTCCAATAACATCGCCAACAAAATCGTCGAGGCGATGATGCAGCAGACCGACACCAACGACCTGGAGGCCATCAAGGCCCTGTTCGACGCCAATATGGACACCCTGGCGCCGCTTCTCAACGACATTAAGTACAACTACACCGCCCGCCTGAACATATATACCCCGAACTATGAGGAGGAAATCAACCAGATCAATCCCTTCCGCCCGTTCGGCGGCGGCCCCGCGGGCGGCGTGGGCGGCCCGGGCGGCATGGCGATGATGGGCGCCAGCATGGAAATCTGGGGCGAGATGCTGGACAATCAGAAGCTGCTGGAAACCCAGTACGAGGTTCTGGCGGGCCGCTGGCCCGCGGAATGGAATGAGGTCGTGCTGGTCGTGGACGAGAACAACGAAATCACGGATTTTGCCATGTACGCGCTGGGGCTGCGCGACGCCGGCGAGCTGAGCGAAATGTACCGGGCGTTTCAGTCCGGCGACGACTACGAGGCCGCCGGGCGGACCATCCTCGCCTATGAGGAGGCGCTGGCGCTGACCTACCGGTTTGTGCCGTCGGCGGCGTATTTCAAGCAGGCCGGAGACGGCTGGCTGGATATGCGCGACGACGAGACGTACATGCGCGGGGTGCTGGAAACGGCCGAAATCATCCGCGTCGTGGGCATTCTGCGTCCGGCGGAGGGCGTGGAAATGGCCTCTATAGCCAGTACGATCGGATACACCCGGGCGCTGACCGAGCATATTGTCGAGGTCACGGCCAACGCGGACATCGCGCGGGCGCAGATGGACGACCCCGACACCGACGTCTTCACGGGCAAGCCCTTCGCCGCCGAGGACGGCACGGAGGAGCCCTTTGACATCTCCTCTTTGCCGGAGGAACAGCAGGCCTATCTCGCCTCGCTGAGCGAGGAGGAGCGCGCGGCGCTGCTGGCGAGCTATTCGGAGACCTCCTCGGCGACCTATGAGGGCAACATGCGGCGCTTCGGGTCCATATCGCTGGACGTGCCGACCTCCATCGCGCTGTATCCCGTCGATTTCGCCGCTAAGGAGGAGCTGACGGAATTCATCCGGAGCCACAACCGCGAAATGGCCGACACGGGGCAGGAGGAGCTGACGATTCACTACACGGACTTCGTCGGCCTGCTCCTCAGCTCCGTCAGCACAATCATCAACGCCATCAGCTATGTGCTGATCGCGTTCGTGTCGATTTCACTGGTCGTCTCGTCCATTATGATCGGCATCATCACCTATGTCTCCGTGCTGGAGCGCACCAAGGAAATCGGCATTTTGAAGGCCATCGGCGCGAGCCGCAGCGACATCTCGCGCGTGTTCAACGCCGAGACGCTGATCGTGGGCTTTGTGGCCGGGGCGCTGGGCATCCTGGTGACGGCGCTGATCTGCATTCCCGGCAACATGATCATTCACCATCTGACCGGCATCGCCAACGTGGCGGTCCTGCCGTGGGCCGGCGGCGCGATTTTGGTGGGCCTGAGCATGATCCTCACGCTGATTGCGGGGCTGATCCCGTCGCGCATCGCCGCCAAGAAAGACCCGGTGGAGGCGCTGAGAAGCGAGTAGGGGGCCGGCGGGCGGCGGCAGGAGATGGCCCGTCAGTCCCGCACCCACGCCACATGCCCCGCGAAGGCCTTCAAATCCCCCGCCGCCGCGACTCCGCTGTCTGCGCCCGCGGGCCGCAGATGGAATACGATATTGGCCGCCGCGGCCCGGGCGTTTTTCCTCGCCTCCTCCGCGCTGGCGCCGGTGGCGATGACATAGGCGTATCTGTGCCCCATCGAGGACGGCGGATACAGGACCTGCCCCTTGCGCGGCTTGACGTAGACATGCTCGGCGCCGGGGCTTTCCTGTGCTTTCTGTTTGCCGGTGACCTTGACCAGCGTTCCCCCCGCGGGCACGACGACGTATTGCAGAAAAGCCTCTTTGATGAACTCCGGGGTAAGGTCCGGCTCTTGCCCCAGCGCGAATTTCAGCGTCTCCTTGACCAGATCGACGCCATACGCGGTCTGGATGAACAGGTTCATCGCGCCGCCCGCGATTCGCGGGTTGGCCTCGATCAGGCCCCACCCGCCGCCGGCGCGCCGCAGCTCCAGATGGCAGGGGCCGTCCCGCATCCCGTAGGCGTTCAGGATGGACGCCGCCGCCGTTTCCAGAGAGCGGTGCGGCTCGCTGTCCCGTTCCGTGACCATCCGGTAGCCGGTGATGATGAACCGGCCCGTGTAGGTAATCTCCTGCTCGACGACCGCCGCGATGCGGACCCGGCCGTCCGCCGCCAGCGTTTCGGTCAGGTACTGCGGGCCGTCCAGATACTGCTCCGCCAGGACGGGAGCGCCCGGATACTGGGCCCGCAGCCGCTCAAAGGCGGCCTTGTACTGCTTGTAGGTGCAGACCCGGTGAACGTCCCTGGACGACGACGAGACGGGGGATTTCAGCACCAGCGGCAGATGCCGGGCCATATCCGCGGTGAACAGCGGGCTGTCGGCGACCCGGAAAAACGGCGTGCAGGGCGTGCCGGCCAGCAGCTTCCGCGACCGGATTTTATCCTGCATCGCCGCGATGGCCGCTTCGGAAAATCCGCGCAGGCCAAGCTCACGCGCCAGCACGGCGGCGGTATGGCAATACGGGTCGATGAAGCTGACGACCGCGCGGATGTCCAGACGGTTCATTTGCAGCTGGCGGATGGCCGAGCGCACCTCGCCGATCCGGTCGATATCGCAAACCCGGACCGAATGGGCATGGGGAAAGTCTGTCATTCTGCCGGGCTCCCGGGCGGTCAGCAGGACCGTATAATACTGCAGCTCCTCCGCGGCCCTGAGCGCCTCGCAGCTCGAGCCGGATTTACAGGAACCGATGAACACGATGGTTTTCATGGAACAACCTCGCTTGGGCCTTGAGAATCGGGCAGGGCGGCCCCGGCCTGGTTCCGGCTTTCCGCCAAATAAATCGCGTACCCGACCGAGCGCCTGACCACGCTCAGGTCCGCGCCGAGCACGGGAGGATGGCCCGGCCTCCAGTTGACCTCGTAGATGTACAGCCTGCGCTCCGGGTCCAGGCCGACGTCGATGCCCAGCTCGCCCGGCGTCTCGCCGTACAGCTCCGCCTGGATTTCCTCCATCTGCGCGGCCAGCTGCAAGGCAAACATCTCAAGGGTTTTCCGGACGGCGCGGGCGTCCCGCCCGAACTCCCTCTCCAGGAACGGCTCCAGCGCGCAGACGCAGCCTCCCCGGCTGATGTTGCATACGATCCCGCCGTCGGGGGAGATCCTCGGGTAGACGGCGGAGACCGCCCAGCGGCCCCGGCGGTCCTTTTGCGTGTGCAGCCGGAAATCGTAGGGCGCGCCGTCCTTCGTGCGGCAGCGGATATACGGCTGCGCCAGATATTCCGTTCCGGCGATTGTCTCCTCAATGAAGCGCTCCGTCTCGTCCGCGCCGCGGGCCGGGACCTCCGCGCCGGAGAACACCCTGAGGGTCCCGTTTTCCCGCGCGAGGTAATATACGCCCGTGCCCTGACAGCCCCAGGAGGGCTTCAGCACAAGCTCCGGATACCGCTCCAGCAGACGCAGAACCTGCCGGGCGGACAACACCTTCTCAGAGGGGATCAGGTAGTCTGAAAACGCCCGGTATCGCTGTAAATTGCGGAACACGGTCAATTTGTCGCCGACCGCGCAGTGGGTAAACGGGACTTGCCCCCGCAAGCGGTCGGCCGTCTCGTTTTGACTGTCCCGCGAAAATCCGACGACATTGCAGACCGCGTCGGGCAGACGGCTGACGGTGCGCGTCCACCCGCCCCGTTCATAGACGTATCCCCGGACGGACCCTGCTTCCAGGTCCACCGCTCCCGGCGAGAAATACAGCAACCGGGCGCCCTCGGCCCCGGCGGCCGCGGCGAAGGCGTAGGCCCGGTTCAGCCCGAAGGGCCGTTTCCGATAGTGCATATAACCGATCAGCACCATAGTCCGCTCCGTATGTTTTACAGGATATTCCATTGTATGCAGGGGCCTTGCTTTTTGCGCCGGGGGATGATAAAATACTATAATAATCGTGAGGTGACAACGCATGGCTGACGGAAAATCGAACATCAATGTGCAAATTGACACCGGCATTCAGGAACTTGCCGCACAGTTTTTTGAGCGCATGGGGCTAGACCAGACGACGGCGATAGATATGTTTTACAGGCAGACCATAGCCGAGCGCCGTCTGCCGTTTCAGCCGACGGTGATGCCTACTCTTGACGAGCAGCTGTCCGAAGCGCTTCTTAAAAGAAGCTCGGAAGAAGTCGAAGTCGAGATAGACGGCGACGGGAATATCACAATAGACAAAGACAAGCACCCCGACCTCTACGACTGGGCGGTGAACGGCTGATGAAGCCAGTTGAGGTCTATATATCTTATATTTATTCCGCCGCTGTTCACAAGCGCCCGCGAATTTCCTTCGTTTCAAAATTGCCTTGACTTTTTTCCGGAATCAATTATAATGGATTCACCCCCTTGGAAAGGGTGTTTCCCTTTATTATCCGTGTTTCGCCAGTATCGTTCGCTTTTGAGGGATGTCTGTGAAAACAAAACATGAGATTTCTGCGGGTGTAGTTCAGTGGTAGAACTCCAGCCTTCCAAGCTGGTCGCGTGGGTCCGATTCCCATCACCCGCTCCACAGGAAAACCCTGCAGCCGTAAGGGCTGCAGGGTTTTTGGCTGGGGTGGGTAAACGGATTCGAACCGTCGACATCCAGAACCACAATCTGGCGCTCTAACCGACTGAGCTATACCCACCGCGTCTGTACGCTGACCCAGTATAGCGCATTTCGCTCCCGCTGTCAAGCCGTGAAATTTTCGCCCTTATCCCTCCCCGCGCACCGCGTTTGTCGGGGGCGCACACGCCGCAGGGCGCGGTGCCTCCCCAAACGCGCAACCCGCCTTAAAATCCTCCGTCACGCCTGGCGGCGTGCCACCTCCTTTACGAAAGGAGGCTTACGCGCCCTGTAAGGCTCCCCGCTTCCCCTGTCGCCGGGGACTTGAATCAGCTGTACATCCGGTGTATAATAACCTTCCGCAATCCCATACAACCCTTGGAGGTGAAGCCGCCATGCCATTTTATGATCTGCGCTGCGCCGCCTGTGACCGGGAGTTCAACCTCCTGGCCTCCGTCACGGACAAGACCGAGCGGCGGATTGCCTGCCCGGAATGCGGCTCGCGTGAGCTGGAGACGGTCTTCAAGGCGGCCCCCGCCTATCTCAAGGGCGGCGGCGGCAAGGGTCCCGAATGCCCCAAGCGCCATATCTGCGGCTCGGGCTGTCCTCACGGGGGGCTGTAGTACACCGTAACATCTAAAAGTTTACGCCGGTCGCCCCGGACGCCATATATGGCGTCCCTACACGGATGTCATGTTTTAGATTGTACATTGCGGCAGGGCGTTTTGGCTATGCGTATTCCCGCAGCGCCTTCACAGCCTTTCCGTTCAGCAGCGCCAGCGCCAGCAGGTTCGGCGCGGCCATCAGGCCGTTGAACATGTCCGACACCGCCCAGACCGACCGCAGCCCGCTGACCGCGCCGACCACAACGGCGGCGATGAAGCACACCCTGTACACCGTCACGGCACGCGCCCCCATCTGCTCTCCGGCCAGATAGGCCGCCCCGCGCTCGCCGTAGCAGCTCCAGCCCAGCAGCGTGGCAAACGCGAACAGCGTCAGCGACGCCGACACGAACACGCCCCCCGCCGGACCCAGCGAGGCCGACACGGCCCGGGCGGTCAGCGCCGCGCCCTCCGCGACGGGCCGGCCCGCGCGCAGGGCCGCGGCATACGCCTCCGGGTCGTACACCCCGGAGGTCAGGATCACCAGCGCGGTCAGCGTACACATCACCAGCGTGTCGGCGAACACCTCAAACATACTCCAAAGCCCCTGCTCGGCAGGGGTTTTCGCGTCCGACGCGCTGTGGACGATCACCGAGGAGCCAAGCCCCGCCTCGTTGGAGAACACGCCGCGCGAGACGCCCATGCGCATGGCCTGCAAAATGCCGTAGCCCGCCGCGCCGCCCGCCGCGCCGCGGAGCGTGAACGCCTCCCGGAGGATCAGCGCAAAGGCGTCCGGGATCGCCCCGGCGCGCAAAAACAGACACGCCAGCATCCCCCCGCTGTAGACGACGACCATCAGCGGGACCAGCAGCTCCGTCACGGAGGCGACCCGCCGCAAGCCGCCCAGAATCACCAGACCGGCCAGCGCGGCGGTCACCAGGCCGGACGCCGCCGGCGGCACGGCAAAGCTGTCGGACAGCGCGGCGGCCAAGGAGTTGACCTGCGTCATGTTGCCGATGCCGAACGACGCCAGCACACAGAACAGGGCGTACAGCCGCGCCAGCGGCTTCAGGCCCAGACCGCGCTCTATATAGCCCATCGGGCCGCCCTCCCACTGCCCCCCCGCGCCGCGCCGGCGGTAGAGGATGCCCAGGGCGTTCTCGGCAAAGCCGGTCATCATGCCGAGGAACGCGCTGACCCACATCCAGAAAATCGCGCCCGGCCCGCCCAGCGCCAGCGCGGAGGCGACGCCGGCGATGTTGCCGGTCCCGGCGGTCGCGGCCAGCGCGGCGGACATGGCCTGAAGCTGCGAGAGCGAAACGCCGTCGCGGCTCTTCCGCGCGCCGCCGCGGCGGAAGAGGGAGCCGAGCGTGCCCGCCAGCCACAGCCGCCAGCCGCGCACCTGGAACCAGCGCGAGCGCACGGAATACAGCAGGCCCACGGCCATAAACGCGCCCAGCGCCGCCGGGCCCCAGATCAAGCGGTTGATCGCCTCAACGAACGGCATGTACATCCCTCCGTGGTCCATGCTTATGCCGCGAAAGGGACGGATAGAAATTGAAAAATTCAAATGGAAATTATCTGGAATCCTAAAACGCGGCGGCAGGGGAAAGAATTATGTTGACGAATTATGTCGAAAGATTATGACAACGGATTATGTAAAACGATTATGTGAAGGGGTTATGTGAAAGGATTACGTTGACGGATAACACGTCAATCGCATTTATAGCACACACACCGTAGGGGACGCGGCCCTCCGCGTCCCGCAAAACGTCCCCAACGCACCCGGCGCGGGAAACGGCGGACGTTTTGGGAAACGGCGGACGTTTGAGGAAACGGCGGACGCACACAGTGCGTCCCTACAGGAAAACGGGGGATCCGAAGATGTCTGTTTGTTAGGGCAGTTCACTGTGGAGACAGCAAAGAAAGTGCAAGGGTATGGCCGGGAAGAACAAAGAAGACCCAAAGAGTGAAACCTAGAAACCGAGGCCAGGACAGCTAGGACAAGACCCTTACGGTGAAAGGCAGTGTCTCGCACAAACAAAACCCCCGTATTACCCGCGAGAGGGGCTGGGGGACTGCCAAGTCCCCCAGTGGGGGGTCCGGGGGAGACCTCCCCCGGGAATGCCTGAACACTACCCAAA
>Ga0099364_10005919_pt1 | contig 17974 bp, 13 predicted proteins | sample TergutTh196P3_FD_73070 | JGI IMG/M metagenome (GOLD analysis project Ga0099364, IMG submission 73070) | Microcerotermes parvus P3 segment gut microbial communities from Pointe-Noire, Republic of the Congo - Th196 P3 | ecosystem: Host-associated > Arthropoda: Insects > Digestive system > Gut ...
GCCGGGAAAACCCTTCAAATCCCCCACTAGTCCAGCTGTGGAGTTTTGCTATGCAAAACTCCCAAGAAAAAATCCGGAGGATTTTTTCGGATCGGAGAGGGGGGATTTGAACCCCCGACATCGTGGTCCCAAACCACGCGGAATAGCCACTATCCTACCCTCCGGTGTTTCTTTTATTTTGCCGACTTTTTTCTATCCATTCAATATGCTAATATAGCTCTATGAAGATTGAAGTGTATTCACCAACCATCAGAAGGAAAGAGATGGATGCTGTACTTACATCAATGGTAGAAGACCGTCTTGGACCTGGCGAGTATACCCGTTTTCTTATCCAAACTGCCAGGGAAATCTTTGGTTTTGATTATTGTCTTGCCCTGCGCAGTCCTGTTTTTGCTTTGCAGTTGGCGCTGGAGGCATTAATTGCCGTTTCTGACAACCGGGAAGCAAATGGGGAAACTATTTCCAGAGGGAAAGGGGTTATTATATCTGCCTTGTCTCCCATGTATTATGAACGGGTTATAAAAAGTTTGGGTCTTTTTCCCCTGTATTGCGATACTGCCGAAGATTCGCCGCTTATGGCAGCAGATAAAATAGAAGCACTTCTTGCGGTAAAACCGCTTTGTGTTATTTTTCATGAAAGTCTGGGTTTTCTTTGGGAAGCGCAAATGCTCTCTGATTTGGGTATTCCGGTAATCGAAGATTGTTCCCAAAGCGCACAAACCTATTTGGATGGAAAAATAGCCGGTTCTTTTGGAACTTTTGCAATTATGGGCCTGGAAGAAAAAGATATGATCACAGCCGGAGGAGGTGCGCTGCTTTTTGCCGCAAGCCGCCGTGATGCAGCAATCCTGCGTTCTTTGGGGGAATTGCCTCCGGAGTACCAATTACCTGATATAAATGCAGCCATGGCTGCTGTCCAGTTACGAGAGGCGGAAAAAAACCTTTTACGGCGAAGAGAGCTGGCCGAAGGATATATGCATGCTGCGCTTCAAACCAGACATAAGCGCTTTAGGGAAGCAGATGGACTGGATTATAATCATTTTGCTTTTTCTTTGATACTGGAAAGCGGTGTAAAAGAAGTAAAGTCCTATGCAAAACGAAAGGAGATTGCAGTTGCAGAAGCTTTTGATGCTACACTGGCAGGCAGCGGTATTATTCCTTCTGCCCAATGTCCCAATGCTGCATCCCTGGCTCTAAGAACTGTGCTTTTTCCCCTATACCCGCGGCTTAGTGCGATCTCTGCACAACATGTGGCCAGACTTATAACGACTCTTCCATGACAAAAGGAGAAAAAACCAAATAGGCATGTCTAAAAAAGCATTGCTGTTTATTAATAAAAAAAAGCCCGCTGCCATTGAACTTGCACAAGAAATTCGCACTGTTCTGGAAAAAAACCGATACACATTAGACATTTATTCAAATAATGAAAAAACAAATAATAATCCTACAGCAATGGATCTAAGTATTAGTTTGGGGGGAGATGGAACTGTCCTTCATGCTGCCAGACTTATGGGGCCTCTGGGAACACCGCTTTTGCCGGTAAATCTGGGCAGCCTGGGATTTATTGCAGCAGTACTTCCTTCGCAATGGGAAGAAGTCTATGATAAATGGGAAAATGGAAAGGCAATAATTTCCCGGCGCCTTATGCTGGATGTCAGCGTAGAACGAAAAGGTTCTCTTGTTTATAAGGGCTGCTGCCTAAACGATGTGGTAGTTTCCAGTGCGGGGATCGCCAAACTGGTACGCCTGGAAGTGGAAGCCTTAACCGCCTGCGGAGACAGAATAAAACTGGGGCCTTTTAGAGCAGACGGCTTAATTGTTGCTACTCCCACCGGTTCAACAGCTTATTCTGTAGCAGCCGGCGGACCTATTATCGATCCGGAAATGGATCTTGTTATCATTAATCCTATCTGTCCTTTTACCCTTGCCAATCGTCCCATTGTGGTTCCTTCTGACGAAAAAATTGTAGTATTGGTAGAACATGGACAACGGAACCCGGTTATTCTAACCATAGACGGACAGTTAACCGAGCCGCTGGAAAGCGGTGATAAAATAAACATAGATCGTTATCCAAAAACTCTTGCATTAATTGCATCTGATCGCTGTACATTTTACCAGGCTTTACGGACAAAACTTTCCTTTTCCGGAGGAACCCATGCTTGAAGAACTTTCCATCCGTAATTATGCGCTTATAGACAACCTAACTATTTCTTTCGATAACGGTCTGAATATACTTAGCGGCGAAACCGGAGCTGGAAAGTCGATTATTGTTGGTTCTTTAAGTTTTCTGTTGGGAGGCAAGGCAGGAGCGGATGTAATCCGTACAGGATGCGACGAAGCGGGCGTTTCGGCCCTTATCCGTATCGGAGAAGACAATGCCGAAGTGTTAGAGTGGCTTGCCGGCCGGGACATGGCTGCCGATGAAAACACGATAGTTGTACGCCGCAATATAAAGGTATCGGGCAGATCTTCCATATATGTGCAGAATATTCCGCTGACACGGGGGGAACTGGGAGAGCTAATGGGTATGCTCTTTGATCTGCATGGCCAGCATGATCATGAATCCCTGCTTCGAAAAGATACTCACCGCCGCTGCCTGGATCGTTTTGCCGGCCTGGAAGAAGAAGCTGCTGCCTTTAACGGGATTTTTATGGATCTTGCCGAGAAGAAAAAAGCCCTGGAATTATACCGTGATTCCCAGCGAAACCGTGAAGATCGAATTGAACTGCTTTCCTATGCAATAGAAGAAATCAGCAAAGCCGATCCAAAAACCGGAGAAAGCAAAGAACTCGAAGCAGAAGCCCAGCGGCTTGCTTCATTTGAAAAGCTTACACGGGAAATAGAGAATGCCAGCGGATTTTTATTTGATCAGGAAGGATCATTATTAAACTTTGCCCGCAAGGCCCGTTTGGCTTTAGAAGCAGCTTCTTCCATGGACGAAAGCCTGGCAGGACTTTGCAGGCGTATGGACGATCTATACTTTGAAACAGAGGATCTTTCTTCGGAACTGCGGCATTACCGGGATGGGCTTTCCTGGGAACCAGACCGTCTGGAAGAGGTACAGGAAAGACTGGGACTCCTTTATAAATTAAGAAAAAAATATGCTCAAAGCGGTGTTTCGGCAGAAATGAACGGAGAAACAACAAGGGAAACAAATACCGAAGAAGCCATTCTTGCCTATAAAACCAGGGCAGAGCAGGAAATAGAAGCCCTGTCGCAGTCCGAAGAAAACCGGGAAAAAGCTGCTGCCGAGATTGCAGTCCTAGAGAAAACAATTGCCGTAAAAGCTGCACAACTAAGTACAAAACGGACATCGGCAGCGCAAAAACTGGGAGAACAAATCAACGATATCTGTAAAAGACTTGGTATGCCCAAAGCAAAACTTGCCGTTAATGTCATTTCCAAGGGTAAGGGGCCCAGCGGTAACCTTATTTGCGGCCCCTGGGGTTCCGACGATGTAGAAATCCTTATTTCCGCCAACCCCGGCGAACCCCTAAAGGAACTAAACCGTATTGCCTCCGGAGGAGAATTATCACGGGTAATGCTGGCAATAAAAACCGTCCTGGCCGAATCGGACAGTATAGAAACACTGGTTTTTGACGAAATAGATGCAGGCATAGGAGGAGAAGTAGCCCTTGCAGTAGGTGATTATCTAAAAAAAATGGGAACCTTTAAACAAATATTCTGCATTACTCACCTTGCCAGTATTGCCGTCCGGGCAGATAACCATATCCTTGTAGAAAAAAAGGAAACACAGGGCAGGACCCAAACCATAGTAAGCCTTCTTTCCGGTAAAAGCCGAAAGGAAGAAATTGCCCGCATGCTGGCAGGCGATTCGGCAGGAGAAACAGCACTTGCACATGCCGATGATTTACTGTCAAAATATAGTAAGGGGAATTAATAAATAATATGGCAAAAATAACCAGTGCAGAAAAAAGTTTTTATATCGATAGAATTAAGCCATACAGGGAAAAAATAAACGAGATCAGTTCCAAAGAAAAAAGTATGCTTTTGGAAATTCAGAAAAAATGCGACGATGCTGCATTTAAACGCCTTACTCTTGTAGAAGAAATGCTCAATCTGGCATCCTATCAGATAATTATTTCCCTGGTGTCACAGGCCCGCCTTAAAGTAAAAGAAGAAAATTCCCTTAATGATGCCCGAAAATCCCTGTATAAAAGCGTTATTTACCTGGAGCAGGTTGTAAGCAATTATGTAGATGCTCCATATACAGATTACGAGGATAAACTGGAAGAAATAAACTCTTTGGATGCAAAAAGCCGCTATAGATTGATAAAAAAAATGGGCCTTGCCATTAACCTTCTGGAAAATGCCTATGGAGATAATACAAAATGGCGCTGGACCTTTGTAGAACTGGAAGGCCGCTTTGCGGCAGTGGCAAAAAATATTCTGGATATAAAAAATGCAATAAGCAATTCTGATCCCCGCTCGCCCCATTATGAACCTACGGTATACCATTTGCGTATGATTAAAAAACTGTTAAACCAGGCAGCCGACCGCTACCGGGGAAAGTATGAATTATCTACAAGCCGTATCGATGACTTTAAACAGGGAATTAATTTTCTTAACTCATTGCGGCGTATCCTTGTACTCCTCGGCGACAGGGAAGAAGCAGAAACTGTAAAAAAGAAGCTGGAAATATGGTCGGCAAAACTGGAAACCGATATTAAACGAATGGAATCCCAGAAAAAAGTGTGAAACAAGACCATACTCCGGCCCTAAAAGAATTCCGGACAATCCTGCCTTATCTAAAAAAATATCGCCGTCCTTATGTACTGGGCTTTTTATGCCTTCTGGCAGTTGATGGAGCCCAGGCTCTTATCCCCCAGTTTATTCGTGCAGCAGTAGATACCATTACAGGCGGAAATTTTGAGATAAAGCAGATAGTATTGCTCTGCCTAGGTATGCTGGGTGTAATGGCCCTTGTTGCATCGGGGCGTTTTTTATGGCGTTATTTTCTTCACGGTTCTTCCCGCAGAATAGAAACAGAACTGCGCGATAAGCTCTTTTCCCATTTACTTACCCTTTCTTACGATTTTTATCAAAAGCATAAAATAGGCGATATTATGGCAAGAGCCATTCACGACCTTCATCAAATCCGCATGGCAATTGGCTGGGGTCTTGTTACACTGGTTGACGGCACTATAATGACCACTGCCATTTTAATTATCATTTTTGTTCAGGACCCCCGGACAGCCGCTTTTTGTATTATTCCCCTGCCGCTTATAACAATTCTAATGCTTTTATTCGGCAAAGCCATAGGGAGGCGTTTTTACCGGGCAAACGAAACCTATTCTGCCATGAGCGATACAGTACAGGAAACCTTTGCCGGTATTCGGGTGGTAAAATCTTTTGTAAAGGAATGGTGGTTTGCCCGGAAGTTTGAAAAATCCAACGATGATTACCGGAAAGCCAATATGGAAGTAATTAAAATTTACGGCGCTTTTTTTCCCTTGGTTAGTTTTCTGGCCGGGCTAACCACTATAATCCTTCTTTTGGTGGGGGGCCGGCGTGTTGTTTTAGGACAGATAAGCGCCGGAGAACTGGTTGCATTATTTGCATATTTACAAATGTTAATATGGCCCCTAATGGGCACGGGTTTTATGGTAAGTATGATCCAGCGCGGAGCGGCCAGCATGCGCAGGATCAATGAACTATTAAACTCTATACCTTCCATAAGCGATCCGGAACATCCTAAATCTGCTTTGTATTCTAAGAATAAAGATATACCGCTTATTGAATTAAGAAATCTGCAATTTTCCTACAATGCTTCTGTTCAGGTATTAAATGGTATTTCACTTTCCGTTCCAAGAGGCAGTATTCTGGGAATACTGGGAAAAACCGGTTCGGGCAAATCGACCTTAATTAAAACCCTCATGCGTATGATAGACCCTCCGGAAGGAACTATTTTTGTTGAAGGTATAGATATAAAACACTGGAAATTGCAGGACTTACGCCGGCTTTTTGGAGTAAGTCCCCAGGACAGTTACCTTTTTTCCGATTCCATTAAAAACAATATTGCCTATGGAATTAAGGATACAGAAGATCTCATTGAGGATCAAAATGATCAACAAAATATATTGTCTTTTTCCCATGTGCAGCTTTGCTGGACAGCGCTCAAAAAGGCAGCTACTGTTTCTGCCCTGGAAAATGATCTTGCAGCTTTTGCCGGTGGCTGGGATACCCTTATTGGGGAGCGGGGATTAACCTTATCCGGCGGACAAAAGCAGCGAGTTGCCATTGCCAGGGCCTTGTTATCTGCGCCGGAAATACTGGTGTTGGACGATGCCTTTTCTGCAGTAGATGCAGAAACAGAGAAATCAATCCTAACGGGAATTATTGCAGAACGGCACAATAAAACTACCATTATTATTTCCCATCGTGTTTCTACCCTAAGCTGTGCCGATACGGTTGCAGTTTTGGATGAAGGAAAAATCAAGGAACTGGGCAGTCCCAAAGAATTGCTTCGATTGGGCGCTTATTTTGCACGCATGGCCGAACTCCAGCGCCTTGGAGAAAGCGCCGAAGCCAGAGCTGCGTCCCTGTCTGCCGACAGACAGGAAAGACAGGAAAATCAACATGGCTGATTCCGGTTATTTTGAAATTGAAGAGGTGGTAAAAGAATACGATTCAAAAATTGCCGCCCGGATTTTTTCCTATCTAAAACCCTATAAACTCCTTGCAATCATAACACTGGCATCTTTGGCTTTTTCTACACTGGGAGAATTACTGGTACCAATACTGCAGCAGCGGCTTATTGACAGGGCCATTATGTCCCGTTATCTGCTCCTTATGCCAAATGACAGCCAGAACCTTGGAGCCGAAACCAGGCGGACCCTTGACGAATTAATTTCCACAAATGGGACCATAACAATAAACAGCAAGCAGCCGGAAGGTTTTTATGTCTATGTACCCTGGGACGAAAAACTTCGTATCTCCAGCCGGGCAGAAAGAGAATTAACATCTTTCGGAATATTAAATACCAGCCGCTGGTATGCTTTTATATTTCCCGAAGATCCATTAGCGCGTGCATCTGTTAATACCTTAATGGAACAGTATCCGCAGATCTTTGTACGGGGAAATAACGCTGCTGCTCTTACCATAGAAAACCTAACCCTCCTCTCACCGGATGAAAAACAAATAATTCGATTCCGTGATATTTCGCGCATAACTACAACAGTACTAATAATTCTGGCTGTATTAATTGCCGTTTTTGCATTTACCTTTATTCAAACCTGGACCTCGTCGCTTATTGGTCAAAAGGTAATGAAAGATATACGCCTTGAGCTCTTTAAAAAAACAGGAGAGCAATCCACAGCATTTCTTTCCCGCCATCCTGTGGGACGTATTGTTACCAGGCTTACCGGCGATGTAGAGACGCTTAATGGTTTTTTTACAGAGGTACTTATAGCATTTTTAAAAGATATTTCGATTATGACAGGCGCACTTATTACCCTGTTTATTTTGTCTCCTAGACTGGCAGGAATAACGCTTCTTACTCTTCCTCCGGTACTGGTGGTTACTGCTTTTTCCAGGGTACGTGCAAGAGATGCATTTAGGCAGCAGCGCGCTGCTTCATCCGGATTAAATTCCTATCTATCTGAACGTCTTTCCGGAATACAGGTTGTTCAGCTTTTTCTGGGAGAAAGACGAAGCAGAAAGGAATTTGGCATGCGGAACAGGGATTTTTTTAAGGCTAACATGGCAGAAATGTATGTCTATGCAATATTCCGGCCTATCATAGATTTTCTTTCCACTTTTACCACAGCAACAGTAATTGCCATGGGGGCAATTTTTGTTTTAAACCTTTCTCTTTCACTGGGAGTATTAATTGCCTTTATTAACCTTGTGGGGTTGTTTTATGCTCCGGTAATGGACATTGCAGAAAAATATACCCTGTTACAAAGTGCCATGGCAGGAGGTGAACGGGTTTTTGCCCTTTTGGACACAGACGAAAAAATACCCGATAAAGGGACACAAAATATTGAAAGCGAAAACAGAAATACAGAGGGCGAAGTAAAAAGCAGTATACTCCGCGGCCATATTGATTTTAACGAGGTAAATTTTACCTATAAAGAAGGGGAAGAAGTTCTCAAAAATGTTAGTTTTACGGTAAAACCCGGAGAAATGGCTGCTATTGTGGGGTATACCGGTGCAGGAAAAACAACAATTATTAATGTACTTACCCGGCTTTGGGATATACAGAAGGGAACAATAAGCCTTGACGGCATACCAATACAAAACATTCCCCTTTCGCAACTGCGCCGCCAGGTTCTGCCGGTTTTACAGGAAGTATTTCTTTTTTCCGGTACTGTAGCAGAAAATATTTCCCTTGGACTTCCTATTGAAAGAGATCTTATAATACAAGCTGCCAAAACCGTTCATGCAGATGAGTTTATCAGTGCCCTGCCCGAAGCTTACGATACTATACTTTCCGAAGGAGCATCCAATATTTCTTCCGGACAGAGGCAGCTTATCAGCTTTGCTCGTGTTATTGCCCATAATCCTGCCATAGTAATTTTGGACGAAGCTACAAGTTCCATCGATACAGAAACAGAACGGCTTATCCAGCTTGGAATACAGCAGGTTCTTTCTGACAGGACTTCCATAGTTATTGCCCACCGGCTTTCCACCATTCGCCATGCAGACAGAATACTTGTACTTTCCGGAGGCACTCTGGTAGAAGAAGGCCGCCACGACGAGCTTATAAGTCTGGGCGGCCTTTATGCAGGACTTTACAATTTACAGTTCTCTGCAAGCTATTGAAGCAAAACCGCTGCCTGCTGGTGATTCCAGCGCCGGGCAATGTCCGCCGGGCTTTCTGCAGCAATATTTCGTACATTTTTATTTGCACCAAGTTCCAATAAAACAGTAATCAGGTCGATTCTTCCTGTTTGCGCAGCATAGTGCAGTACAGTATTTCCTGTACTGTCCCGGGCTGTAACTGCATTTCCGGAAAACAAGGAACGAATTTCTCTTTCGCCCATGGCCAATGCAGCAGTAGTTGGAGTTTTGCCGTCGGCAGCGGGAATAAAAACATCAGATCCTGCATCTACCAGAATTTTAGCTTCTTCCAAAGCATTATAATCCAAAGCAAGCCGCAGGGGAGTTCTTCCTTCCGAATCTACAGCAGAAACCCTGGAACCGCGGTTAATTATTATGTTTACTATTTCTATAGATGCCCGCTGATTAATTGCAATATGCAGGGGAGATAGTCCTTCGTCATCTGCCATGGTAACCCTGTCTCTGGTAAGCAATGTAGCTACCATAACCGGAGAAGTTGCAATTGCAATCTGGAAAGGAGTTATTCCGGCAGCATTGCGTGCATGTATGGGAGCGCCGCTGTTTAACAATAATGTAACAAGATCAGTACGCTGTAAAGAGACAGCCAGATGCAAGGGAGTGTCTCCGTTATTGTTCCTGGCAATGGTATCTGCACCAACATTAATGAGCCGTTCTGCAGAACCGGGAAATCCATTTTGAACAGCTTCCATTAATGGAGTGTTTCCCTGTGTATCCCGCAGTTCGATATCTGCCCTTCTGTTTATCAATGCAATTTCTGATGTAGAAAGACCCAGGCGGACAGCTTCATGGAGAGGAGATCTTCCTGCCAGGTTTTGTACATTAACGCTGTTCCCTGCTCCAATCAATGCATCAAAAGAATTATGAGCATCCCAGCGGACAGCGCTGTGCAGAGGGCTGTTTCCCTGGACATCTCTGACATTAATCGAAGCCCCGGCTACCAATAGTGCCCGGATAGTTTCCGGCGAATTGGCGCGGGAAGCCATAAAAATCGGCGTTTCACCCATGGCATTGGCAGCTTCCAGGTTGGAACCCCTTCGTATAAGAAGAGGCACATGAGCAGCAAGTCTCCATTGAGAAGCATAATGAAGGGCGGTATTTCCCAGGCCGTCTCTTTGTTCCAGTGTTTGTTGTGTTAACATCCATTCGCGAATTGGGCCGGGAGCATGGAATGCCATATACAGCGGGTTTTCACCATGAGAATTTTGTGCAAAGATATCTCCCCCACGGGAAATCAAAAGCATTCCAGCCTGTTCATAATTTACCTGCACGGCAATATGAAGAGGAGTATTCCCGCTGTTGTTCCGGGCATTAACTACTCCATGCCTGTTTAATATAAGTTCAATTACCCGCAAGTCACTCTTATTAAAAACGGCAATATGCAAAGCTGTGTTCCCTGTACTATCGCTCTGCCGTATCATTTCTTCTGTAAGAAGTTTATCCAGTATCTCACCGTTGTTTTGCCTTAATGCCAAATCCAATGGAGTTATATTTCCATTATCTGCAGCAAACACATCGGCACCATGTTCCAGCAGTATGGAAACAAGATCAGCTTGGTTGTGTTCAATAGCCAGGTATAAGGGTGTTTTACCTGCAATATTACGGGCATTTACATCGGCACCGCCGGAAAGCAATAAATTGGCCAGTTCCGGAGTTCTTCCCAAGGTAACTGCAACATGAAGCGGGCTTTCGCCATGTTCATCGCGTAAGTTGGGATTTGCCTGGTTTGCCAGTAATAGGGCTGCAGCCCGTGAATGCAGCAATTCCGGTGCAGCCAGATGGAGCGCCGTATTACCCTTTGCATCCTGGATATTAACATCAGCTCCATGTCTAATAAGCTGTTCCATAGCATCCAGTCTGCCTTCTCTAAATGCTTCATGAAGAGGTGTGGAACCGGAATTATTTTTAACATTTACATCTATACTTTTATCCAGAATAAAGCTGATATACCCGGTATAGCCTTCTCTTGCGGCATAATGCAGGGCAGTATATCCGTCCAGTACCCTGATATTATAATTTGCACTGCGGGAAGCCGGAGCAAAATATGTAAAGAAAGGATCGCTGGAAGTGCCTCCGGCAAGAATAATGCATTCTGCTGCTGTAGCAGAATGTACAGAGTCTGTGCCTGCAAAAGCATAATCCAGGGCCGTTTTATCATGATTATCACGTTCGTTAACCAAAGCGCCTCTAGCAATTATAATTCCCGTTGAATCTACTTGGCCTTCCTGTGCTGCCAAATGGAGCAATGTCTGTCCATTTATATCCTTGCTGTTAATGGAATTAGGTGTGATTAATGCTTCGAGGAGCGGCCCCCCCCTTCGTACTCCGATCTGGGCAGGAGTTTGATTGCTTTGCAAAAAGTGTATATCGGCTCCTGCAGCGCTTAACAGCCGTGCCGACTCCGGATCATCTCTAACAGCAGCAATACCCAAAGGGGTTCTTCCGGAATTGTCTATAGCATCTACAGTCGCACCCAAAGCAAGAAGAAAGCGAACCATTTCCGCATCTCTTGCATCTGCAGCCGCATGAAGGGCAGTTCTTCCGTTACTATCCCTTACATCAAGAGATTCCTGACCGGTAAAAAGCGCCTGCGCTTCCCGGGTTCTGCCCTGTTCCAGCAGGGTAAACACAGAAGACCTGGAACTGGTACACGCCGCTAATAATAATACTAAACCCAAAACAGAGATATGGTAATACTTCTTCATACATTGATAATCGGCAAATTGGCAGCAGAGACTTAATATCCCAATTATGCCGGGCTACAGGAATATTCTTAAGCTAAATATTACAAATAGTACCCAGGCAACAACAGAAATTTCCCTAATTTTGCCTGTAACAGTCTTTAAGATCACAAAAGAAAGTATACCGTATACTATGCCTTCGGCGATGCTATAGGCAAAGGGCATCATTACAATGGCAAGGAATGAGGGAATTCCTTCGGTGGGGTCTTTAAAATCAATATTCATCACCGGCGACATCATAAGGAATCCGGCGAAAATAAGCGCCGGAGCAGCAGCAAAACCGGGAATAAGCAGGAAAACAGGAGAAAGCAAAATGGAAAGCAGGAAAAGAATCCCCGTTGCAACAGAACTAAGGCCTGTTCTGCCTCCCGCTGCCACCCCTGCGGTGCTTTCGATATAACTGGTCACCGTGGGTGTCCCCAGACAGGCGCCAGCCAGTGTCCCTACAGCATCGGAGAGGAAAGCCTGCTTGATCCTGGGAATATTCCCATCCTTGTCTGTAAGCCCGGCCTGGGTGCTTACTCCAAGCAGGGTTCCAAGGGTATCAAAAATATCCATAAAAAAGAAGGTAAAAAATACGGTAAAAAACTTAAAGCTAAGTATATTTGACCATTCAAACCTAAAGAAAAGCGGAGCAACAGGTAAGCTAACAGGAGACCAGCCGGAAGGGATCGAAGTAATCCCGAAAATAATACTTACCATGGTAGTACCCAAAATTCCAATAAGAATGGCTGCAGGTACTTTACGTACATAAAGGATAATGGTAAGTGCAAAACCAAGCAGGGCCAGTAAAGGAGCAGGCTGGGAAATATCCCCCAAACCAACAATAGCGTTTGTACCGCTTACCACAATGCCTGCATTGGTAAAGCCAATAAGGGCAATAAAAAGCCCAATACCCACAGCTATGGCCTTTTTTAAGTTTTCGGGGATCGCTTTAACCAATGCTTCCCGTATATTAAAAAGAGATAAAAAAACAAAAACAATGCCTTCAATAAAAACTGCCGTAAGGGCAAGCTGCCAGGAAAATCCCATACCCATTACAACCGTATAGGTAAAGAACGCATTTATCCCCATACCCGGAGCCAAAGCGATAGGAAGATTTGCAGTAAATCCCATCATTAAGGTTGCAATACCCGCAGCTAAAGCAGTGGCAGTAAAAGCCGCTCCGGCAGTCATACCATCGCCAATTTGACCAAGCATGGCCGGATTAACCGCCAGTATATATGCCATGGTAAGGAAGGTGGTAAGACCCGCCATGATCTCCCTTTGAACCGTAGAACCATGGTGTTTTAGCTTAAATAACTTTTCCATACAGTATTATTGATCAAATATGCGTTTTATGTCACAATTAATTGCGTAAGGTTTTAGGAATTTGCAGAAAATGTGGCCATGGTGGAACTGGTAGACACGCTAGCTTGAGGTGCTAGTGCCGAGAGGCATGGAAGTTCAAGTCTTCTTGGCCACAGAAAATTTTTACATTGCCGAAAAAATTTAAATTACGTCAAAAAATTGAAGACTTGAACTTCCGAGAGTGCGCCGACCAACGGGAGGAAAAGGCGCCATGGAGGGCGCCGTCAGCACTCGAAGGCGGGCTGGAAGGGTCGAACAGGATGTGAGACCCTGGAAGCTTCAAGTCTTCTTGGCCACAGAAATTTTTTACATTGCCGGAAAAATCTCTATACTTTCCTTAAATACTTTAGTTCCTGTACATCTTCCGGCGATGGGACTATAAGTTCGCCCATCTCTTCCCGCTGCCGGGCATCCTGTATCATTTGTGCTGTGGTAGTACAGCCAAAACGGCTAACGCCTACTGCCCGTACTGCCAAGGCATCGTCCAGATCGCGTACACCGCCGGCAGCTTTTACCTGCATGCTCTCTGGGGTATGGGCACGCATTAATTTTAGATCGCTTATTCGGGCGCCGTACGGAGCATATCCCGAACTGGTTTTGGTAAAATCCGCCTTTGCCGATACACAAAGGCCGCAGGCCTTAATGATCTGTTCTTCTATTAAATAGGCTGTTTCTAAAATCACTTTAAGGATGGCCTTTCCCTTGTGAGTTTCTTCGCACACTGCTGTTATATCATCCTCTACCAAAGAATAATCGCCGGAAAGAAAGCGTCCTATATTCATAACCATGTCAATTTCTGTACAGCCCTGTTCAATGGCACGTTTTGTTTCCTGCACCTTTATTTCTGTCAGATTGCTGCCATGGGGAAAGCCAACAACGCTGGTAGTAAGTACTTTGCTGTCCTTTAAAATACCATAGGCAAGCTCCACATCACAGGGTTTTACACAGACAGTAATGCACTGGTACTCTGCAGCAAGACGGCAGCCGGCTTCTACTTCCTGACGGGTAAATTTTGGATTTAAGAGGGAATGGTCGATCATTTGGGCAATATCGTAGGCGGTAATTTTATTCACTGGACACTCCTGTTATATCTTCAAGTATTTCTATAAGTGCAATGATGTCATCTTTGCGGTACTGTTCTTTGGTACCGTCCAGCGAAGCTGTACCGGATCGTATGCGCTCAAGAAAAAACCCAAGCTCTTCAAAAAATACTCCGGTTGGAGGAAGGTTAATGCCGGTAGGAATTTTTAGTTTTTCTTCTATGTCAAATTCCTGCGGCGGGGAATCAAAAGAATAAGCCATTAGTTTTCCGTTTTCGCAGATTACAACAGCATTTTCAAAATACACCCGCCAGCTTGCAGTAAAGGGAATATCGGCATTGTACCATGCAGCTTCGCAGCAAACGTTTAATTGCGGATTCCCGGCCGAGACTGGGTATTGGTACAGAATACGGTAGTATTCTTCGTACCTGGCATTTTCCCTGCCGCCGGAAATGGTTTTAAAACTTTCCGGTTTTCCAAAGAGGCTGATCATAAGATCTAAATCGTGGATATGGAGGTCGAAGGGCAAAAGGCCGCTTTTATTTTTATCCAAGAGCCAGCCATCCTTTGCCCAACGGGGACAGCCCGAAAGCCGCAGAAACACTGCATCCAGAGCTTTGCCGTAACGCTTATCCTTTACAATTTCGTGCAGTACTTTTGAAGCGGGAAAAAACTGCAGGACATGGCCTACCAATAACTGCAGGCCCTGTTGTTCTGCCAACGCATACATTTCCCGTACATCAGAGCTTTTTAAGGCCAGGGGTTTTTCACAAATTACATGACAGCCCTCGTTTAGGGCTTCCAAAACCAAAGGATGATGCAAAAAGGACGGAGCACAGATATCCACCACATCGGGTTTTTCTGCGTTTAGCATTGTTTTTAGATCGGGAAAAATGGGAATCCCTTTTTCTTCTGCTGTCTTTTTTGCTTCGGCAGAAGGATCGCAGATTCCAATTACTTTACAGTCATTAATATGCTGATAATTTGAAAGATGTACTTTCCCTATACCGCCTAAACCGGCAAGCCCAATGGACAACACAGAAAAATCCTAAATAAACTGCCGTAAGTAGCGGTAGCTTTGTTCGATTCCGCGCTTTACCATGTTTAGGTTTCCTTCAAAAGCCTTGTCCTCTACTTCAATGCAGGCAGGGCCTTTATAGCGTATATCGTACAGGGCCGAACAGAATGCGCTAAAATCAACACTGCCAAGACCGGGAAGCTTGGGAGCATGCCAAAGACCCGGATAGGAGAAGTATCCGTACTCATCAAGCTTATCCTGGTATATTTTTACATCCTTAAAGTGGATATGAAAAATCTTGTTTTTAAATTCATAAATACACTTGGTTAAACTTGCGCCGATTAAACATAGATGGGAAGGATCAAGATTTAAGCCAAGGTTTTTGCTTGGAATTAAAGAAAACATCTTACGCCAAATATCGGGATTGGCAGCAAGATTATTGCCGCCCGGCCATTCGTTTGCTGTAAAGAGCATGGGGCAGTTTTCTATGCCAATTTTAACCTTTTTTTCTTCGGCAAATTTAACAATAGGTGTCCAGGTTTTTTTATACAGTTCGAGGTTTTCTTCTACTGTTTTATTTTTATCCCTGCCAATAAAGGTGGTTACCATGCCTACACCCATTTGAGCAGAAACACCGATTAGTTTTTTAATATGCTCCACTGCTAAAGCTGCAGCTTCCTTGTCCGGATCAAGGGGATTTGGGTAGTATCCAAGAGAGCTGATTCCAACATTGCGTTTTTTTGCATAATCCATGTAATAGGCCATTTTTTTTGCATCAAGCCCTTCCAGATCAATGTGGGTAATTCCTGCATAACGCCTCACTGCTTTTCCTTTGGGCCAGCAGCATACTTCTACACATTCAAAACCAACACTTGATGCATAATCAATTACCTGTTCAAAAGTCAGATCCGGCAGAATTGCCGATACCAATCCTAGTTTCATTTCAGCCTCCTTACACTTGCCGAATAATTTCCTTTAAAAATGTTACTGCAGCCTGTATATCCGCTGCGGCATTATCCTTTACTTCTCTTTCAATGGTTAAATAACCAGTATAGCCAATTTCCTTAAGGGCACGAAGATAGGGAATCCACCGGACACTCCCCTTTCCAAGAGGCATTTCGGTAAACCATTGCGAAACCTTGCTGATTGCTTCTATGCCTCCCTGTGCAAAGAGTTCGTACACTTCTTCCGGCCCGGCATAGTGGTTTAAAATACCGTCTTTTGCATGGGTATGAACAATGGAAGTGCCGGCTGTTATTACTCCGGCTACTTCGTCGTCACGGGTTACCATGACAAGGTTTCCTGGATCGTAGTTAATGCCCAGGCCGCCGGTAACTCCGGCGCTTTTTAGACCGGCATTGCATACATCAACAAATTGTTTTAGTACAGGTATAGGTTCCGGCCCGGTTTCTATTGCAATGGTAATTCCCTGTTGTGCAGCATAGGTGCCTATTTCCGTACAGGCTTCCTTCATTATCCGGTATTTTTCACTGCCGGAATCTGCAGGGATAATCCCTATATGGGTAGTTATGATGCGGCAGTTTAGTTCTACGGCAAGGTCAGCTACCCTTTTTAAGTAGTCGATTTTTTTCGGATTATCCTCAGCAATTTCAAAGCCATGACCGCCCAATTCACCGCAAAGGGCAACAATTTCCTGGCTGCATTCTTTAGCTGTTTCCATTACCTTTTGTTTTAATTCCGGCTTTAGAGCTGCCGGATCAAATTCATTCCAGGCATACAGTTGTACTCCGCTTGCACCGCAGCGCTGCGACTCCCGTATACCTTCAATAATTCCCTTGCCAAACCAATCGGCCAATGTTCCAATTTTAAACATTATAGTGTTACCCAGCGCCGTTCTTTAGCGCTCTGCATGACTTTTTCGCAAAAGATCATTTCTTTAAGGCCGTCGGCAAATGTAGCGTATTCTCCTTCTTTTTGTTTGCCCGCCTGTATCGCCCGGTAAATTTTTTCAAAGTTCTGCTTGAAGGATTCGGAGAAACCTTCCACATGTCCGCCGGGATAAGCAGAAATTTCCCTTGTGGACGGTTTTAATATGGACGGCTCTTTAACCAAATCGCCGTTCATCATTTCACGCCTTCCAACCCACAAGCTGTTGGAATTTTCCGAATCCCAGTGCAGGGAGCATTTACTTCCGGCAATGGAAAGAATTAACTGGTTCTTTCTGCCTGCATATACCTGGCTAATATTACAGCATCCGCGGGCGCCGTTTTCAAAATGGAAAAGAACCGTGGCATAATCTTCGGTATTTATCGGAACAGTCTTGTAATCCTCGGGCCGAAGAGCCATGCCGGAAAATGTTTCTATGGGTTTTGTGGGCTTTTTTCGGTTTTTATGAAAGGTTGCAAAATCGGCAAGGAGTTCTGTTGCTTTTAAGCCGGTAGTAAATTGAACCAAATCCAGCCAGTGGGTGCCGATATCGGAAAATGCCCGGCTGTCCCCGCTTAGTTCCGGCTCAAGCCGCCAGTTATAGTCCGTGTCCAGATACAGCCAGTCCTGCAAGTATCCGCCGTGAACGGTGTAGACATCTCCCAGTTCTCCGGCATTTATCATTTCACGCATTTGGTAGGCCATGGGATAGTAGCGGTAGTTATAATTTACTGCATTAATTAGGCCTTTTTCATTTGCTTTTTTAACCAGTTTTTCCGCTTCTTGTGAGCTTATGGATAAAGGTTTTTCGCAGACCACATGCAGCCCCTTATCCAGGGCATAATCTGCAATCTCATAATGAGATTCGTTTGAAGTACAGATATGAATACATTCCAGGTTTTCCTTGTCTATCATTTCCTTGTAGTCTTGATAACTCTTTGGAACAAAAAGAGCATCCGCTTTTCCTTTAGGATCGTTAATTTCCACAAGGGCAGCGACTTCTGTATATCCAAGACGGCGAAGCTGTTCTATATGCACAGCCCCAATATAACCTACTCCGACAACTCCCACACGGAATTTTTTCATGACTTTACCTCGTAATATCGTTATTTTTT
>Ga0099364_10005920_pt1 | contig 17974 bp, 15 predicted proteins | sample TergutTh196P3_FD_73070 | JGI IMG/M metagenome (GOLD analysis project Ga0099364, IMG submission 73070) | Microcerotermes parvus P3 segment gut microbial communities from Pointe-Noire, Republic of the Congo - Th196 P3 | ecosystem: Host-associated > Arthropoda: Insects > Digestive system > Gut ...
AGTGGGAAAAGCTCCTGCCCTGGAATATTTTTTCTAGTTAATCTCTACAGACACCTTTCAGAAAGCCAACCTTTGGGACTCTTTATGAAGGCGCTAGATTTGATGCTTACTAATATATTAGCCATAACTGCCCTTTTTAATGGTTTATAGATAATATATTAGCTTATTCATGCTGATTTGTCACGTACTTGCTTACGAACTTGCTTACGAAGATGCCCGCCTTGGAAAAGGAAATTTTTTATAGTCTTTGTACGAATCCTTTTTTCAGCTTAATGTACTCTTCAACTTCGAGCAAAATTCCTTTATCGCCCATAAGATGAAACGGTTCGTATCCCTCTTGTAAAAAACCGAGTATGTCTATTTTTTTATCCAATTTTAAAAATTCTTTTGGAGAGAGTTTATGTTTCTTCATATACATATTGGAAATACCAGCCTGTAAAAATAAAACTTGATCCATATTATACCTCCAGCCATCTCTCTAAATCGCCGCTAATTTCTGCATCTAACATATCAAGAGTATACTCCGCGCTTTCTAAAAATAAATACGATTTAGGTTCAATTAGCAAACCAAATGTCTTTGATGCCATAAAAAAACGTAGAGCTTCTGTGTGCTGCATTTGTTTTTCCTGTGCGATTTTTTGAGCCACCCTTGCTGTTACGGTATCGATGCAAAATTGAATTGATTTTTTTGTTAGTTTCATTCTACAATAACCCTTTCGATAAAAGTTAATAAATCGGCGGCTTTTTGGCTGCCAAAAAAATATTGAACCGGCAGTTTGTGCGGTTCAATCAGACTAATAAGCATATTCACAGCAGCATCGCTGTTGATATCTCCATAAACCTCTGCGAAAAATGCCTGAATAGAAGCACGAGTGTTATCATTTGCAGTAGGTCCCGTTACAATATCGTAATCGTATTGCGGCTTGCTGCTGTTTCTGTTCAAAACTACAAACTTCATCCATTCAGCATCAGCTTGTTGGAAATTTTTAATTTTTAAGTCCTTCATATGAGCGGTATCAAATTCGTATATATAAAGATAAGCATTTATTTTTAGTTTTTTCGCACCGCCAACCCTCATAGCCTCAATCTGTCTATTTCTTATAGCAAGGCTTGCAGAATGTTTTCTGGACGGAGAAAGATAAAAACCGCGTCCAAAATCCTTAAAAGGCTTGCCTTTTGAAACATTTATTGTGTCAAATTTATGTATAGAGCCATGGTATAACTTAATTTTTGTACCCATGCCCTATATTAACCCTAAATCTGTTTTTTTTCAAGGGACACGGTATTTTTTCCTGCTCACAAAAAAACCGCCCCGAAAGACTAGCTAAAAAAACTAAATAATGAGATATGCAAAGAGATCCCCGGTGACAGTCACCGATTAGAATGCTTCATAAAAAATGGTGACTGACACCACGCCAGAGCGATAGCCTCTCGTCAAACCCCTTCCTAAGTTATTTCCAATACTTTTTTAAATTAGCCTCTTTGACGGCACCTTTAACTTCTTCTATAATTTTTTCGCACCTTTTTTGATCAAGGCCGACTTTTTGAGCTACAGACAGAATATTGTCCACACTAGGGTTCCGGCCCTCTCCATCTATAGTTGTCGCGTGTTCTCCTCCCATACCGGCGGCGTAGGTTAAATCATAAACAGGAGATACACTCCAACTGCCATCTTTGTATAAAAAGGAAAAGTTTTTGGAATGATCGTCTCTGTTATGAGCAAAGACATTGAAGCACATAAGCCGGAACATCTTTTCAACTTCGCGAAAATCGCGGGTTAATTCCAAAGCAACAGACATAAGGTGGTTATAGTCAAGCGTTGGGAATCTATGGCTTGCATCCAAAAGGCCGCAGGCAGAAATCATAAAGATTTTTTCTCCACTATCTGTACGATCAAAGCGCCGTACGCCAAAGTATTTATCTTCGAATAATTTTATCTGCGGAGATTCAAGCCCCGCTTCTTTGGCGCAAGACATATAATCAAATTCCTGTTTCCCAATGCTTTTTGGGTCGGCGCTTGCACGGAATTTTATCAGCCAGCTTTCACCTTTTATGTCGAGTAATACCTTTGGACGCGCGCCCACAGAACTGCCGCCATATTTAACAAGCTCTTCCAATCTTTGACCGTCAAATTCTTCGTTTAAAATAGCTTGTGCTTCATTCGCTAAAGAATCCAGATCGCTTATTTTAACATCCTCTACAAGCGGGTTCTCCGGTTTATACTCAAGCGCACCCATGCCGGAACTTGCGATGATTGATAATCTGTCCAGTATCGAAACGCAGAAAGGATCGATCTGCTTTTTTAGCAGCATACGGTCGATCAACAAACGCCCCCAGCCGTCGGGAAGGCTGTCATTGAATACGCCGAAATTTCCATCAAAAGGATCGCGTGGCGCAATAAATAAACGTTTTTCAAGAGGCAGTTTGAAGGGCGATATAGAAAAACCATCGCGCAGCCACTCGGCATCATATTCAAACGCAATTGTTTTTTCAGGCGTTTCTGCAAGCCGCCCAACTTTGCGCCCATGATAAAAGACATGAATAAGTTTATTTTTCATTCAATATCTCATCCAAAGATTGATAATTCTTTCGTTCAAATAATTTGTCAAAATCGCTTTCGTAGCCAAGCACCGCCGCGATGCGTAACAGGCTTGTTAAAGAAATTTCTCCCGTGTTTTCAAACCGTTTGACAGACCCAAGAGACACGGCGGCCTTTTGCGACAAAACAGCCTGAGAAAGCCTGCCTTCCCGCCGCCTAGCCCTGATTCGCTGAACCAATCTTTGTTTTATATCTAATATATTAGCCATAACCGCCCTTTTTAATGGTTTATAGATAATATATTAGCTTATTTATGCTGATTTGTCAATACTTGCTTACGAAGATGCCCGCCTTGGAAAAAACCGAGTATCTCTCTAAATCGCCGCTAAACTCCATGGGGCCTTGTTCCTGGCCTGTTTTGCCATGATTTTTGAACCAATACTCTTCCAAAACATTTTTTACCATTTACATAAGGGAAGTATTGCGTATCTTGAATAATTTTATACCCCTTTTCCAATAATCCATTTAATATAGGACGAGCAGATACCGCAAAAGGTTTTTTATAGTCATTCGGGATATAACAATTATCTACAATTAATTTTTTAGAATCGTCATATTTTTTATACTTTTCCGGTATGTCTTTTAATGGGACAATTTTTAAATGTTTATATTTTGGCCTGTTTTTTATGGGAAAATTTGTATACCAATGACCAGCCGCTTCTACAAGTTCTTTTTTTGGATTTAAAAAATAATCTACTCTGTTAAATCCAGCCCATACCTGATTATCTTTGAAATACCGGATAAATGCAGGTGTAATAGGATTTGTAATGTTAGAAATTATTAAAAATTTTTTTCCGCTTTCAATAATAACTTTCCAATAATCTGCCGCTTTTGAGAAAGGAGGATTCGTGCATACTATGTCTGTTTCTTCTTTAAGAATCTTCAATGACAGAGGATGTTCAAAACTGCCATTATAACCTTCTGGATATTCTTTAAATTCTTCATAACCGTCTTTTGTAAAAATATATATTTTTGCATTCTGATTAAATAAATTCACAACGCCGTTATAATGGGTACATATTAATTTTTTTAATCCAAGTTCATTGAATTTCCGTATAAAATATAAAGAAAAAGCCGATATATTTCCTTCTTCATCGCCAACAACATCATCGCAGTTGCAAAACACCGTTTTATTTTTCCAAATACTTTTACTATACATGGAAACTTCTTTTTCAACATCTTCATACCTTGTATAAAATTCATCATTTTTTGTTTTTTGCGCCTTTTGTAATACATCTTTTTGGGACAGCCCCCTTTCCTCACAGCGCCGCCGACCATTAAGCATTGTCTCCGCCTCCGAATAATCCCCGGCGGCAAGGGCCGCGCGGATACGGCTTGAACTGATAGGCAAAGAGCCTTCCATAACTTCCGGCACAATTTCCACGGGGATATTTCGGCAGACAAAAAACTCCCGTATCGCCGCCGCATCCGTGTCCTGCCGGTATCCGCAACGGAAATCGCTTCCAACCGCGAAAAAACCAATATTAACACGCTTTAACAAAATTTCCAGAAATTCAATTCCGGGTATATGCCTAAAAGATTCGTCAAAATTAATAACAACTAATGTTTCCACACCCAGACTTTTTAGAGTTTCCGCTTTTTGCCGGAATGTTTGGATATTACCAGCGCCATTTTCTTCCTTGTGGCTTTCCGTAAAAGTGAAAACCACCGGCACATAATCCGGGTTATGCGAAACCACACATTTTATCAAAGCCTTGTGCCCAAGATGAACTCCGTCAAAAACGCCGATTGTTACGGATGCTTGTTTCTGTCCAAGTGGCAGCCCGTTTTCCAGGAACTGCAGCCATTCAATAATCATCTTTCGTCATTCACTATGTCAAAGAAATATTTTGCTTTTTTCGCATAACCAGCATTAACCAGTAAATTTCCCGCGTGAGCTGCCATTCTTGCCTGTTCGTCATTACCCATATCTTTTAAGGCCCGTTTCAACTCTTCGGCAAGTTTTGGATTTTTAACGCCGGTGTTTAACTTTATTTCCGCGAGTTTGAATCGGAAAAGGCCATAGTCCGGGGCAAGTTTTAAAGCCCTTTCAAGCATACGAATAGCGGAGATGTTTTTGCCTTTTAGGCTTAAAACAAGTCCCCACAAATAAAAATGCGCCGGGTCTGCTTTCGGTCTGGGTTTTAACGCGTATCTAAGTTTATTCGCGGCGGTAAATTCCACTATACAACGGTCATAATCCTCGATACTGAACGCCCATTTTCCGGCAAGGACCCTGGCTTCCCAGTTATTTTCGCCAAGGAGAGATACTTTTGGCATAATTACCGAAAGTTCCGCCAGATTGTCCTGTTTAAGAAAAAGTTTACCCGCATCAATGAAACGCGCCAACGCTTCGTCATTTTTTCCCGCCAGCTCCAGCGCGTTGGCGGCTTTAACCGCATAAACGCCGTTTTCGTTGTCTGTTTTAAAGACCGTTTCCCACATAGCGGCGGAATTGTCATATTCATTCAATTTCCAGTAACAGACAGCAAGCAGTGAGTAAAAGGATATATTTTTTTCCATTGTATCCGAATGTTTTAACAAAATTTCTTTTAATTCCGCGTATTTTTCCAGCTCGTTTAGAACATTGACCTTCTCGTTGAGCGCTTCTTTTCCTTCCGCAGAATCCGGCCATTGTTCAAGAATTGAGTTTAGGAATTCTTCAGCTTCCTGAAACTGTCCAAGCCGGGATGACATTCGCGCCGCGAGAAGCAGTTCCTTTCTGGTTCTGATTTTAGTGTAGTTATGCGCAATACCGCTGATGGCTTCGTCCCTGCGCTTCCATGCCTTGTTAATCTGTTCCAATGCCCTGGAAGCATCATCCATAACCGCGAAAGTTTCCGCCAGCCTAAGCCGGTGTTCCGCGTTGATATTTGTCTCATCACTCCATTTTTTATAGTTTTCTTCGACAATTTTTATTCCCGGGTCTATGGAAAGATAATCAAGCCATGCCTTGCAGACAGGCTCTCCCTCACCGGCTGCCTCGTAGGAGGCCAGAGCAAAACCAACCCGGCCGCTTATTATCGAATCATTGCTTGTTTCCCCAATCCAATTGCCGTTAACAAGAAAAATTAAATAAGTCCCGTAAGTTATTATTTTAAGATTGATATTGGCGCCGTCAAATTCGGAAATTTCTGTCCACGCAATAAGGGTTTTGGGAACATTGTCTTTTACGACATCTACGCGCATATACCCCTTGCTTGAAATAAGCGCGATATAATATGAATCATCGTCCATAATGTGAAACAGAAGACCTGTGGAAGCATAACCCCCAAGACTGTCCAGACGAATTCTGGCTTCGATAACATGGTCGTAATATTCGCGGTCTGGAATTTCAACCCACGCAACACAGCTTGTTTTCTTCAACCCCAGTTCAAAAGAACCTTTTGACAGATAGGCATTATATGAAGATTCTGATTTAATAAGAAAGGGAGATTCTTTTATTTTGGCAAAATCTATAGCGAGTTTTTTTTCCGAAAAGCTTTCCGGATTCTGCCGGTAAATTCTGTTGGAGAGACCGTATATGAACCTTCTTAAAAAAGCAACCATAATTAATTTATACACCAAAAAAGGCAATAAGTCGATATATTTAAATGAACGAACGGATATATTTATCCTTCTTTCTGTGTTTATACTGATGCTCATTCCAGTCTTTAATAATTCTGTTTCCCGCCCTGAAATAAAAAGCAATGAAAAAGAATTAAATATTTCAATACGTTGTGAAGAATTTTTTGGCGCGGAGATTACAGAACAGTTGCTGCGGGAGTTTGAAGAACAAAATCCCAATATGCGGCTTAGGCTGTTGAATAATATAGATGGATTTTCAGAGAAAGAACCCGATATTTTTATTTTTGATGATGGTGATTTCAACGGCCTTGTTGCTGGCGGCACGCTCATGGCGTTAGAGTCTTACCTTCAATACGGATTCCCTGACTTTCAAGTGGCTGGGCAGTTCGCGATACCCTTAGTATCTTTCATGGATTTACTTTTTTACAATATTGAGCTTTTACAAAACGCTGGTTTTGACCGTCCGCCAAAAACCAGGGATGAATTTTTTACCTACGCAAGAACTGTGTCGGGCGATGCTGTCGGCGCCGCGATTGGATTGAGTCCAAAAGACAGGCAGGCTTTGTCCAGGGATATTTTTTCATGGATTTGGGCAGCGGGCAACGATTTCTGGCCGGAGGAAAATTCTTCCCAAAATACTCAAACGCCTGTTTTTGACACAAGGCCGATAATCGCGGACATTACCTTTCTTGGCAGGCTTTACCGCGAAGGAGTATTGGCGCCCATGAGTTTTGAGGCAACTGGGGATCAACGGCTGGAAGAATTCGCCCAGGGAAAAATTGCCATGATGGTTGCTTCCTCCCGCGTTATTCCGGCGCTCAGGGAAAAAATGGGAGATGACGCTTTTGGTATAACAACCATACCCGGATCAGACTTGGCGGGAAAATACAGTATCGGCATTTCCAGCTTTTATGCCGGGATTGGCGCCGACAGCCCGTATCCAGACGAAGCATGGGCTTTTCTTGAATTCCTCGCCGGACAAAGAGCGCTTCTCTGCGAAGAACTTAGGGCAGTGCCCGGCGTTGTTTCGGATTTATTTCCGGGCGATTATGTTACGGGCGATCCTTTTTATTCCAAAGCGCGGGACATTTTTTATTCATCAGAAATTGTCTATGGGTTTTACGGAAAGACCGGCGCTCAAGAATTTGAAAATGCTGTCCGCGAAGAGCTTCAGATTTTTTTTGAAACCAGCCGGACAGCCCAGGAAACCGCCTCCGCAATACAGAGACGCTGGGATAATGTCAGATTAACGAATGGCGCGAATGGATACGATGTTTCCCATTTATTGCGATAATGATAATGAAACTGGCAAAGTTTGGCAAGAAATACACAGAATTACCTGATGGTCTTGTTATTAGTGGCGAGGGGTTGAACTTTTGAATACATAATTTAGTCGTAAAATTACAAAAAAAACTTGACGGCTGCAAATTATAAGAGTATCATAACTTTGATCGAGTTGTTCAGGATGCCCTGAGCAGCGACTGTCTACATTAATTCTTTTTAGGAGGAAAATTTATGAAAATTACAAAAAAAGCATTGCTTCCTATCCTTTGTGGAATGCTCTGTTTTGCGCTCTTGGCTTGTGCTACCGGCGGCGGTGGCGGCGGCGGAGCAGCAGCCGATGGGTTTGGACCTGGGGTTCCGGTTTCCGGATTATGGGTTGATTACACTGATGACAATGATGGCGGTGACTCTACCGTATCTATGGAAGAAACCGAAGTAGACGGTGTACCGGCTCTTCGCTTTACCGGAAATGTAACCACCCGGTTCCAGTATGGCTTTGTTGGCTGGGCGCTTCAGCCTGATGAAGAAACATTAGAGCTTCTTAAAAATGCAAGGGCAATTTCCTTTATGACTAAGGGAGACGGCAAGCGCCAGACGGTTAAATATCGCATCAGCAGCGTCAGGGATCATGCGCATTTTGAATTCCATTTTGTCGCGGAAGAAGAACCTACAAGGGTAGAAGTACCTATCAGATTCTTCCAACAGCCAAGCTGGGGAACTCCCGCAAGAATGAATCAGGATAACGCAGAAGATATTTCATGGCAGACCCATGAAAGCTGGAGGCCTGGAACTTTTGATGTAACTATTTGGGATGTCAGGATTCATTAACAATAAGTAATCTGCGCGGTTAACAGAGAAGTGTGATGGCAATAAAAAGAGTTCTACTTATAATTTTAATTTTCACTGTGGTTTTTACTTCACTGTTAACCGCATGTGCAGGCAAATCCGTAGCACCGGCGACAGTTTCGTTTGTTGATCATGTTCCTCAGGCTCCATATGCGGAAAATGATTATCCGCTGGAGCCGGGAAGCAGCAAAACGGCCTTTGACTATTTTAGGGACGAGGGAATTGCTATTGGTTGGAATTTGGGTAACACCCTGGACGCTCATAGCGGTGGCATCGCCGGTGAGACAGTTTGGGGTAATCCCCGAGCGAACCAGGATCTGATGAACGGGGTAAAAGCCGCCGGTTATGATATCATCCGAGTTCCCGTAACATGGATGGGGGATATCGGCAATGCTCCGGATCATCGTATAAGATTAAACCGGCTTGTGCGTACCGCCGAAGTTGTTGAGATGGCACATAACGCAGGTCTTAAAGTGATTATCAATTTACATCATGACGGTGCGACTGAAAGTGTCAGGGGAGACCTTGGCTGGCTTTCAATTCGCCGGGCCAGCAGAAATCAGGATGAATACAACAGGATTACCGCTCAATATGTAAATTTATGGAAGCAAATTGCTATATATTTCAAGAATTATGGTGATTGGCTTATATTCGAAGGTTTTAATGAACTTCATGATGGCAATTGGGGGGCTGGCGGCGACCCTGGTCAGTTTATTACATTAGCCAGATGGAACCAGCTTTTTGTAGACACGATACGCTCGACAGGCGGAAACAACGAAACCAGGTATCTCGTTATTTCCGGCTATTGCAAAAACCCACGGCAGACACTTTCCGCCGGTTTTATGCTTCCCAACGATACTGCCGAAGACAGGTTCATCGTAAGTTTTCATTATTATGATCCTTACGAATTTGGGATTCAGGGCAGCCGTTCGGCTTGGGGTACGCCTGCCGACAGACAAAGGATAGAAAACGATTTTGCTCCTTTTAAAGAGCATTACATTGATAAAAAAATTCCAGTAATTATCGGGGAGTGCGGCGCGGTTTTGCAGTTGCATCCGAATAACCCGGCAAGAGAAGCCGAAGCCCGTCAAAGCCGTATGGAATACATTCCGCATATATTTGGTACAGCAAAAAAATATGGGTTGGTTCCCATTTATTGGGATAATGGTTCTATAAGGGGCAGCGGGGAAAAATTCGGTCTTTTCGACCGTAATAACGGTCAGCCGAATTCTCCTGACAGTGACGCCCTTATCAAACTTATGGTAAATGCGGTAAGATAAGAATAATTAAGTAAAGTCCAGACAGGGAAACATTTGGAAGGAATGCGATGGAAAAGATTTTTAGACCCAGAGTAATAATCACTCTTGTTATCGTTCTATTGTTTGCGTTGATTTTCTTTATATCCGGAAGGCGAGAGGAAGATTTTTCCGCAAAATATGAAGGTTTCGATTTAAGCGGAGCAAGTACCGGAAGGACTAATACTTATTCCCGCTACCTGGAACGTCATGAGGGGATTCCAGACGGAACAAGGGATTATCCCATTAACCTTTTCGCGTATTCTTCCGCCGAAGGTGTTTCTATACTTGAAAATTTTGAAGGTGAAGAACGGGTATTGCGTACCGAAGAAATAAGTTTTGTCGAGTACATAGTCAATATTGAGGACCCTGGTTTTTACTTTGTACACGTTGAATATTTCCCTCTTCCGGCGCGTGGTATAGCGATGGAACGCTCTTTTAAATTAAACGGCGAAACCCCATTCCTTGGCTCCGACAGGCTGATGTTTCAGCGTGTGTGGGGCGATGCGGGTCCAAGCCGTTTTGACAATCAGGGCAATGAGATTCGTCCTCAGCAGGTTGAAAGACCCCGCTGGGAAAGAGCGTGGTTCAGGGATTCTCTCGGTTATATAACCGAGCCTTATGCCTTTTATTTTACGCAGGGAGAAAATGTCATCAGGCTTGAAGGTATTAACGAGCCAATGGCTATCCGCGCTCTTACGATAATGGCCCCTGTCCATGTTTTATATTACCGGGATTATATCGCGGAGCAGGATTTGTCGCAGTTTCGAAATACCCGCTCCAATTTTCAGTTAAAGGTTCAGGGCGAAAGAGCTATTCGCCGCTCCGATCCCTCGTTGTATCCGGTATATGATCGTTCTTCGGGTGCGACTGAACCGGCAAGTGTTGCGAGAATACGTCTGAACATGATTGGCGGTCAGGCTTGGCGTGTGGCTGGTCAATGGATAGAATGGGAATTCGAAGTGCCGGATGACGGGATGTATCGCTTCTCCGTAAAGAGCAGGCAGAATTATAACCGCGGCTTTGTATCGAATCGTACTGTCTATGTAAACGATGAGATGCTTTGCCAGGAATTCGCCGCTGTGCCGTTTGCCTATACTAACAAGTGGCAGCTTGTAACTTTCCGTGATCATGAAGATGAGGATTACATGGTCTTCCCGCTAAAGAGGGGTACAAATACTTTGCGGCTTCAGGCAACTCTTGGTGGTTTGGGTGAGTTGCTGAATGTAATGGAAGAAAGCGTCTTCCGCCTGAACGGAGTTTACAGGCAGATAATTGTTTTAACGGGAACAGAACCGGACTTTTTCCGCGATTACCGTATTGATGTAGTGTACCCGGAAGTAATGGAAGCGATGGCTCTGGAAAGTAAAATCCTCTACAAGCTGGTCGATGATTTAACAAGCTATACCGGTGAGCGCAGCGCGCAGGCCGCCGTAGCTCTGACTCTCGCACGGCAGCTTGAGTTTTTTGTCAGACGACCGGACAGGATTCCAAGAACGCTCAGGAATTTCAGGGACAATATCAGCTCTCTTGGCGACAGTATGCTGGCTCTTTCTCAGTCTCAGCTTGATATTGACTTTATTATGGTTAGTTCCGCTGACTCTCAACTGCCGCGAATAAGGGAAAATTTCCTTATTTCCGCTTCTCACGAGTTCCGTTCCTTCCTTTCATCGTTTTTTGTAGATTACAACGCTATTGGCGATGTTCACCGCTCCGGCTCCGATGTTATAGAAGTTTGGATGGTGCATACAGGGCGTGATCAAAGTACCATCCTTAAATCAATGATAGATGATACCTTTACTCCCAGAACAGGAATAAGGGTTAACCTTAAACTTGTTGCGCCGGATGCGGTTATGCCTGCGGTTGTTGCGGGTACGGGGCCGGACATGGCTCTTACCCTGCCACAGGGCGATCCGGTAAACTTTGCTATTCGTAATGCGGTTGTAGATGTTTCACAGTTCCCGGGTTTTCAAGAGACTGTAAGCGAATTGCACCCAAGTGTGCTTGAACCTTTTAAATTTGACGGCGGTATTTTTGGTCTTCCTGAGACTCAATATTTCCATGTCATGTTCTATAGAAAGGATATTTTTGAGGAACTTGAAATTGAGCTTCCTGATACATGGGAAGACCTTATCAGTATTTTACCCATTATTCAAAGAAACAATATGAATGTGGGTATTCCCTCGGTAGCGTCTAACGTTTTAACCAATATCGACTTTTCAAACTTCCTGGCGCACCTGTTCCAGCGTGACGGTCGGCTGTACAATGAAGAAGGTTCCCGCACGCTTCTGGACACGGAAACCGCTATCGAAGCGTTTGATGTATACACGAAATTTTTTACACATTACAAAACACCAATGGTATACGACTTTGTAAACCGCTTCCGTTCCGGCGAAATGCCCCTGGCCTTTGCCGACTACACAAACTTTAATACACTGGAAGTTTTTGCTCCTGAGCTTAGGGGCTTGTGGGGTTTTGCCAGAATGCCGGGGCTTAAAAAAGCCGATGGCAGCGTAGACCGTTCTGTACCAACTGGTACTCTTTCTTCGATGATTTTTACCAACTCAAAGCATCCTGATCTTGCATGGGAGTTTATGAGATGGTGGATACACTCTGATACGCAGCTTAGGTTTGGCCGTGAGCTTGAAAGTATTATGGGCGCGGCGGCTCGCTATCCCACCGCGAATTATGAGGCGTTTAAACAACTCGCGTGGGGTTCGGAGCAAATGCTTGTTCTTGATGAACAGCGATCCTGGACTGTGGGTACGCCGGAAGTGCCGGGCGGTTACTTTGTCAGCCGCCATATTACCAATGCGGTACGCCGCATATTGAATGAGGGTATGGATACACGGGAAACCTTGTTGGATTATACTATTACTATCAATGATGAGTTGATTAAAAAACGGAAAGAATTCGGTCTGGAATAGGGGGAATAATGAGTCTTGTCAGGTACTTGGATAAACGTAGAGAAGCTCGTGAAAGGCAGTCCTCGGAGATGTATAGATACCGCGTTTGTTATCTTTTTCTCGCGCCTTATGCTATTGTCTTTGGTCTTTTCTTTGTAGCGCCCTTGGTTATATCGGTTTTCTATAGCTTCACATATTTTAATATTCTTGAGCCGCCAAGGTTTATAGGTTTGCGCAATTATATTAATCTGCTTTTGGGTGACGATGTATTTTTAATCGCGATGAAAAATACCTTCATAATGGCGGCGATTACGGGGCCAATTGGTTATATAGCGGCATTTTTGTTTGCCTGGTTTATTAATGAATTGCCTCGTTATATTCGCGCGTTTGTAACCTTGGTTTTTTACGCTCCCTCAATTTCCGGGGCTGTTTACATGATTTGGGCTCTTATTTTTTCCGGCGATGCTTATGGTTACATAAACGGTCTTTTAATGAACTTGGGAATACTGGACCAACCTGTGCTTTGGCTTACCGACCCAAGGTACATGATGCCTGTAATGCTTATCGTTATTTTATGGATGAGCCTGGGCGCCGGCTTTCTCGCTTTTATCGCGGGGCTTTCTACCATTGATGTTTCTCTTTATGAAGCAGGTCTTGTGGACGGTATTACAAACCGCTGGCAGGAACTTTGGTACATCACCCTGCCAAATATGAAGGGAATGTTGATGTTCGGGGCGGTAATGGCGATTACTCAGTCCTTTGGTGTAGCGGACGTTACTGTCGCTCTGGCGGGTTTCCCAAGTACGGACTACGCTGTGCATACTGTTGTTAACCATTTGATTGACTATGGCGCTATACGTTTTGAGATGGGCTACGCTTCTGCGATTGCGACAATACTGTTTTTCACCATGATTTTGTGCAACTCCGCTATTCAGAAAATGCTGCGGCGGGTAGGAACTTAAGGAGTAACTTATGGAAAAAAAACCAAAGAAATTAGTTGGCGGCAGAAGGCTTAATCGTTCATACGGCGGCGATGCTTTTATTTTTACAATTCTCGTTGTTTTTGGTCTGTTTTTTGCGTATCCTCTTGTTTTCGCCATTAACAACGCGTTTAAACCCATGAATGAGATATTTCTTTTTCCGCCGCGTCTTTTTGTGCGGCGTCCTACGCTGAATAACTTTCAGGATCTTTTCATTATTATGAGTAAATCCTGGGTTACCTTTTCCCGCTATATTTTTAATACGGTATTTATTACCGCGATGGGAACTGCCGGATTGATTCTTTTCGCTTCTATGGGCGCGTTTGTGGTTTCCAAGTATAAGTTTCCGGGCGCGAAAATTTTCTTTTCCGGGGTTATTATTACTCTTATGTTCTCCGGTTATGTAACGGCTATTCCAAACTACCTTGTTATGACCAGGCTTGGATGGGTCGATACATTCCTGGCGGTTATCGTTCCGGCTTTCGCCATGCCTATGGGATTCTTTCTGCTCAAACAGTTTATTGACACCATACCGGATACCCTTCTGGAAGCGGCAAAGGTGGATGGAGCCAGAGAGTTTGGCATTTTTGTGTGGATAATTTTGCCCATGATAAAACCGGCATGGCTTACAGTTATGATCTTCTCTGTGCAGAGTTTATGGAACGCGAGAGCCTCAAACTTTATTTATTCTGAACAACTAAAGACGCTTCCTTACGCGCTTTCGCAGATTATTACGACCGGTATCGCGCGTGCGGGGGTAGGAGCCGCAGTAACATTATTTGTTATGATTGTTCCGCTTGTAATGTTTATATTCGCTCAAAGTAATGTTTTGCAGACAATGGCAAATTCGGGAATAAAGGAATAAATATGAAAAGAGAAAAGAAAAAAGAAAAAAGAGAAAAGAGAGTAAATCTCCGTTCCTTATTCGTTATTTGTTATTTGCTGTTTGCCATTTGTTATTTGCAAGCAGAGCCGACTAATTACACCTACAACTATGATTTTTGGAGAGAGCAGGTAGCGTCTCCCGATGCTTATCGCGTAACAGCGTATATCCTTGGCAATAATCTTGGAATAGGAAACTTCCGCGATCCGCAGGGGCTTTTTATCAGGGAAAACCGTATATATGTATGCGATTCCGGAAACAACAGGATAGTAGTGATTGAAGTTCAGGAAGACGGAGAACATATTCCTGTAAAAATTGTTAATTCCGTAATAATTGACGGCGATGAATCCGGATTCAGTTATCCTATGGATCTTTTTGAGTGCAGAGCCGGTTATATTTATATTGCCGATACCAATAACCAACGGGTATTAAAACTTGACAATGACTGGAATTATTTATTTTCAATACACAGACCGGACGATGAAAGCCTTGAAGACTTTCTGGATTTTCAGCCAATCAAATTAACGGTTGATTTAGCGAACCGTATCTTTGTGCAGGCGCGCAATATCAACAAGGGGCTTATGGAGTTTGACAGCCGGGGAGAATTTTCCGGCTATATGGGCGCTAACAGAGTAACTGTGAATATTATTGACTATATCTGGAAAATGCTCTCTACTCAGGCGCAAAGAGAGCGCATGGATTTATTTGTTCCTACCGAGTACAGCAATCTCGCTCTGGACAGTGATGGTTTTATCTATGTTACAAACTCTACCGGTCAGACGGATCCTGTACGAAGGCTGAATGCCATGGGGCAGGATATTCTTATCCGTAACGGCTATGAAGAACCTGTGGGCGATCTGGTGTTTGGCAATGCGGCGGGTATAACCGGACGTTCAAGGTTTATTGATGTCGCCACATTTGATAATGATTCCTATGCCTGTTTTGACAGGACGCGCGGACGTATTTTTATGTATGATTTCCAGGGCAACCTGTTGTACGCTTTTGGCGGAGTTGGCAACCGCGAAGGCAGTTTTATTCTGCCGGTAGCCCTTAATAGTATGGGTGACGCCCTGTATGCCCTTGATTCCAGAACCACCGCCATTACCCGTTTTGATTTGACCCTTTATGGTCAAAGAATAAATGACGCCCTGAGTGAGTACAGAAGGGGACGTTACGAGGCTTCCGCAGAATTGTGGGAAGAAGTTCTTAAAATGAACGGGAATTACGACCTTGCCTATATAGGTATCGGAAGGGCGGCTCTTCGCCAGAGTGATTATCAAAGAGCAATGAGATATTATAGGCTTAAACATTTCCGCGAAGGTTATGGCAAGGCTTTTCAATTGTATCGCAAGCAATGGATGGAAGAAAACCTCTGGGTAATACTTTTAATTTTGGGCGCGATTTTAGTTTTACCGCCTGCTATCAGGTATTCAATTAAGACTGTCAAGGAGATTAGGGAAGCATGAGATATTTAGCTGACAGGGCATGGTGGCAGCACCTGGGAAAAACCCTTAGATATTCAATGTACGTATGTACTCATCCACTTGATGGTTTTTGGGATTTAACCCATGAAAAACGTGGATCCATGGCTGCTGCGAATGTAATTATTTCTGTAGCGGTTATTCTGGAAGTAATGCGTTTAACTTTGACGAATTTTCAGTTTATCACGATTAACATGGAGTACTTTAACGCTATTATAGTTATAATGCGTATTTTGCTTCCTGTTGGGTTATGGACTTTGGCGAACTGGAGTCTTACAACGCTTATGGATGGCAAGGGGAAAATGAAAGAGATATACATGTCTATTTGTTATGCCCTTACCCCTTATGTGATCATAAATGCCATAATGATATTGTTAAGCCAAGTTATCACTTTTGAGGAAGGCGCGGTTTACTGGGTGCTTGCCGGGTTCGCGGCGTTGTGGACAGGCATATTGATACTTGCCGCCATGATGATGGTACACGATTACAGTCTTGTAAAAACATTGTTGTCAAGTTTTCTGACTATTATTGGAATGGGAGTAATAGTTTTTATTTTTGTAATCTTTTTTAGCCTTGTAAGCGACGCAGTGGCGTATTTCATTTCGTTGTATAAGGAAATTTTGTTCCGGTTAATATAGAGGGGGTTAGGTGAAAAATTTTGCATACGGGTCTTTGACCCGCGGGCGTAAGGAAGTTGATTGTATACGCCGCCGTCGAACCAGAGGGGCACTGGCGGCTTGCGCGTGGCTGTTGGTGTTATTCTTCACTTTATTCTCGTTTGTCTCCTGTAATAGAAGGACGCTTAGAGTAATTCCGGTTGAAGTATACGAGAATCTGGCGGAGAGCGATGAAGATGTTGTTTTGGAAAATGAGTATCTGGAATTACGTTTTTTCCCAAGGACTACGGCGATAATTCTTACGGATAAAGCTACTGGTATGCAATGGCATTCAAACCCAAAGGGAGATGCCGTTGATAGGTTTGCCGATGTGGTTACAACATACCTGATGGACTCGCAGTTTTCGCTGGAATTCTCTGACAACACTGGTGTCGGTATGGCGTTATATTCTGGGCAAAACAGTGTGTTATTAAACGCGTATAAATACGATGTTGTTGATGACGTCCTTGAAGTAAGTTACACAATCGGCGACATAGCAAGAACATACCGTATTCCGCCTGCCGCTCCGGAAGAAAGAATGCGCACTTTTATGGACAGAATGGATGAAAATGACCGGAGTCTGATAGAAGTCAGTTATCGACTGTATGACATTAACAATCTTCGCTCTACTGATAACAGAGATGTACTTTTGGCGAATTTTCCTGACTTGATCAGAAACAGAGTGTATGTGATGCGTGACAATACCCAGGATTACATGAAAGAACTAATTGAGGGGTACTTTAGGGACGTAGGTTACACATACGAAGATTATTATGTAGATTCTACCCGCTATCCCGCCGCAGGAGAAATGAACAAACCGGCATTCAGCCTGACGTTTAGGTATATTCTTGACGGAAAATCCCTTTTATTAAATGTACCGTACGATCAAATTGCCTATCGTCCAAATTTTCCCATTAGGCAATTGACCCTTCTGCCCTTTATGGGAGCAGGCGATGTAAATGACGAGGGCTTTTTGTTTGTTCCTGACGGCAGCGGAGCGATTATTAATTTTAACAACGGCAAACAAAGTCAGCTTGCTTACACCAATTTGGTTTACGGCTGGGACGAAGCAATGCCCCGTGACGCTGTGATTAACGATAACAGGGCTCCCTTCCCGGTTTTCGGGATACAAAAAAATGGGAACGCCCTATTGTGTATCATTGAAGAAGGCGCGTCTTACGCTCGTATTCGCGCTGATGTCTCCGGCAGGAATGCTTCATGGAACAGGGTATTCGCATCTTTTAACATTGTTCATGGCGCGCGAATGGATATTTCCGGTAGAACTGACCGCGCTGTTTACCTGTTTGAAAATGGATTGCCCGAAGGCGAGAGTATTACGATGCGTTATACCATCTGCGAAACTCCCGGTTATGTTGGTATGGCGAAAGAATACCGTTCATGGTTGCTGCAAAGATATCCCGATCTCGCGAACAGGCGTACGCAAAGCGGTGTTCCTGTCGCTATAGAAATAGTCGGG
>Ga0099364_10005921_pt1 | contig 17972 bp, 11 predicted proteins | sample TergutTh196P3_FD_73070 | JGI IMG/M metagenome (GOLD analysis project Ga0099364, IMG submission 73070) | Microcerotermes parvus P3 segment gut microbial communities from Pointe-Noire, Republic of the Congo - Th196 P3 | ecosystem: Host-associated > Arthropoda: Insects > Digestive system > Gut ...
ATGGCTCTGCACGCGGCAGGAGTGAAGCGAAACGCAACACAAACAGAAAAAAACAACGCAAAAAAGCACACCACCCCGTGAACGGAAGGAAGATTTTTTGGAAAAATCGAGGTTTTCGTCCAAAAGTATCCAAACACGTCTGCCTTTTTTACGTAGGACACGTATTCGAAATATTCCCTTTCCTCACAGATGTCAATCATGTCTACACCAGCATCCCCCTCCGCTCCCACTGCGCTCAAACTTTTTGCCGAATGCCTCAATGCCGTCCCCAATCCACGCTCCAAACAAGGCCCACTCAACATAATACAGCCCATCCCGCCAACACACTCCTCGCCGCCACCCTACTCGCCACCGTCCTACTCGGACTCCTCGCCAACGTCTCCACCTCCGCCGAAATCGCACGAGGGACAAAACGACACTTCAAAAAACTCGCCCCGTTTCTGCGATTCGGAAAATGGAAAGGAAAAACAAGAACACCCTGCGATAATAGACTCACCCGACTCCTCAAAAAACTCTCCCGACTTGTTTCAAGTGAAGGATAATCAACCGAAAGTCCATGCAAAGATGCAAGAGGTTTTCAAGGATGCCGCTCAACAAGAAGGGTGTTTCTTTGGAAACGCGTTATTATATTAGCAGTCTTGATCCTGATGTGGTTTCTGCGTCGGCGTTCCAGGGATATATCTTGGGACACTGGGAGATTGAGAATTGTCTTCATTTGCAAAAGGACAAGGAGTATGGCGAGGACAGGCATGTTTGCGGTTCGTCTTGTCGTCTTGCGTCTTGGGGCGAGGCGTGGACGGTGTTGACAAATATTGCCGTATCACTGACGAATCTGTTGCACAAAGGAGAGCGAACGCTACGTGAGGTGAGGGAGAAGTGCTGCCACGATCCGCTACCCGCCGCAAGGAAACTCGGATGGAAAAAATAAACGTGTCGACGGACTGGAGGTAGGGGTGGTGCCTACAAAGGACAGTTTCCTAAAAAGTTTATTCATTTTTAGAGGTTTCCACAACATGAAGTCCCTTCAAAACGTCCGTCGCTCATTACTCGCCGCGAAGTTTGAGATCGAAGGGAGGGGTGGCCAATTTTTCCCGAATCTCGTTCAGACTCGTTACTCCGAAATTCTTGCACTCAAGCAATTCGTCCGCTGTCTTACGCACCAATTCGCCAATCGTTTGTATGTTCAAACGGGTCATGCACTTGCGCGCCCGAACAGAAAGATTCAAGTCCATCACGGAATTTTCCAATACCGCTTGAACTTCTGGACTCAGTTCAGACACGTCAAAGGCATCCGCAATGGGTCTTTCCTGAGCAAACAAGCCGAGTTTCAATCCGTTCAAGGAGAGCATTTCCCTTATCTCGAGCAAACTGGTCTCGCCGAAGTTTTTGCTCATGAGCAAGTCCTGTTCGGTATGGGCACAGAGGTCGCGAAGCGTGCCGATTCCCATTGTTCGGAGGCAGTTTCGGCTTCGCACGGACAATTCAAAGTCCGTTACAGGCTTGGCCAAAATCTGATTCAACCGGTCTTTCCCCCGCTGGGTCTCTTCGTCAATGTGCATTTCACTGGAAGCCTTGGCATCCTTGAAAAAGAGCCTTGCCCGACGGTTGCCGGGCTGTGCATCGGCAATGCGCTGAAAACAGACGACCGCCTGATCGTAGAGTCCCAAGTCTTCATACAAAACGCCCAGATTAAATAATGCACCGGAATGTGTCGGAAACCGGGAAATTGCCCTCTTGTACAGACTGAGAGGGTCTTCGTCAGGGTCTTTGCCGGGAAGGTCGTCATCGTATCCGCGGCGTTCGTATTCCATCGCCAAACCAAACAGGGCACCAGAGTGCCGTTTGTCGGCTTTCACAGCACGCGCATAAAGTTTGACAGCCTGCTCCGTCAGGATATTTCCCTCCTCATCGTAAAGCAGTTGAGAAAGTGCTGCGCCGCGTTGATAAAGGTATTCCGCCGTTTGTTCGACGGCTCCCTGAAGCATATCCAACTGCTTCAAGGCCTCTTCGGGATTATTGAGACAGCGGTACACTTCGGCGCGTCCCAGCGTACATTCATCGGCGCTGTATCCCGCCTTTTGGGCAGCGTCGTAACTCATAAGTACCTCGGCATACAGAAGGCGGACGAGTGCTGATCGGGTCAGTGCTGCTAGGGGCAACGGGGCATCGTCGGTCAGGAACCCTTTGGAAATCAGGAAGCAGATAAACCGGGCGCGGTTTACCTGAATTTCGGTAATCTGACCATTTTTATATTGCTCTTCGGCGGCTTTGTGCCCTGTCAATGAAACTCCCGCACGGAGGTCGGCGGCAAACTGGGCTTCTTCCGTCTGTGCCTTGTTCAATTGTGCTTTGGTCAGCAACCCTTCGGAATGCAGAAGGCGGACAAATTGGGACTCGGTCAACAAGCCCTCGAAATAGAGGAGGGAAAGAAACTGGGTTTTCGTAATCCGATCCTCGAAGGCAAGGGGGGGAATCCGGTGTTTCGACAGAGAATCCAGTACGGGGACCTCTGTAATCAGTTCCTTGGAAACAATCCGGTCGCGGGAACCGGCTTCCTGTGTATTGGAATAGAGTAAGCAGGCGAGTTGGTCTGTGGAAAACTGGGATTCGGCAAATTGGGACAGGGCGAACCGGGTTTTGGCGAGGTAAAAGAGTGCCAGTGCACCGCCGTCTCCCTCTTTGAGGGAGACGAGGGCGGCTTCATAAAGCCCTAACAGATAGTAGGCGACTCCGAGTCGAACGTGACCGGCTGGACTTAATTTGTTGCCCGATTTCTCCGCATTCAATTCGTCGACGGCATTACGGAGTGCCTCCACTTGTGTTACGTCGGTACTCAGTACGTAAGCCAGGCGTTCCGTCTCTTGCGGCCCGAAGGGACCATCCATCACAACTGTTCGTTTCAGATCAAAATCAGGGGGCAAAACTACCATGCTTGTTTTTCGGGGCTTGTTTTTCGGGACTCGCTTTTCGGTTGCCTATCAGAGTTTCATCAGATGTGCGGGATTCGGAGAATCCAAACACCCTGCGCACACGCAATTATAGCCTATCTGCCCTTTTTGCAAGGCGGGGGAGGGTGTGTAAAATTTAGTGAAATTTAGCGGGGATTTTTCCTTCTTCTTTGCGACCTTCGCGGTTAAAAAAGAACTAACCGCAAATGGTTGCGCAGAGGGCGCAAAGAAGAGAAGGTAGTAACAAAAAAACGTTTACAGAGCCCGTAGTCCTCGGACGCACACGTGTACGCGAAAATCCGGGGACTGCGTGGCCAAAAAATATTGTGGCACTCCATCCTCGGCTCTTTTTTTCTGCGCTCCATCTCCGGCTCTTTGGGGGGAGGCCCGTTTTGGACCGCATTACCGGAAGACTCTCGTACTCTCCTCTTTGGTAATAGGGGATCGGAGGTCATCGGAGACGACCCGAACATTAATCCGATGGTCTCCTTCAACCTGACTGCGTGCAGTAAGTTTATAGACGGTTTCCTCCTTGGCAGCCAACTGCGGGATCACCTCGAATTGGACAATTCCACCCTGCATAGCCTGTGAACGTCCCCCTTCGGCTTTGACAAAGGTCATCCCCTCTGCCAGAGCGACCTGCACCCGTACATTTTCGGCGGCTTTCGTCCCGCGATTGACGACGCGGATTTCATAGACGACATCCTTGCCGAGTTCAACCAGATTCGAGTCGCCGACAATATCGAAGGTAATAGCCGGAATCCCGTCAATACTCACCGGCAAGGATGCTTCCGCCCGTAGATTATTCGCACCCAGTCCGCTAAACCGCAGGGAATGTTCTCCCGTTTGCGTCGGGAGCACCAGCAATTCGATTTCACCCGCCTCTTGGGCGGGCAGTTCTTCCAATGCCCAGTGCACGCTGTGCGTCGAGGCTTCATACACACCGCTCTGATTGGTGCTGACAAACTGCATGGCGATGGGGAGTTTCAATTCCAAGGCAACGTTATGTGCGGCGGCATTCCCCTTGTTGGAGACGATCAACCGGTAGTCCGACCGCCGTTCCAAAAACCGGCTTCGGGCACCGACGATCTCCAATTCCAAGACCGGTGCCAGCGCACGGATCGTCGTTCGGTCCTCAGCCATCAGGTTGCCGTCCGCCGTAACCACGACGTGGTTTACCAAGTTACCCGCTCCCGTACAAAGCAGGGGCAGGGTGAGTTTTTTGCTCTCTTTCGGCTTCAAGACGGTAATTCCATCGTGGCGCATCACGCGTCCATCACGGTGAAAGAGTCCGTCGGGTACTCGTTCTTCCACCACGACATTCGTTACAGTGGCGGTTCCGGGATTGCTGATGATTATCTCCACGTTCGCTGTTTCGCCGAGACGCACCTCTGCCGGTGCATTCACTTCGACCTTGAGCATGGGACGCGTGACGACAATGCGTCCCGACGCTTCTCCCGTATGGGTTACGGCGGCGACGCTACCGATTTCCCCTTCACGGAGCGGCAGAACCCTCATTTCGACCGCCAACTGGATGTTGGGGTCAAGATTGCCGACCGACCAGCGAAGTTCTCCGTTCGGTGCAACGACGGCTTCGGGCACCGTCGAAAGCAGGCGTGTCCCCTGCGGAACGCGGTCGGTGATGATGACGTTTTTCGCCACCGAGTTGCCGACGTTATGGACAACGGTTTTCAACGTTGCCGGTTGATCAATCACGACTTCCTCCGGCAACACTTTTTGGAGTGCCAGATGCGGTGTTTGCAGTCCCTCCAAACTGGCTGCGCCGGGCATTCCCGTCCCCTCATTACGGGACGGCGGCGGTGCCGCCGGCATCGCCGCGGCAGTACGTAGCGGCTCCATGGGCTCCATCGGCTGCATGGGTTGCATAGTTTGCATCGTTGGCTCCGCATTCGGCATGACGTTTGCCAGGGCGTGTGTGGGAACGCCCGCCTCCGGGTGCAACGCAGCAAAGGGGTCGGCATTACTCAATGGCGACGGCGATGAAGGCGGCGGTGATGAAGGCAACGGTGATGCAACTTCCATTCCCGGCAAGGCGAATGTAAGTTCCGTTTCCGGTGAATCAGCAGCATTCGATAGGGCGGGTAGAAGCGGTTCCGATTGCGGTGCGGACTGCGGTTCAGGAAGGGGTTCCATACGCAGTTCATCGGGGACTGCCGGTGTATCAAAGGCGACCATCGGTACGCCAAAGGGATCAGCAACGGCAAAAGGGTCGAAACGGGATTCCCCCGCCGATGGTGAAGGGACTGGTTGTGCAGAGACTGGTTGTGAGGGGACGACAGGTGCTGAAGCGGCAGGAGCCGCCAGTACACTGGGTGCAACGGGTGCAGCCGGTGCAGCGGAGGGAAGAGCCGACGAACCGGATTCCAACGAAACAGCGGGACCTGCCGGAGTGTTAGGTCCCGACGGAACGCTGGACAATTCGGGAAAATTCGGCAACGGCTGCGGCGTGGACTGTTTCCCTTCGCTTAACAAAGAGGTTTGAGTAATTCCGCCGGGGACGGCAACGGGATGATCCGCACGCAGCGGATTCGGGCGTGCGATTTCCGGCGGGGCAGGTCTGCTGGAAGGCATTTGCCCGATGCCGTTTGACATCCAAAAAACGAAAATCCCGCCGACGAGAGCGGTGAGTCCTAACCAAAAGCCGAGCGTTTTATTTTTCATTATTGTCATCCTGACAAACTATTCCGGCAGTGAACATTTGCCGCAAAATTTCATTTCGCAGGGAGTCTAACGAAAATCACTTTTTGTAACAAGAGCAATTTTTTTTGTTTCTGGACTCCTCTATCCCTTACACGGAGACAAATGGGACGTTGTTCTTTGCGTCCTTTGCGGTTAAAAAAGATTTAACCGCAGAGAACGCAGGGGGATGCGCAAGGGACGCAAAGTCCAATTTCATACCGTTTTCAGTATAACACGCCTCCAATCTTAAAAGAACAAATCCCTATCGGCAGAGTTGCGGATGCGCTCCAAGCGGTCAAGCACTGCCGAACGCTGCGTGCCTTCCGGCAACTGGGCGACCTCCTTTTGAATCAATGCCTCGCCTACCGCCCTCGTTTCCGGCGATGAAAAATCAACAAGATACTCCTGCAACGTCACCAGAGCATTCGGCGTACACATGTTTTGAATAAAGCCCGGCTTTGCATACTCCATAAAAACTTCGCCGGTGCGTCCAAGCCGGTAACATGCCGTACAAAAACTGGGAATGTAATCGTTCTCCAACAGTTGCCGAATCACTTCGTCAAGCGGACGCACATCGCCGAGTTCAAACTGCGCCTTTTCCAATGCCTGCTGCGGCTGGGCCTGCTGCGTTTGGGCATCTCCCGCCTCCACATATCCGCCGACTTCGATTCGGCATCCCGCATCAATCTGCGAAACGCCGAAGCCGAGCACCTTATCCCGAATCGGCGCAGGTTCACGGGCTGTTACAATCAAACCGGTGTAAGGCACGGACAGGCGTAAAATCGCAATCAACCGCAGGAAATCATCATCGTTCACGTCATGCAGGGCAACCTCCGGCAAGGAGACACCGCTGGCGGGACGGAGACGCGGAAAACTAATCGTGTGCGGTCCTATCCGATAGCGGGACATCAATTCAACCGCATGAGCGATGAGCGACAGCACTTCAAATTTCCAGTCGGCAAGTCCGAAGAGTACGCCGATACCGACATCGTCGCACCCCGCCTCGATGGCACGCGCCGGTGAATCGAGCCGCCACATATAGTCGGCTTTGCGTGTTCCCGCCGGATGGATTTTGGCATACGTTGCATGATGATACGTTTCCTGAAAGACTTGATACGTGCCGATGCCCGCCTCTTTGACGATGCGGTATCCTTCGTGGGAGAGCGGGGCGGCATTGATATTGACGCGGCGGATACTGCTGTTTTTGTATTGTACCGAGTAAATCTGCCGGACACATTCGGCAATGTATTCGGGACTGTACGCCGGGTGTTCGCCGAAAACGGCAATCGTCCTTTTGTGTCCCATTTTGAGCATATTGAGGATTTGCTCGTGCAGTTCCGGGGTGGTCAGCGTACGCCGGACGGCTTCGTGATTGCTTCGCCGAAAACCGCAATAGGTACAGTCGTTGGTGCAGTAATTGCCGACATAGATTGGAGCAAAGAGAACGATTCGATTGCCGTACACATCCTTTTTCAGTTGCCGTGCGGTGTCGAAGATTTGCTCAATGAGTTCCGGTTCGTCGGCGTTGAGCAGCGCGGCGGTTTCGTCGAGAGTGAGTGCCTCTTTATTTTTGGACTTTGCGATAATTTCCCGAATACGTCCTGCATCGGTTTTTTGGTTGAGTAGAGATTCGAAGAGCGGTTCATCGACAAAATCGCGTGCATTTGTGCTTAATTGGTTCATTTCGGACAGATCAGAGGTCATCATTCGTTCGTTCTAACATCGTAGTTGGGTTCCTCTAATTGTACCACATAACGGCGAAATTACAGGGTTGGCAGGAAAAAAATTCACAGAGCCCGTGGCGTAAACCAGGGAATCAACCAAACGATTCCCTGGCCCCGCGCCACGGGCTCTGTGAACATTCGGCTCTGCGAACGCGTGTTTTTTCTTTGTACCCTTTGCATAAACCTTTGCGCCCTTTGCGGTTAAAAAGACTTAACCGCAAAGGGCGCAAAGTCCAATTTCATACTGTTTTCAGTATAAATCCTTTTTTTGACCGCAAAGGACGCGAAGAAGATAACGTAATAACAAAAAAACGTTTACCCGCTCAATTTTGACTCATCCCAAACACCGCTCACTCGAGATTTCTCTCTTGATTTTTCTCTGAATAATCGGCATACTTCCCCGGTATTGCTCTCGGAGCATCAGGGGAAAATTATTTGCACCAACACCTTACATTAAAAGGAGTTGTACGGTTTTTTCGCACGTCAAAGGCAATAAAGACCTTGGGCGCACACTTTTTCTGCGCCCTCATTTTTCTTCCTCTCTCCCCCCTTTTCGGACAGGACACCCCGCTGCAACAGAACGTCATTCAACGCGTTACTGCTCCCATTACGGCACCGATTCAGTCCGTACAGTCCGCTCTTTCTCCCCCCTCCAAATCCGCCGCTCCGTCCGGTATACGCGTCAACAGCACTCTGCCCGGTCTCGGAACTGTTCCACGAGAACCCACGCCGCCCCCTGTTTTTGCGGGCTCACTCGAACTCCTCGACACAACACTCATTCCCTCTATTTTCATTGCCGGACAAGGCTACGTGCCGATTACCCATCCAAATATACTGCCGCATATCGATCCGGCAGTGCTGGACAATCCCGAAGTCCATCCCGGCGTGATGATGATTCCGACACACATACAGACGCAAACCGAGCGGCTAACACAAGCCGAGAGAGCAACACAAACCGAGAGAGCAACAAAGTTGAGCGACTGGGTCAATCAACCGAATCTGGACTTACCCGGGTACCGGCTCAATGATTTGGGTATTACCCAAACGCAGTTCATTTCCGGGATTGCCGTTCCGCAACAGTCCGAAATGGCAACGCTCGGCTTTCGCCGTGTGGAACTCAATCCCCGAGGCGATACGGGATACAGTTTTTTCTTTCAGCCCTACGACGAAAATAACCGAGCCGGAGGGGGAATTGTCATTCTGACCGGCGGTGTCAACTTGATTGTCGAAGGAATCGAAGATGACCAGGTGCAGGCATTTATGGCTGGCGACACCATCGATATTTCGGCAGATAATCTCGTTGTTTGGACAGAAAATCCCGAAAAACTACACAGCGGAGGTTCCTACGTCGAATCGGATAAACTCGATTTTGAACTTTATCTCGAAGGCAATATCGTCTTTCGAGCAGGTCCCCGGGTGATTCAGGCAAGCCGGATGTACTACGATGTGAAACACAAAATCGGGTACATTCTCGACGGACAACTCACCACTCCCATCGGCGATATTAGCGACCTCGAAGGTTCCGTGCGTTTGAAAGCGGAAGTCCTTCGGCAAATCGGCGACGGACTCTTCACCGCTCGAAACGCGATGGTAACGACAAGTCAACTGGGGGAACCCGCTTATTCTCTCCGCTCCCAGACCTTGCGTTTTGACCGTACGGGCGCGAGGCAAATGGTGGTTGCCGAAAATAATTACGTGGCAATCCGTAATGTTCCCGTCTTCTATTGGCCCTGGATTGCAACTGATGTGGAGAATCCGACGTTCTATCTCAAAAATTTTTCCTACGGCAGCAGCGGACGCAATGGGCAAACCATCAAAACGCAGTGGGATCCCTTCCAGATACTCAATATCCGCCGTCCCGAAGGGGTCGATGGAGATGTCAACGTCGGATGGATGGAAAAACGCGGAGTGAACTACGGCATGAATTTTAAGTATGACTCGCTGTGCTATGGTATTCCGCTAAACGGCAATTTCGTCTATTGGGGAATTCACGATAAAGGAACGGATCATCTCGGCGGAGAACGTAGTGATGTAACCTTTCCCAACTCGTACCGTTACCGTCTGCACTGGGTGCATCAGAATGCGGTTCCTGTGTTTCCCCCGCTTGTTCATTGGGTGTGGAATTTGCGGGCGGAAGTCGGCAAGACATCCGACCGAAATCTGCTCAATAGTCATTTCAATTCCGCTTGGCATACCGAAGAAAACGCCACGACTGCCATCGACTTGACCTACCAAAAAGAACACAGATCGCTCGGCATTTCTGTGGAGTATGCTCTGGACGATCACTATTCCAACGCAAACTGGCTGCCGAGACTGGATCACTATACGTTGGGAAAATCGTTGCTTAATGATTATCTCACGATGTACGGACACACTCGAGTCGGCTTGATGGACTACCGCACAGCAAAAGAGCCTCACGATCCGGTCGATGCGAACTATTTCCGGCTTCTCCCCTGGGAAGAGACCGCCCATAAGAGGACGGGCCTTGTCTTTTCGACCCGGCATGAACTTGACCTGCCGATACAGGCGGGGGCGTTGAAAATTGTGCCTTACATTCTCAGCGATTTTTCCGCTTGGGGAGAAGACCAGAGCGGTAAATCGACGGAACGGCTCTACGGACAGGGGGGCGTTCGGTTGAACCTGCCGATTTGGCGGGTCAATCCGCGAGTGTCCAGCCGAACATGGTACGTCAATGGACTCGCCCATAAAATTGACCTGAACGCAGAGTATCTGTATGCCCAGTCAAACCGCAGTATGAACAATTTAATTCTGACCGACCCGCTGGACAACTGGTCGATTGATGACTTCCGTCGGCGGTATCTGCTGTCGAATCCCTACTTCGGCGGTGAAATGCCCGCAAAGTTTGATCCCCGCTATTACGCTCTCCGCAGCGGTATGGCAAGGAATGTTACGGCGGGTAATATGGAAATTGCCGATGACTTGCAGATGTTTCGATTGGGCATGACGCATCGTTTTCAAACGAAACGTGGTTCCGTCGGCAGACGACGTATTTTAGATTGGATTACGGTTTCAACGCACATGAACTTCTATCCCCAAAAGGAGCATAATTTCGGCGAAAACATCGGATTGCTCGATTACAATGCTCTTTGGCACGTCGGCGACCGTTTTTCGCTCTTCTCGGAGGGACTTTACGATGTTTTCAGTGATGGCCAAAAACTGACCCGATTCGGCGGTGTCTGGAACCGACCGGAGCGGGGAAGTTTTAGTTTAGCGGTCGATCAGTTTTCCGGTGTTGTGGAGCGGACGTATTTGTCGATGAACATTGGTTATGCGATGAATGAAAAGTATGCGATGTCTTATTCAACGTCGTATGATCTTCGGGCGGGGCGGAATGTCGGGCACAATGTTATGGTTGCCCGGTCGGGCGAATCCTTCCGCTTGCTGGTGGGAGCGTCGTACAGTGAGGCGTTATCGGAGTGGAGTTTCTCGGTAGGTCTCGAACCGGTCTTCCTGCGCCGCAGCCGCGGTTCACTGGCGAGCGGTGCGTTCTGAGTGAGGGGGTGTCCGCACAGCATCCACAGTGCAATTTTCCTTTTGACTCGCAACACGCTTTGACTGGACAGGTCTCACCCCAAAAAGGTTTGTCGATGTTTAGGCATCCTTTGCATCCGACCTCCTCTTTTGTATTTGCACTCGGAACGCAAAATTCCGCAACGTGATTCAATCATTGTTAATTCCATGTTGGTTAAATTGTTAATTGGGGTATGCGGTTTGCTCCTCCTCTGCCTCCTTAAAAAGGCGGTCAAACGCTTAAAAACAAGGGTGAAACGCATCAAATGCGGCTGAAATGGCAGACTGTTAAAAATTCGACGCATCTCATTGATTATAAAGGAGATACGGGTTTCTAGGAGGAGCAAACCGCATACCCCAATAAAAAGAATTAACCACAAAGGGCACAAGGGACACAAAGAAAAAACGTCCGTGTTCTACCCGTTTCCAGCATAGCAAACTGGTGGCTGGACTGACGTTTGTTTCTTGCGAATTCTACTATTTTTTGTTACAATGCAGGGCGGTACTCCATACATTCACCCAAAAGGAGAACAGACACTATGCAAAGATTTTTTCTCACTTTCGCCGTTTGTGCTCTCACACTGCTTGTGTCCGGCATCGGTTTGGTGCAAGCCCAGGCACCACCGAAACTCAAAGCCCTGATCGTAGACGGACAAAACAACCACAACTGGCGGGCAACCACGCCCGTCCTCAAAGACATCTTGGAAAAGTCAGAACGCTTCATCGTCGATGTCGCCACTTCTCCTACCAAGAGAGACAAAGAAGACGATGCCGAGGCCTACACAAGAAACATGGCGGCATTCAAGCCGGATTTTGCCAAATACGATGTTATCATCGGAAACTACAACAGCAATGAAACCCGCGATGATTGGTCGCCGGAAACAATGAAAGCGTTTGAAGAATACATTGAAAACGGCGGCGGATTCGTGTGCTACCACGCCGCCGACAATTCTTTTCCGAACTGGGAAGTGTACAATAAAATGATAGGTTTGGGCGGCTGGGATCGAGGACATCTGCCCGAAACAGCAGGAAAATATCTCTACTGGGAAGATGGAAAAGCCGTTACAAGCAATGAAAGGGGTGCCAGAGGCAGACATGGCCCATCCTGGGCTTTTCTCATCGAAGTTCGGGACAAGGAACATCCCATCATGGCGGGATTGCCTGAAGCATTTCGGCACGCTTCAGACGAACTATACGATTCGATGTGGGGACCAGCGGAAAACGTAACCATTCTGGCAACGGCGTATGCCGACAAGGAAAACCACGGTGGAAGCGGCAGACATGAGCCGGTCTTGATGACTATTTCCTACGGCAAAGGACGTATTTTTCACACGGTCTTGGGACACGATGCGAGGCAAGTGAAGAGTGTTAGTTTTATCGTAACGTTCTTACGCGGAGCAGAGTGGGCGGCAACCGGCAAGGTAACGATACCGGTGCCTGACGATTTCCCTGGCAGGGATGAACCCACGTTTCGGGAATAATTGATGGGGTTGCGGACACGTTTTATGGATCCAATTCTATTGGATACCCTCTAAAAAACGGTGCCGCCCCTTGTTTTAAGCGGAAAACGATACGAATCGTTACTTTGTCGCCCCTTGCGCAACCCTTTGCGTCCATTGCGGTTAAATTCTTTTTATTGGGGTATGCGGTTTGCTCCTCCTCTGCCTCCTTAAAAAGGCGGTCAAACGCTTAAAAACAAGGAAAAGGGTGAAACGCATCAAATGCGGCTGAAATGGCAATCTTCTAAAATTTCGACGCATCTCATTGATTATAAAGGAGATACGGGTTTCTAAGAGGAGCAAACCGCATACCCCAATAGAAAAATTATGGGGCGGTCGTAGTAGGTGGTGAAATCAGTGTTTTGCACTGTTTTTCAAGCCCTGTCTATCCCCAAAAATACGAAACAATCAGAAAAATTCAACTCTTGCACATCTACGCCCACTGGGGGGACTGATTTTCGCCGCAACGGATGTTATAATCGGGAGATGTTTTTTCGTTGGTTTCCCCTTATTTTTACGGCGGCACTCTTGTTGTGCTTTATGAGCGGATTCGTTGCCGCAAACCGTAATCCGCCGCCTGTCTTTGAAACCGATTACGTACTCCCCGAAACGGAAACGCCCGGTTTTCTCTATCCCGACACAACAGAAAACGTCGTTACCGTGGGACTCTCCGTCAGCGTCGCACTTTATGCACTCTTTCTCACGGCAGCCGGTTTTGCCGTCCATCGCTGGCGTTCCCGAAAAATCCTTTTCTCCCTTTCCGTCTGTTCCGTTGTCTTGCTGGGTTTTCTCCTTTGGGGATGTCCCTGCCCCGTCGGTATGTTTCAGAACATCGTCCAAGCATTCATTACCCCGGCGGCAACCATTTCCTGGACGGTCATTCTCCTTTTCATTTTACCGCTTTTAGCCGCCCTGTTTTGGGGACGAATCTTTTGCTCTTCCGTCTGCCCCTTGGGTGCTGTTCAAGAATTGACGGCATTCAAAAATCTGAAAATTTCCGACCGTGCGGAGCATATTTTAGGGCTTTTCCGCTATTTTTGGCTCGGGATCGGCGTTTTTTGTGTTGTTGTCGGGTTTGGGTATATTGTTTGCCGATTTGATCCCTTTGCTGCATTCTTTCATTTCGGTTCCCTCTATTCCATTCTGGTATTCGCCTTTGTTGTGTTGGGGGTCGGCCTGTTCATTGGGCGGCCCTATTGCCGGTTTCTTTGTCCCTACGGTGCTTTGCTCGGAATCTGCGGTTCATTTGCCGCCCGAAAAGTTACCATCACGCCGGGCAAGTGCGACCAGTGTAAACTCTGCGAAACGGTGTGCCCCTATAATGCGATTTTACCGCCGACAACCAAGCCGACGGCACTCGAGAAATGGGATGGCCCGTTGAAATTGGCGGGTGCCGTCCTGGCCTTCCCGATTGTCGTTCTCCTTTTTGCCCAAATCGGCGTTGCCGTTGCGCCCCGATTGGCGATGTTGCACCAAGATGTCCGCACAGCAAAATTGCTTTATCTCGAAGAAGAAAGGTGGGTGGAAACATCCGGTTTCTTCCCGGAAACAAGGGGACTCGTGCAGGTCGGCACTCCCAGCGAAGAGGTTTATCAGCGTGCGGTGGATTTGTCCCGCCTGTTCAGGCTTGCCGGCTTGGGTTTGGGACTTTGGGTCGGTTTAGTCATCGGAATCAAGTGGATTTCACTCTCGCTTCGCCCTTGCCGGACGGAGTACGAAGTTGATCCCGCCCGTTGTTTTGCGTGCGGACGCTGTTTTTGGTACTGCCCCAATCAACAAGAGCAACGGCTGCTCTTGATCGGAGAACCGGACACGAAGAAGGGGCGAATGTAGGGGTACCTCTAAAAAATTCAATATTTAGTAGAGCCAATTATTTATGCGCAAGCCCTTGGCGTGCTGCTTCTTTGTTCACTCCGTTCTGACGTGTTTTTTTATTGTTTCGATCATTGCCAGCGGGTCAACGGGTTTGGCAAGGCAATCATCACATCCGGCTTCGAGCGTCTTTTCCCAGTCCCCTTCCACGGTGAGTGCCGTTACCGCAATGATGGGGCGGTGGTAGTGATGTTTACGCAGATAGGCAGTCGCCTCGTAACCATCCATGACGGGCATTCGCATATCCATCAAAATAACATCGAAAAAAAGCCCGTTGTCTATATCTTGCATTATTTTTTGAACACCCATCGCCCCATTATCTGTCAGTTCGACCTGCGCTCCCGCTTCCCGAAGAAGGGCGGCGAGAATGACTTGATTGACAGCCATATCCTCCACAACAAGGACACGTAAACCCTGAAGCGGCAGAACTTCATCAGGCGATGATTCCGTTTTTACGTTCGGCTGGCGGATATCAAGCCCGGCAAGCAGCCGCGAGTCCTCTCTCTGTTCCCTGTGTTCGCTCAATATCGGCGGGGGACCCATCGATGCATAGACATTCAGCAAGAGCGAAAAAGTGCTTCCCTGTCCAGGTATACTTTCGACAGTAATCGTCCCATCCAGCAGTCTGGCCAGCCGCATCGCGATGTTGAGCCCTAACGCTGTATCACTGGCGGGATTTAATACCGATGAGTCGGTACGTTTGAACGGCTTAAAGATGTCTCGAATATGTGAGGTCGGAATTCCAACACCGGTGTCAATCACGCTGATTTTGAGTTGCATCGGCGAAGCGGAAAAGGAATCTTGTTCTGTATCTTCGGTTGTTTGTGTTGCTGTGTTCTGCGGGGGAGTGCCGGTATCATCATCGCCGGCAAGTGCTTCACAAAGCACGGTAATCGTCCCCTTGTCAGTGAATCGGACGGCATGCCGGATAAGGTGCGTCAAAATCTGTTGGATACGCACCGGATCGCTTAAAATGGTCGGCGGTATTTCACCGTTGTATTGGACGGAAAAGTCTAAATGTTTGGCAACGATGTGCGGTTTTTCGACGTGGCAAATGTCGTGAACAACCTGCCTGATCGACATGGGGACAGACTCAATTTCCAACAGGTTGGCATCAATTTTGATGTAGTCGAAGACATCATTGAGGACGGCAAGAATGTCCTCATTGTGTGTCTTGATGTGGTCGAGGAGACCTTCCATCTCTTCCTTGAGTTCGGGCGTGCAATGTTGAAGTTCCCGTTGGGCAAGAATTTCGATAAAACCGGTGAGGGATTTCATCGATTCTTGGATTTCACTGTTCATCGAAACGAGAAATTGCCCCTTTGCTTTTGTGGCGGCTTCCATATCTCTGTTGGCGGCGATCAGTCTATCCCGGATTGCCGTCGCCCTGCGCAACAACCGGTACAACCAAGTACAAAGAAGGGCAAGAACGGTTACTGCCAACGCCAAGACGGCGATAAGACCGCCCGTCCATGGGATTGTTCCAAATAACGCAGAGACCGAGGGCATATAGAGAAAACAATCCAAAAAAACAGTACGGACACACAGCCGCTTCCGGGAGTGTACCATTTTCGGCACAAAATACAATCCCTTGCCCGGTGCGGTTGTAGAACTGGGGTGTGTCCAAGTTTAGTGGGTAAACGTTTTTTTGTTAGCACGTTATCTTCTTTGCGTCCTTTGCGGTTTAAAAAAAGGAGTAACCGCAAAGGACGCGCAAGGGGCGCAAAGTCCAATTGCATACCGTTTTCAGTATAACAATACGTTCCGGCTTTTGTTCATGTTCACAAAAGCCGGAAGCGTAACAACGTGGGGCAACCATATTTACACTCCCGACTTTCATTCACCCAAGCAGGCGTAATGGGAGTAGGCTCCCGCTATTTTTCACAGCAGCAACCGCAACATTGGCAATCATCGCAAGTGCAGTTTCCCACCGAACAGCCGTCGCAACACTGGCAGTCATCCCCGCAACAGCAGGCGGCTTTCTTGCAGCAATCGCAACATGGGCAATCATCGCAAGTGCAGTTTCCCGCCGAACAGCCGCCGCAGCACTGGCAGTCATCCCCGCAACAACAGGCGGCTTTCTTGCAGCAACCGCAACATTGGCAATCATCGCAAGTGCAGTTTCCCGCCGAACAGCCGTCGCAACACTGGCATGCATCCCCGCAACAGCAGGCGGCTTTCTTGCAACAATCGCAACATGGGCAATCATCACAAGTGCAGTTTCCCGCCGAACAGCCGTCGCAACACTGGCATGCATCCCCGCAACAACAGGCGGCTTTCTTGCAGCAACCGCAACATGGGCAGTCATCGCAAGTGCAGTTTCCCGCCGAACAGCCGCCGCAGCACTGGCAGTCATCCCCGCAACAGCAGGTTAGACTGGATACATCGGCGCTCTTGGAGGTTTTCTCTGTTGCCAGTGCGTGTGCGCATCCCGTACAACAAAAGGGTTTGGCATCCGCATAGTTGCTGTCAGCGTTGTCTTTGTTGCTGCCGTTGTTGGTATTGCCGTTGAAGGCAAGTACGGCGGTCAACGATATGAGGGCTAAAACAGCCAATCCGAGTGTAATGGTATGAATTTTTGTCATGATGAATCTCCTTTCAATAAAGGTGTTGTGTACCCGTCAAACACCATGCTTGACGGTTCGCTGGGGCAATACAACCCCGCCGCCCAGAGTGAACCCGCTGGGCGAATATGCCGCCCCTTACAGGGCATCACATTATAGAAAACAACTGACCATGGGCTTGAGCCATAGTTTTTTTTCGGACTGCCCTCTCAGATGAATTTCAAATGAAAAGGGCGGCACGAAACCCATCAATTCAAAAAGACACACAGTAAGACGTGCAATGGAACGTGAGGCGGCAACAATGTCCGGCAGTGAACAGAACGGGAGAACGCCTCCGAAGCATTGGCAAAACCGACGGGAAGTACAGAAACAAAGTCCCAGGATGGGGTAACATCCGGCCGCTTGACTAATAAAGCCGCCTTTGGGGTAAAAACATCATTGGCTTGTACGTTGCAACACTGACAGAAGCAGGGCATTTCGGATAACCCGCAACATCCTTTGATTGCCGACGGCTCCGGCGGTGTGCAAGGGTCATGATCCTCTTCATCCGTGCAACTCGGCTGTGAAGGCTTTGACAGTGAAGACGAGGTACACTTTTGCGGGTGCTCTTCTTTTTGAGTTCCTCCCTTTTTGCAGTGACACCCTTCGCATCGGCAGACGGCAAGCGGTGTTGCGATATTGCACAACAGGGCAAGTATCACGCCGCCAACAACCCATTGTCGAAATGAATACGGTTTCATTCTGTAGAGTCCCCCGATTACCTGTCGGCATTGTAGCATTGTTGCAGCACAAAGTCAATAGTCGTTTTTTTGATGAGGTTGTTCCGGGGGTGTGTCCAAGTTTAGTGGGTGTTTTTCCTTTTCTTTGCGTCCTTTGCGTATCCTTTGCGTTCTTTGCGGTTAAATATTCTTTTTTAACCGCAAAGGGCGCAAAGGGTTGTGCAAAGGACGCAAAGTCCAATTTCATGCCGTTTACGGTATATAACAAAAAAACGTTTACCCACTAAACTTGGACACACACCCGCCGTACAGTCCGCTAACAAGTTTTTTGGTCAAATGAGTAGGGGAGTCCCGCAATCGCCGAGCGGTAAGGGTTTTTATCAAGATAACTCCAATCGGTGACTGTTAACCTGCC
>Ga0099364_10005922_pt1 | contig 17969 bp, 21 predicted proteins | sample TergutTh196P3_FD_73070 | JGI IMG/M metagenome (GOLD analysis project Ga0099364, IMG submission 73070) | Microcerotermes parvus P3 segment gut microbial communities from Pointe-Noire, Republic of the Congo - Th196 P3 | ecosystem: Host-associated > Arthropoda: Insects > Digestive system > Gut ...
CTTTGTGCCATAATTTTAAAATGTATTTATTATGGCAATACCTATCAGATTTGCCCCTGTCCTTGAAGGCGACGAGGCAATAGAGTTTTACGAAAGATGGCATCAATCGTTGCAAGAACCGTTGAAAAGCCCTATTTCAAAAGAAGAACGAGAAGATATAAAAAAATTTTTCTTAAAGTATGAACTCGATAAAATTAAAAACGCACTGTGATTTTTGGGAATTGACGCCCAAAAGACCCATTTCGAACTTTGACTGTGGCGATAGCGACCTCAACGATTTTTTCAATCGTGATGCGTCTCTTTTTCAGCAGCAACGATTGGGTCAAACCTTTTTTCACTGTTTGAAAGATACAGATAAAATTGTTTGCGCATTTTCATTGTCGGCTGACAGTTTGAAAACGGTGCTTATGCCCGGAAGCCGCGTCAAAAAGATAAAAGAATTGATACCGCGCGAAAAGGCATTACAATCGTACCCGGCGCTTCTGATTGGAAGATTGGGAGTTTCGATAGAATTTGCAGGAAAGGGGATTGGCTCGCAACTTTTAGAAGAGATTAAATATTATTGCGACCAGAATTTCCCTGATTTAGTGCGCTTCCTTGTAGTTGACGCATACAATAATGACGCCGTCCTTGCATACTATAAAAAAAACGACTTCTCGTTTGTCTTCTCTACCGAACAGCAAGAAATAGAAAACCTGCGAAAAAAGGTAAATGACAACGAAGCCCTGAACACAAGGCAAATGTTTTTTAATATGGAAAGATGGAATGGGTAGTTTGTGCCGCAAAAGACTAACGACTAACGACTAAAAAAAAATCTTCGATTTTTTTGTTTTTTCAAAAAAAGGTTTTATCTTTGTGCCATAATTTTAAAATGTATTTATTATGGCAATACCTATCAGATTTGCCCCTGTCCTTGAAGGCGACGAGGCAATAGAGTTTTACGAAAGATGGCATCAATCGTTGCAAGAACCGTTGAAATGCCCTCCATCGAAGGAAAAGCGCGAAGCGGCGTATAATTATTTCAGGAAGTATGAACAATATGAACTTGATAGAATTACAAAAGGATTGTGATTTTTGGAAATTAACGCCAGAACGTCCGATTTCGGGCTTTGATTGTGGCGATAGTTTATAGTTTGATAGGCGGTAGGCGCTTCGTGCTGTCGAGGACGTCATTGCGGGCTTGACCCGCAATCTCTTTATTAATAGGGGTTTGCGGGTCAAGCCCGCAATGACGCAGAGAAGCAATTTTTTATGGATGGGCTATACACCCCACGTCGCAGGTTTATTGATAAACCCCCTGAATAACACGTAAACGGGGGGTAACCTTTTTTAGAGGTTTATCAATAATCGCCGAGTTTCACAACTGGGTTAATCTTCAAACCAAATCATGGTTTTCAATCTTTTTTCTCCCGCATTTTTTTCAACTTTTCCATACATTCCAAAAGAGTTTCACTGTCTTTTGGCAAGTCTATTCCCTTGTGACCCAGACCACAACACATAAAACTTCCGTTTAGATGCTTGATTTCGTTGTCATGCCCGTTTCGGTTGCGGTAGATTATGCGCCGACTGCCTAAATTGTGATTATCACGCAAATACGCAATAATATTTCTTGCATCTTCTCTGACCAACTTTTCCTCAATACCCGTATCAATGATATAGATATATTCCTCTGTTTCCCGCTCTATGTAAAATACTGCACTCATACTCTTTACTCTTCTCTTTTTATTTGTCTCTTTTTTTGTAAAAAAAACAGCGAACCTACGCATCTGTTTCAAGGTCGTGAGATTTACCTACAGCAATTATACACACATAAGCCCGCCCAATGGGCATCGTTAAATCCTATTGCTGTTATGAAAAACATCTCACTGTTTTGAAACAAGAACTATATAAACCGTTATTTTATCTATCAAAAACTCTATTCAATACCAAAAAAATAATTAAACTAAAAAAAAAAAAAATTGAAGCCACAAAGGTACTGCTTTTTTTTTTAAACCCCAAAAAGAAATTATCTTTTTGTAAATTTACGAAAAACGTAAAATACTCTTAGACACGAAGCCAATCCTCCGCCGCAAACCTCTATCCGCCTCTGATATCCCTGTTATTGGCTCCATCCATCATTTTATTTCGAAGCCCTGTCCTTTTTGTAACAAATTTATCCTTCTTTCGCATATTGTCCAACGTCGATTTTGTCTCTTCGTGGCTGTGGCGGGCATCTTTATTACGATATTTTGAATAAATAAGACCGTAGAAAACAAATCCGGCAGTCGCAAAAAGCCAACTCAAATCCATGTCAATATCAAAAAGAGCCAAAAGATATAGCGGCGCTGTTATTGCCCAAAGAATAAGACCTATCAACTCTACCAATGCAGATATGCCAAGCAATCTGGGCATGTTTATCGGTACGCTTCCCATCGTCTTTTTTGTTCGGGCGTTGACCGATACATAATGTAACAGATTTTTCTTTTTTTGATGATAACTGTAGAGCCACACCGGTAGATACGCAGCTTTCCACTGCTCGCCCTTAACGTTCAAGTCCTCGCGCGTCCAGCGAACGCCACGGTCATATTCTTTCAACGTGTCATTCGCTCTATGCCTTGCTATATCTTTAGTTTGCGTTTGAACAACACCCCTCAGCGCGTCGATATTGGTGTCGCGCTTTTCAGACGTGAAGCCCTTTAAATAATTGGCGTTCCACTTCACGCTGTTTTCGATATCAAACGGCATGATAGCATTGATAACATTGGTCGTTTTGTCCGACGCCTTTTTGTTTAATTTGTCGGCGCTCGCTTCAACGGTCAATCCATCGACAATAATATCAAATTCTCTTTCAACATCATACAGGTCGGCGTCATACAGGGTTTGTTTGTCTTTTCCTTCGCCGCGCGTATATCTGCGTGTTTGGCGTTCGCCCTGACCAGAGAGGTTTGCGCTCGCATTGACGTCTACCACCATATACGGCAAATAGACGCCCATCACGTTTTGCGTGCAAAATTCCTTTTTGAACAGCGGATGTGCAAAAAACTTTCGCTTGCCAACAAATTCTTCAATTTGGGCTTGCGCTTCTTCTTTTTTGACCTTAAACGGTATAACAACATCGGGTATAGCGCCGTTAGGTATTTGCTGGTTCACAGACAGTGTGTTGCGACACCAGTGGCATCGCGCCTGCGTTGCCGACGCCGTGTCAATAACCACCTCGGCAGCGCAACTGCTACACCTCAAAGTCAATACATCGTCCGCGTCGGCAACAATATCCTGTGCACCCGAGCCGATGATTTGACCTTCCAACTTGCTTAAATCGGTTTCCAAGCCTACAACCGCTTCGGGCGCAAATTCGAAACGGCAAAAATTACACCTTAAAAGCCCGTTATTGACATTCAGCGAAATATCTGTGGCGCCGCATTTGGGACATTTGTTTTGCCCATCCTTCGCACCCGCGTCTGTTTGAACTATTTTAGGTCCATTTGGTTCATCCGCTACATCTGCTACATCTGCCACATCTGCTACATCTGCCACACTCGGCGCTACAAGCCCCTCCGAAATTTCAGCAATGCTGCCTGCCGGTTGCCATTCGCTCATGCCATGTTGCCAAACAAGCGTTTGCGGAGTAACTCCGTATTGCTGCAAATCGGATGCCGCTACCGGACCTTGTTGTTGTCCATCGCTGCCCTGAAAATAATACATACTATCCATTTTCGATTTTTGATTTTTGATTTTTGATTTTTGATTTTCAACGGGCGCTCTTCGATTGTCGTTTTTGCGTCTAAACGGTATAACTCGGTTTTTTGGATACGCGGATTAAACTGATTGGACTGATTATCACGGATTTTTTTTGTGTTAAATGCTGATGACATAACATTAGGTAATACGACAAAACTTCAAAAAATCAGTGTAAATCCGTCTAATCCGTCCAATCCGCGTATCCCCCTTAACATCTACGACAATTTGAACGGCGCCCGTTTCGATTTTCAATTTTTAATTTTCGATTTTCGATTACATCGGCGGCGGTGGTGGCGGCGGCGGTGGTGGTGGCGCTCCAAACAAGACAACGAGCGATGGCACTGTGCCGGCGGTTGCCCACGTAGGCATTCCGGCGCACCATACCATTGTGTCGGGCATAAGCTGACCCATTTGCGCCATTTGCTGCAATTGCGCTACAGCGAACGGTCCCTGCTGGACGCCGCCCACCATGGCGTGAAACATCTGCTGCTGCGGCATTGGCGGTGGAGGTGCAAACTGCTGGGGCTGCTGAAACTGCTGTGGCTGCTGCTGAAACTGCTGCGGTTGTTGCTGAAACTGTTGCGGCTGTTGTTGAAATTGCTGCTGCATGGGTTGCTGAATAAACTGCGACTGTGGCGTTGGTCCTTGCTGCTGCATGCCGCCCATCATACCTCCGGCTGCGTTCATGCCCATTCCCATGAATGCCATACCCATTGCGCCGCCTCCGGCTGGGTTTTCGCCTGCCGCCTGCATACCGCGCGCGACAGCCTGCTGCATGAATGAGCCTCCGCGAGCGCCCGACAAGGCATCTGCTTTCTTGACGTCGCTCAACAACGCCTTCGTATCATCGTCATACTCAATGGCTACCAGCGCCACTTTGACGATTTCCAAACCACGGTCGGTTTTCCACTGATAGCCGTCCTCAACGGCATACGTCAACGACTGTGCAAAACCAATCTGGTCGCCCTGAATTTTTGTGATACGGTTGCCCTTGCTGGGGTCGTTCGTGTAGTTCGAAAACGCGGCAGACAGACTGCCTACAACTTCGTTAAACAGTTGCGCTCCGGCGTCGTTGTCCATGTCGGCAAAATCGAAAACAGGCGCATCGGGCTGTAGATACTTTGCGGGAACAAAATTTTTCACGAAAAGTATAGGGTCGGTAATTTTCAAGGTATACGTGCCCCTCGTGACGGCGCCCACCTGCGCCCCCAAATATGCGTCGTCCCAATAGATTTCCGACTGTGTTCCAAATCTGTTGTTTGGAATTTCTTTTAAATTAACGTAAAACGCTAATTGTTGTCCGCCCGGCACGCCGCCAAACTTGAACCTTTCCCACGATGTTCCAAGCGTGGACGCAAAAATGCCGTCACCGGCGAACATTGACCTTGAGTTAGGGTCGTTTGACCGGTATTCAAATCCTCCTGCATCGGCGACGAAACCTGTGATAGCGCCATCCTGCATTGTGATGAGCGCCGTTCCCTCCGGCACGATAATTTTGCTGCCGTTGGTGATAATGTTTTTCGAGCCCTTTGTGTTTGAGCCGCGACCTGCATTTTGTCCCTGCGGCACTGCTTCAAACAGCGCTGCTGTACCGGGTACGCCCGGTCGGGGCATCAGGAAATCCTTCCACTGGTCGGCGAACGAGCCGCCGATTGCCCCTGCGAATGCTTTGATAAATCCCATATTCTACGTGTTATATGTATTAATTGTTACTATTTTACATTACAAAAAAAATAAAAACGCAAAGTAAATTATTTTAACGTTAAAAACAAAATTATTTTTTCGATTTTTGATGATTTTCGATTTTTGGGTATACACGGATTAGACTGATTAAACTGATTGTCACGGATTTTTTTTTGATGATTATTCATAAAAATTACTTCTCTGCGCACTAAAAAAATATTCAAAAAATCAGTGTAAATCCGTCAAATCCGCCCAATCAGCGTATCCTCAAAAGAAAAAAGTGTAGGGGCGCCCGTATCGACGGTTAAGCCCCTACATAAAAAAACTATGGGGCAGGGTCAGTAATTTGTACTGTCTGCGTTTGGTCGGCGATGACTGTTAGAATTTGAGGCGAGGCAACCAAATCAATGCTACTGTCGTCGCTTTTCCATGCAACAACGACATACCTTTTACCAGCCTTCAAACTAAAGTTTTGCGATGAACCCGGCGTCAGTTCCAAAAACACTTCCATCTTGTCAGTATTGTCATACAGTGCAATACCTCCGTCCGCCTTCATAGACGAGTTGTTTCTAACTACTACTGTACCGGTTTTGCAACTTGCAAAAACTGCCGCCAAAACGACCATTCCTAAAAATAATGATACTCTTTTCATTGTTATAAAAATTAAAAAATTACTACTAAAAATTACTACTAAAAATTAAATTACTAACTATTAAACTACTACGCCATTTTACAGATAAATAACCCTTGTGTGTTGTCATCCCGTTAGGGATGCGATATCGGTAGAAAACGGAATATCGCCCACCACGCTCACGCCGTCCCGTTAGGGACGAAATATCGGTAGAAAACGGAATATCGCCACCATGCTCACGCCGTCCCGTTAGGGACGAAATATGTTACTCCGGATTTTTTAAAACATATCGCTCATCATATTCTATTTCAAACAATTTCAAAAATTCCAGATATTCATCCGCAAATGTTCGCTTTTTATGATGTTTTTCCTGATTTTCAATGTATCCAATAACGTCTTTTATTTGTGACTTACCATACGAAAATGCGCCATAACCCTCTTGCCATGAAAAATTTCCCTTGACTAACTGCCTTTTGTTTATCCATGATGAGGAACTTCCCTTAATGTCTTTCATCAAGTCTGATATGGATTGTGTTGGTCGCATCCCAAACAACACATGGATGTGGTCGGGCATACCGCCAATTTGCAACAACTTGTGATTGTTGTTGACAATTATCCCCGTAATATATTTATACATCTCATCTTTCCATTGGTCTTGAATAAGCGACAAACGGTTTTGGACTGCAAAAACCGCATGAATGTGAATTTGTGTGTACGTATTTGCCATTATTTATAAATTTATAAACGATTAAATATTTTGACAAAAGTACAAGAAAATTTCAAAAAAATCCAAATTTATACAAGAAATAGAAGATTTTCCGAAATTTCGTCCCTGCCGGACATAATACCAAGCATATCGCGTACCTAACGGCACGCCCGTGCTCGCAAAGACATACGTTTTCTACCGATATTCCGTCCCTAACGGGACGGCGTAAGCATGGTGGGCGATATTCCGTTTTCTACCGATATTTCGTCCCTAACGGGACGACGTGAGCAAAAGACAATTCGTGTCTAAAACGATTTTCATTTTGTTACGTACGAAGTTCGATAATGCATGTCACTACACATTTCCTCAAACAATTCAACGCTCATTTCGTTTTCTTGCCACCATTTATCAGTTTCTTCATCCAATTTTGTTTGATAAAAATCAAACAGAACAGAATTCAATTCCTTTAAACTTTCTTCGTTCTTTATGTGCGCAAACGACTGCAACAACACTAATTGTGCATCATTCAACGGTGGATTTGTTACTATTGCTTCCATTTATTACAAATTTTTAATTACGCCGCAAAGATAATAAAAAATTCTGACGCCAACAAATTTTTTTAGTCGATAGTAGTCGGTAGTCTATAGTCCATAGTCGGTAGCGTCATTGCGGGCTTGACCCGCAATCTCCTGTCAAAGGGGATACTGAAACAAGTTAAGCATGACATGCTACCAACTACTGACTATCAACTAACGACCAAAGGCTAAAGGCTAAAGACTAAAGACTAACGACCAAAGGCTAACGACTACCGACTACCAACTAACGACTAACGACTAAACATCACCATACTCGCCGTATTCCGTATCCACAGACCATTTTTTTGATTTTGCGATGCTTATGTCGCAGTCATCTGTTCCCGGGTTGTCGGATATGAATATGTCGCCGGCGCGGGTGGGCAGGCTCGCAAACAGGACGTTCAACGCTTCGGCGGTAAATTCGTTGCCCTGAACGAACAGTTCGCACACTTGCGGGTTTGCGCTCAAGTCTAATGCAGTCAATTGGTTGCCGGTACAGGTCAACCTTTTCAGAGCCGGATTTTGCCTTAAGTCCAACGCTGATAACTGATTTTGAGCGCAATGCAACTCTTTCAATGCGGGATTTTGGCTCGTCTCCAACACTGATATTTGATTGCGCTCGCAATTCAAATCTGTTAACGCCGGATTGTGGCTCACGTCCAATGCCTCTAACTGATTGCTTCTACAATCAAGCGCTTCCAAAGCGGGGTTGTGGCTCACATCTAACACGGTCAGCTCGTTGACGCCACAGTCTAACCGTTTGAGCGCTGTGTAGGCGCTTACGTCCAACTCGGTCAAGTCCTGCTCGTAGAAGTTCAACTTCGTTACCTCCTCGCCAACCGATGCGCCGACTTCCTTAATTTTTTGCTCGGCGGCTTGTTTAAACTTGTCTTTCAAATTTTTAAACATGATGTTACGATTTACGATTAATAACAATCATTTACAGCCTCTTGATATCCATACATGAAGCCCATATCGGATTGATACTCCCAATATTTCATATCAACTTCCATTTCGCAGTCGGAGATATCGTCTTTGTCTTCGAGTTGATAACATTCACACATTTCCATTCCGGCTTGCATTCCCAAGGCATAATAATCAATGTGTTCTTCAAAAAACCATTTAGCGTCACTCGTAGGCGCAATAGTTGTTAAAGTACATGTTTCGGAATATGTAATCGGGTCATCCAAACAGGCTCCGTAAAGAAAGTTCCATCCCGGTTTTAACGAAAAATCAGTATAAGTATCAATACTCCCCCAATTTTCATCTATACCTGATATATCTACATGACCGTTTGCATAATTAATCATTGACATAAGACCATCGGTTCCGAAATAAAACCGGCCCACCTCTTCACCGTCTTTATACGCAATAAAACGAACGTCTTTCGATATTTTGACAGAAGGGTCGCTAACTTCTATGCCTTCAGGAATACCGTCTTCGAATAGTTCTCCCAGGAACCTGTCATCTAAATCAGCGGGCAAGGTTACCACAAAACCACCGTTAACAAAAGCGCCCGTAGCGATTAACACATAGTCATATTCATTATCTATGGCGAACACTCTCACCTCGTCAATTTTTGCATCGAGGTCGAGGTCGCTGCCACCTTCCACCGTGACGGTAATAGTAAGCGCCTGCGGAGTGTTGTCCACGTCCCATTTAGCATAGAGCGTTACGTCGGCTGTTACCACATCGGTATCGAAATTCCAGACGTTAACAAAGTCCGCTTCCTTATACCACGCATCAAACGTGTAACCCTCGCGTGTCGGAGCTGGAGGCTGGGTTGCCTTTTGCCCGTCTTCTACGGTTTGCGGTTGAACATCGCTGCCTTCATTACTGTTGAAAGTAACAGTAAATTCTTGCGGGACGTCGTCTTCAACAGGGTCGCATCCCGCAAACATAAAACATACTGCGAAGCAGGCAACTATCGTCGCCACATTCTTCAAATAAAATCTCAAATTTGTCATTTTTGATAAAAAAAAAATTATATATATAAAATGTCTAATTCAAATTATTTGAGCCCATTGGTGACATGAGCCCATTCCGGAGGGCGTCATTCGATTTAACACCCTCTATTACAATATATTTGAACTATTAAGTTTTTCTTAACAGTTCGATTTTGGTCGGTAGATTTTTAGTCGTTAGTCATTAGTCGGTAGTCGGTAGCCTTTGCTAAAGACTACCGACTATCGACTACTGACTAAAGCAGACTACCGACTTTCTCAAGTTGCCAGTCGAAATTTCAAATTCCTTTATCTGAAAACTGACGAACTTTATATTTTCCAACATGTCAAAGAACCCGTTTTTTAGTTTTCAGTTTTCAGTTTTCAGAATGACGGTCTGAAAACTGATAACTGAAAACTGATAACTAACTACCGACTATTCCTCCGGTATTTCTACCGTTCGCAAGGAATAAATCTTAAAACTGTTGTCTTTAATGTAATTCTTTGTGAATGATGCTGTTATCGGCTTTTTGGTGGCTAACAGATACAATTCAGGTTCTATGGCTTCGGTCTGTTGAAGCCGCTCGTGCATATCCAAGTTAACGATTAGCGCTTTGTTCAATTGCTCTTCACACTTGCTGCGTTCGCGAATTTGGTTGTATATTCCCCTGTTCTTGTACCTAATCATGCGTCTGTGGTAAACCAACAACCCTGCCACAACTATCAGCAATATGACGCATATCGTTGCAAGTAAACCGACCCAGCCTGTACCGAAAAAAATATCTACCATCACTATACATTTATATTATATTAAAAAAACAGTTTAAAGTTTTGCTGCAAATATAAAATAAAAGCAAAAAAAGTCGTATGACAGACAGACAATTCTTATGACAGACAGACAATCGTTGTGACAGACAGACAATTTTTTTATGACAGACAGACAATTTTTGAGGTTAAATATCTGTATTTTAGTGCTTTAGAAAAATGAGAGTTTTTTTTAGAAAAATGCTTTACACCGAAAACTTTTTATGCTGAAAGCAAGAGGCGCATTTAAATAAATAAGGCTAATGTCCTTTTGAGGTCGTTCAAAATTTCGTATAAAATCAAACTCGTTATAGGTATTGCATCTCTTGAATATCAAACACATCGAACTTGTTAGTTTTTCTGACAGGTTCGATGTGCCTAATATTCAATAACTCAATTACTCAGTTACTACAAAAACATCGGAGCTCCGGGTCCTAACGGTATTTCGAGCATAATCCAGCCGATAAGAAACAGCATCCATGCAATGAAAAAGGCTATAGAATAGGGCATCATACATGCTATGATTGTACCTATTCCGGCTTTTTTATCGTATTTTTGGTAATACACAATAATCAACGCGAAATAGCTCATCATAGGGGTTATGACGTTTGTAACACTGTCTCCTACGCGATAAACGGCTTGCGACAACTCGGGCGAATAGCCTAACAGCATAAAAATAGGCACAAAAACGGGTCCTATTATTGCCCATTTAGCCGATGCGCTTCCCATGAAAAGGTTTAAAAACGCAGCAAACATAGCAAATATAATCACTAATGGTATCAGTTGAATATTTGCGCTTTGCAGTGCGTTAGCTCCGTTAATTGCAATCAGCAACCCCATGTTGCTCCAGCGAAACCACGCCACAAATTGCGCCGCAAAAAATACTAAAACAAGGTAAGAAACAAGGGTTTTAAAACTATCGTTCATGCCGCCTATAACATCTTCCGCTTTTTTGAACTTGCCTACCGTGAAGCCGTATACTATTCCGGCAGTAGCCGCGATTACAAACAGCAAAGATATAAACCCTTTCAAAATTGGCGACTGCAGTATACTGCCGTCTATTCCGCGCAAGATGCCGTTCTGGGGAACTAACCCTATCAAAAATATTACTACCCAGCCTAATATCACTAATCCGGCTCTTTGAAGTCCTTTTTTCTCTAATGCTGTTGGTTGCGCTATTTCCTCGCACGGCTCGTCGCCTGTATATTTTCCCAGACGGGGCTCTATCCATTTTACGGTTACTATCATGCCTACTGCCGTAACAAGAAATGTCGAAGCTGCCATAAAATAATAGTTTGCGGTGGGCAACACATAATAGTCGGGGTCAATTATTTGTGCCGCTTCGGTAGAAAGTCCCGCCAGAAGCGGGTCGATAGTGCCGATAATCAGATTGGCGCTGAAGCCGCCACTGACGCCGGCAAATGCAGCCGACATGCCTGCTATGGGGTTTCTGCCTACCGAGTGGAAAATAACTCCCGCCAACGGAATAATCAGTATGTAGCCCAAATCGGACGCTACATTAGATATTATCCCCGTAAAAATCACCATAAAAGTTATGGCTTTTGCCGGCGTTTTTGCCAACATCGAATTGATTGCCGCTCTAATCAATCCGCTTGTTTCGGCAACGCCAATTCCTAACATTGCCACCATCACAACGCCAAGCGGAGCAAAACCGGTGTAGTTGTTTACCATCTCAATGATTATGCGATGTATGCCGTCGCGCGAAATCAGATTGATAGCATTAACCTGTTCGTTGGTAGCGGGGTTGACGCCTTGCCAGCCTAAAAAATAAGCTACCGTAGACAATACCAATGTGCCAACGGCAAACAATGCGAACAAAATAGCCGGATGTGGCAGTGCATTGCCCGTCTTTTCTACAAAATAGAAGAAACCTTTCTTTGGTTTCGTGGATACGTTTTCCATATTATATTCTTAATTATTTAAATTTGCACAAATCTTAAATTTTCTTTTAGTTTTTTCCATGTATCCTGAGATACAACTTGTTGCGGCTCTCTTAATTTGCCGGCGCCGTATTCGGTAACGTATTGAGCGCGCTCTTTTGAATCGGGATGCGTACTTATCCATGACATGTACTTCAATATATCGCTTTCGCGCTCAGACAGCCGGTATAGGAAATTTGCAAACGGACCCGGGTCTATCTCTGCTTTGACGAGATAGTCTACCGCCTTCAAATCTGCTTCCCGTTCCATATTTCTGTCAAAGGCTGTAGACGACATCATTTTTGCCGTTTCGCGAATTATATCTGTCCCGCCGCCTGTTGTCATCGAAATCAGCATTGAAAGCCCGACCTCTTTGATAAGTTTTTTCATCACGTGTCTGAGCTCTATATGCGCTATTTCATGGGCGATAACGCCTGCTACTTCTTCCTGATTTTCAGCTTCCAATATCAATCCGCTGTAAATTACAAGTCGCTTGTTGGGCAACGCAAAGGCATTGACCTCGTTCTTGTCTAACACATGAACATTCAAATACTCCTTATTAATATTGTTGGCAAGGCAAATAGCTGTTACCAAACTGTCTACGGTATTTTGCACAAACGGATTTGTGTTTTCTCTTTCTCCGGTTCGAAAAATATCCCAAAACAGGTCGCCAAGTTTTTGTTCGGTCTTCGACGAAATTTTTTCTACCTTAAAAATGGTTATCCAGTCGGCTCTTTGCAACAGCGCCCACATAACCACGAACACTCCTGCTAATACTAATCCTTGTAATATTGTTTTTTTTATCATGGCTTACACATTAAATTAGTTAAACTTCCAAAGAACCACCATTCTACATGAATTCCTTTTCGTGTTTTGATGGCGGTATAGATTGTGGCAATAAGCTCTGTAAAGTTAAAAATCAGAACTGTAAACAGATAGCCGAAGTATTCATTGCTTATTGTGGCAGAGCCAAAAATGATACTTAATGTCCACCACACTGTGCAACAATTTATTACGAACAGAAAAAACTGCGACACCAAAGCATGTGTGCAGTGCCAGCGCACAAAATACCCGCCTTTTCTGTTGCCCAAAAAGAAGATAAGGGTTGCTATCAGATTAATAATGGGCAGTGGTAGCCCGCCAATCACGGCAACCACCGACATCAAATAACTGTTTGACGCCTTTTCCGCCTCGTGTTCGGGCGGCTCGTATTCAAAATTATTTTCGTTTTTCATAGATATTTTTTTATGTTCCAAATCCAGTTTATCACTACAAGCAAAACAAGTGGTATTGCGATTTTCGGGTTTTTCAAAAGCGTTTCGGTTTGCTCATAAACTCTTAACAGGGTCTTTTTTTTTGTTGCCAGGTCATAAAGTACCCAGCCCGGAGCCACCAGCATAATCGACGCTATAATTATTCCGAAAGGATTGAAATACAACGCTTTCGAAAAATTTCCGTTCAACAGTGCGAGCGCTGACCTTGTGGAGCCGCACGAGGGGCAGGGTATATTTGTTGCGTACTTAAAAAGGCACACTCCAACGGTTTTTTCTTCTGTCCGAAGTTTTTTCATTCCGTAGAATAACCATATATACCCTGCCGTGCAGGCTATAAGCAAGATAGCATACAACTTGGGCATTAATACAAAACTTGTTGAAGTTTTGCCATGTTCTTCTCTCTTGTGGCTCCCTGTATCATGAACCAGTCGATGATAGTCCAAATTCCCAAGCCGCCGCAGGTCAAAAGTTTGCCTATGCCAAGTCCGGTGTCTCCAATCATAAAGCGGTCAATACCAAAAGAACCTGCAACCACCGAAACTATAAGCGACGTGGTAGGGTCTTTCAGTTGTAGAGACTGTATCAGAGCCCACTTGGAATCGTCTACTTGCAGTAGCCTTTCTCTGATTTGGATAACCTGATGACCTTCGAAAAACTTGCTATTCGTCATAACAAACATGTCTACTTTTTGCGCATCCATTTTTTTTATATGTTTTTCCTGCTCTTACGGCTTCGCAGGTCTTGCCCCGTTTTTGAAAAAAGGTCGGCTCTTTCGTAAAAAAAAACGCAAATATAATATATTTTTTATAATGGTGCAAATTTTTTTTTTCGTATAAAGAATTTGGATTGCGAAAAAAAAGTCGTAGTACCTTTTTTGAAGGGGGACGGTGGGGATTTTGAGGACTTGGGGGGTCTGAAACAAAAAAGGGCGGCGCACAACAGGTGGAAACAGCATTGCTGCGGTGTGCGCTAACGCCCGAAGCGGTCGTCTGCAGTAATCTCGCCTAAACTAAACGTCTCGTAATACGCGCTATTACACTAAAGTTTATATATTAACCCAATATTGAACTGCGGGAACAAAAAACCCCTATTGACATTAAAGTTAAAACTTGTGTCTCTATTATAGTGTTCCGAATTTGAGGCATTCCTTACAGTTTCGGATAAAAAACTTATGCCCAATAAGTTAAAACTTGACTCAAGAATAAATTTGTCAGACAGGCTGTATTGCACTAATGGATATACGTCAATTCTGAAAAAGGATAGAGGATTATGTTTGACAACATCTGCCCCTCCTCCCGGGTTAAATTCTCCGTTTTGTCCGCCAAATCCGAACCCTCCTTGAACAAGAAACGAAAATTTTCCTGCCTCATAAGCGGTGTAGCGAGCAAAAAGGTTAATACCCCACCGTGTCGTACTTTCCGTTGACGTTGTTGCGGGTGAACCGCTTGGCGCGCTTTCCAAAGAATTTGTGGAAAGGTTGAAGCCTAATCCTGCAGACAAGACATCGCTAATATAATAGCCCGCTTTTGGGGCAAAACTAAAAGTGGTCGTTGTTGCTTTGTCGGTTTTTGTGCCATAATCATATTCTCCGCCTGTAGAACTGAAACTGATACTTCCACCCACGAAAATTTGGGCGCTTACCACTAAAATTGTCGCAAAAAATGCAACTAAAAATAAACTGACTTTTTTGATAAAACTACTTAAATTACTCATATACATTCATCTATTATAAAAATTAAAAATTAAAAATTTGACGCCGCAAAGGTAACATTTATTTATCAGAATCACCCAAATTTTATTTGAACATGTAAAAAAAATACGACTTGTCAAGATTACCCGGCATCCACTCTTTAGCAATCCTGCAACCCTGGCAATCCGAGGATTGAATCTCTCGGTAGAAACGATATAGTGAATGACAATGAAATCAGGTTTTACAATATTTTTCAATTTTTATTTTTTCACTCTCCTTTTTTCACCTCGCAATATTTCCCGCAGAACGCAATACCATATTTCACAATGTCGGTATAGTTTTCGGAAATCAGTTCGTCGGCGTATTTGTTGTCTTCGATTTGTTTTAGCGCGGCGTCGCACTCTTTTTTTAGATTTTTGCCTTTTTTAGACCATTTTAGCTCCATAAGTACGGCTTTTCCGCGTCCGCTCGCGTGTTTTAACACTATATCGCACCGCCCTGCTCCCGTTTCGCGATTGGATTTTGCGGTGTAGTATTGCATCTTGCCAAGAATACCGATGATGAAACCGTGATAAAAATCTTCTTTGCCGTCGAAATAACTTATGGCGTCTAATAGTACATTGTTCAATTCCTCTTGAACTATGTCGGCATTACCGCTCAAAAGCGCATCGAAAAACAGGCTGAAATCTTTTACTTCGACCTTTTCTTTGTGCCATTCCTGAATTTTGTTAACGTATATGTATCGCACTTCCCTGTTGGGTATAGCCAAGTCTAAAATTAAGTTGTCGTCTTTGTCTTGACGTTCTACCCCCACTTTTTTCAGATAACCGGTAAAGAACAAAAAGTTCCAAAGGTTATCAACACTTTTTTCTAATTCATTGTAGGTTACGTCTTCGTGGATTATTTTTGAAATTATTCCGCCTGAAATCAATTTTTCAAGGTCTGTCCTTACATCAACGTTTGATTTTTCCAACAACTTTTTTACTATATCGTTGCTACTTGTGTTTGCCCAAAATGGTTGGGGAAGGCTATCAGGACCCGCTGTCCATTCGCTTAAACATTTTATGACGCTCCATGGGTTATAAACCTCCTTATTTCCAAACAGATAGCCATCATACCAATCTTTTACAGTCTGTGTTTTATCTTCAAAATCGTAATGTTTAAGCATAGCGTCTACTTCCGCTTGCGTAAAGCCAAAATATTCGTCATAGTGACGTGAACGGATTGATATAACGTCAAAATTATTTAATCCGGTGAATATGCTTTCTTTTGAAATCCGTAAACATCCCGTAATCACTGCAAATTGCAGATATTCGTTGCTTTTTAGCGCGCTACTCATAAGCGAGCGGATGAAATTGACCATATCTTTGTAGAAGCCCTGCCGCCAAGCGTTTTCAAGAGGCACATCGTATTCATCAATTAGGATTATTGGCTTTCTACCGTGATAAATTTCCAAACATTTGCATAGAAATCCAAGCGACGACGAGTATTCATCCATCGAAGCCTCACGAGACGCTATCCTTTCAAACAGCCCTATATCGTCCTTATCCCGTATTTTTTCACACACGTATCGATGCCGCTTAAATTCTTCTGTGATTTTTTCTTTCAATACGAAATAAGAACTTTCAAATGTGCTTTTATCCGTGTCCTTCAAACTCATAAATATCACCGGATATTTACCTTGATGCTCCATATACTCCTCGCCGGCGCGTTCTATTTTCAGTCCGTTAAAAAGCGCCCGCGTATCCTTGCCGCTCAACGGCGCAGTATCTTCAAAGAAGCACTTGAGCATGGTTTGGTTGAGCGTTTTGCCGAAGCGACGCGGACGGGTGCAAAGAGTAACTAATGCATCCTTGTCTAAAATGTCCCTTATCAGTAGGGTCTTATCGACATAGTAATAACCCCTCTCTATCATAGAGGCAAAGAACTCTACGCCGATTGGTAATTTTTTCTTCTTTTTTATTAACATTTTCCACTTTGAATTTTTTGCAAAGATACTATTTTTTTTCAAAAAAAACTTTTTTTCTTGTTTTGTAAAAAAATATACCTATCTTTGCGGCTCCAAATCGAAGTCGACTTTTTTGGGTCGAAGGAGAGGCGGAAGACATTTTTGGAATAGCGTTTGGCTATAGTTCTTGTTTTTCGAAATGTGAGAAGTTTCAATGTATTCAAGAATAAGTAGAGAGCGCTCGCAGAAGTGCGGGCTTACTTATTTGAATACATGGGTAATTCTCACAACCTCGAAAAGCGGATAAATGTTAAGTCCGCTGTTTTGTTTTTGCCTCTATATGTTCTTATTAACCAATTTTTTTAAAAAGTAAAATGAAAAATTTAGGATTTTTTTTGAAGAATGTGGCGACGATAGTTGCCTGCTTCACAGTATGTTTGATGCTTTCGGGTTGCGAAGATGAAAACAACCCGACGCAGTTTACAGTTACCTTCGAGAGCAACGATGGTAGCGAGGTTCCTCCACAGACGGTAGAGGAAGGCAAAAAGGCTGAAAAGCCTGACGAACCGACACGCAGCGGATACACATTCGATGCGTGGTATAAGGACGAGGCGTTGACGAACGAATGGGATTTCGACGTCGACGTAGTTACCGACGACATAACGCTATATGCCAAGTGGATAGCAGACGGCAGCAGCGAGGATGTGTACTTGGTGGCGGAGATTATTAGAGTGAGTGAATGGGGTGTAAGTAGTACTGCGTTTGAGTATGACGAACACAATAGAATAACTCGCATCGTAGTAGACCAGCGGACAAGAACATTAGAGTATAACGAAGCAGGCGAACTGGTTAAGTTGATATATGGCGATGAGGAGGATGAGGATTATGAAACATTTACAAAAAACGGCAATATAATTACCGTTATTGGTTCATGGAATGTCGAACGAAGCGAAACATTAGAACTGAATGCTGAAGAGCTTCTTGTTGAACAAGTATATGAAAGTATATATGACGATGGTAATTCGTGGTTTAAATATATTAGTACATATAAATATCAA
>Ga0099364_10005923_pt1 | contig 17967 bp, 21 predicted proteins | sample TergutTh196P3_FD_73070 | JGI IMG/M metagenome (GOLD analysis project Ga0099364, IMG submission 73070) | Microcerotermes parvus P3 segment gut microbial communities from Pointe-Noire, Republic of the Congo - Th196 P3 | ecosystem: Host-associated > Arthropoda: Insects > Digestive system > Gut ...
AGCATCAGGCGGCACTCTTCCAGCGTCGCGCCTTCCGTGACGACTGCCGGCCACTCCACAAGCTGACCCAAATAACCGGATGGTATATGCTCATATCGAGCCGTATATGTTCTTTGCATGGCGTTGTTCACCTCTCCATTTGAGTCGATTTCTTTTCGAGCTGCGCCATACAATTATTTTTCTGCGGCGTCTTCGCTGTATTCTGCTGAGATTATTATAATTAAATCGCCGTAAAGCAAACCGTCGCATTCTCCCCGAACCGTAATTTCGTCACCCGGCTTAAATGTTGCAAGATACGGCGTCCACGAATTTTGGAAGTATGTTTTTACGTTTCCGATTATCATTTCCTCGCCGGGCATTCTTTCCATTGCAAGTTCTATCGCGCCCTTATCCTCATTCATAGATGAGGCTTTTCTGACGCTTTTTACTATGCCGGTAACCTCGACCATTTCGCCGGTATATGCAAAATCTGCGGCTAATTCATTATCCCTATACTCTTTATAGAGCTGTCCGGTTGTCCCTTTAAACGCAAACTCTGCTTCCTCGGCTGCGAACACGGTTCCGCACGAAAAAAGGACAACCGCGACCGACAGTATAATTCCGATTATTTTCATATTAACACCTCCCTAAAATTTTTACTCCTCCAGCTTCTCAAGCACCCGGTCAAACATTAGACCTTCAACTTTATCTCTTCGGTCTTGTGAACAGCACAGGCAACCCTAAAATGATGTCACCTATCACCCACAGAAACAAGATCATGGCAATTCCTATGCCGGTTCCAATAGCCGCTCCAGCTTGTTCGGCAGCAGTTGTTGCCGTACTGCTGACTTCACTTGCAGCGTTCCATCCGCCTATCAACCACACCAACATCAGAAGATTAAAAATTACGAAAACCCATTTGAAAACCTTACCTATGAATGAACGCTTTGGTTTCCTGAGCTGGAAACCGCATTTCGGACAATCCAACGCAGAGGAGCTTACTTCTTCCGAGCATTCCTTACATTTGATCAGTGCCATTTAAATTACCTCCCTCTTTATTGTCTCCCAATGCTGCCCTCACCATAACCCCATCATCTCTCAACTTCCGGAGCCTAAGCACTAATCCTTCCGACCACACAATTCACGAATTATTTCCCCTGTGAGATCACAAGGCGTTTAGTCTCCTCCCGAAACTCAAATGACAAGCTTTCCTCGGGCACACGCGCCGCTGTCAACATCACTTCTGAATTGTTCGGGAGGGTTATTGTTACCGCCTTGATGTTATGAGTATTTTGCGGGAGTTGAATATAAGCCTCGCGCCCAGTGCGAACCCGAACGAATTCAGCTTCAATGTCAATCTTTTCTTCTACAAAAATATCAAGATATTCTGTGTATGTTGCATAAATTCTGATTTGCGCTCTTCTATTTCTTTGGTAATTCGCCGCTGTGCTGAATCCCCATTCCACAGTAAAGCTCTCGTCGGAAACCTCTACGAGGCGCGAATAACCACCAGTACAGTCTCTTCCTCCTAAGATATGCGTTATGTCGATGCTACTGAGGAATTTCCAAGGAGGAACTGCCCGGACGACCGTGTACTTCTCATGAAAATCACTCGATGAACCTCTCGAATATACATAGTCGTAATCGATTTGTTTTTTTTCAATAAGCCTCGTTTCCCTTTCTAGTAATTGAAGGGTCACGCTTACGTCCATTTTCACTGGAGAAGAAGGGGTAAGAGCAGTCCCGGCAACGGCTACGAGTAGTATAACAAGACACGCAGCGACAGCAAACCACTTTTTGGAAAGTGAATTAGATTCGATAAAATAATCAAAAGAAATTTTCGAATCGTCGATAGACACTAATTTGATTTTAGCTATCTTATTGTGCTCATTTTTAACACTGATTATATCTCCGATTTTTACGGGAATATTCTCAGAGCCAAAATCCTCTTCTTTGGTGCGGGCGCTTTTTAAGTCAGTTCCTTGAGCTACTCCGATTTCTTTAATGTTACCTCCGGTGCGTGCGTATACCGTATCCGCCTTGAACCAAGCCGTTTGAAAAAAATAGCGAGAATTGCTTTCGTTATCACCCTCCCCTATGTCGCACGTCCCAAAACGCAAGTTGAAATCCTGTATCGAGCCCACATGTTTTCTGAGCAATTAATACGCCTCCTTCACATTTGTCATATCGTCTGGCGCATCTCAATTTTGTTTTGTACGTCCTCACTTAGCGCCTTAATTCCGTCTTCCATAATACTGAGAAGTATATTCCTGTCCCCGGGAGACAATTTACTTTTTTCTTTTATAAGGTTTCTAAGAATGAGAAAAGCCTTTGATACATCATCTAAATCGTCGACACGCACCGATACAAAATCGCTTACGCCGTCTACGGGAAAGTTCTGTCTATTGTTATTTATAATAGGGGTATCATCATCCATTAAGTAAGAAACTGAGGTCTTTAACACTAACGAGAGGCGCTTCACCACGTCGAGTGAAGGCTCACGCTCTCCTCTCTCAAGTGCACTTATATATGATTGAGTGATGCCAACCATATCGCCCAAATTCTTACCGGATAGTCCCAAATTAGTGCGTAATTCTCGAATGCGGTCTCCAATCAAAAACCCCAACCCCTAAACAGGAATAAACAAATTATAACTACTTGTTTTTAGATTCGCAAAGAACTCTTTGTGATAAATAAAACTAATAGTATTGACATATAAAACTGTGTGTGGTATTTTGTTTCAAAAGGAGGTGAAGAAGAAATGTTCAAGGGTGATTTATTAAAAACTTGGAGAGATAAAGAAGGCATATCGCAAGCTGATGCAGGGCGCAGAGCAAATATAACTCAAGCTTATTGGAATGCTCTTGAAATGTGCAAAAGAGATCCGTCTTTGCAAGTGCTATCAGTTCTTTCCAATGTCACGGGGATACGTAAATCAATTTTACTGGGAGAGATTGACGAAACCTCATCCCCTCCTATAAACCGCGCTGCAAGGAATGCGACCGCGCGGAAAACGAAGGCTTGCAAGGAAGCGAAGTTGGTATGAACGGTACGAAGAACATTCTTATAGCTGGCGTCAATGATGATCTATTGCACAAAGTTCTATTGGAAATGTTGGGGAAGACGCAGGGACACAACAAAACGACGGAAGCAGCGTAGAGTTCGTAGGAGAACAAAGCAACGTTTTGATGGATTACCAAGAGAGCAAGGGAGGATCACGATGAAACTGTTCAAATTCGTAATATGCGTATTTTTATTGTGCTTATGTTGGGTATTGGTAAGCGAAGGAGGCGCTGGATTCTATATAGATGGCGAACCATTCATCAATATGGATCGACCGTTTTTGCAAGAAAAAATGGCAGAACAACAAGCCGAGAAAGCCGACAAGCAAAAGGACATAGAATCCAGCGAGATGCTCTCTCCTGATGGAGATGGGGTTATTCAAATCAATTACCATCTTTTGGGAATTATTGAGTTTGTGAATAATCATTTCCAAGGGATCCAAGACATTGACATAAATGGTAGCGAATCGCAATTGAACATTAAACCGAATGGCTATTTTTCGCATCCGACTTCAATGGATTATTCCGTGGATTTCAACAGATTGTGGAAAGATATAATAATTCGACCGTTTCCTCCAATCGACGGGCCTTTCGGCCCAATCGATCCGATAAATCCACAACCATTTGATCCCCCGGTTTATCCAAGGGATGTTCCTGTATACCTTTTTTGAGCGCTTAAACCGCGTGATGTAACAGGTGAAACTCAATGGCTGAGAACGAGAAAGTAAAAATTTTATGCACTGTAAATGGCCAGCATCTAAACGACGCCGAAATCGACGACCCGGCGATTTTGTCAGCAAGCGATAGGGAGCTTATACAGCGGATAAGGGAACGCGGAGCGCAGGCATTGGAAGACGATACGCTTTGTACAAGGATAGTTTGAAAGGCAACAAGCACCACCGCATCTTCGAACTATCACGAGAGCCGGAAGATTATCAAGCTGTCGGCATGACGGAGGATAGGTGAAATCAGTGGAAAAAGCGGCATTTAGCGTAAATCCCGAACTACAGAAACTGCTACGGCGCGAGAGCGACGAAGAATTTGAGTTACTTGAAGCGTCAATCGGAGATAGGAGGCAGGGCTAGAAGTGACGCAAACAGGCTTGAGAATGCCGGATGAGTTGAGCAACAGGCTTGATGAAGAAGCAAAAAGACTTGGTATATCGAAAAATGCCTTGCTTCTGATTCTGGTCGATTTGGGTTTCAGGTTGTTTGAGTCGGCTAATCCTCAAGGTCAACAGGAACGGAGCCATGAAGCGACTCGTATTCCTCAACGCATTTTTGAACAGCATATTCAAGCTGCGCGTTGAGCGAACGTTTCTCTTTTTTGGCGATCCACGTGGCTTTTTTGAGAATGTCAGGCTCAAGCCTAAGGCCGGTTTGAATCTTGTTTGTAGCCATGATAACACCTCTTTAGCAAATTGCTAACACTTTAATATAAATAGGCTTGACTGGATAGTATCAAAGTGTTAGTATAGTGTTAGCAAATAGAGGTGATAAAGATTGAAACGCCAAACAGGATTCAGATTGACGCAAAGATCGATTGAGTGGTTAAGGACTCAGGCGGAAATACGCGGCATTTCGATGAATGACGTTGTCCAGGAACTTATCAACGAGAAGATGAGAGAACAAACGTTAGAAACATCGGCTTAAGAAGGAGCAAACGGATATGCGCAAAAAAGATTTAACGGGCCAATTGTTTGGAAGGCTAACCGCGATTTATGATGTCGGCAAGAACAAACACAGACAGCGTCTATGGTTATGCTTGTGTAATTGTGGAAAGCAGAAAATTGTTATTGCTGCCGATTTGTTAGCTGGAAAGACTAGATCATGTACTTTGGTTTTGTACTGGTGCGATACAATCAGGTCGATCAACCAGTACGCGCCGCACATCTCCGCCATTGTTCTCACGCCGTCGGTAACTAGATAAACGGCGCGGCCTATTTGGTATTTCGCATAATTTTCTGTACCTGTGCAGTACGCCAGGTTGCTGCGTATCTCGTCTGCTCTGTTCTGTTCGTCGCTTGTCATTACCGTTTTTTTGATTGATTTTTCCACTGTTATCACTCCTGTTTTTTAGTTTGATGTTTCTATTTCTCCCACATCCGGCGATGTGAGAGATAAGAATCACCTAACCTCACGCCGTCGCTAACTCGTCGCGGCGGCTGTGACCGTGCAGTTTCAACGATCCGTGCATGTTTCGAATCTCGTCGAGGCTGAATCTTTTGCGGCTCGTTTCCCATATTGATTACCTACGTGAGCCGATACCTCGCATCAATGACAAAAAGCGAGGTGGCGGAGAGGTGTATTATGGAGGTCGGCGACGCAATTACTACCGCCGTTTTGTATGTTAATCAGACGTATGTGGATGAGATGAGAAAAACGAGCGCGTTTAATACGGCAAATCAGAGGTACGCCATGCAGCTGGCAACAGAAAAAGCCAAGGATTTATTGTCCGACGAGGCGGCGCATTTTCTCGAAAAAACTCATGGGAACATTGCTCAATATCTTGGGCCGAAGATTGAGGCGGCCGTGAAGCAATGTAAATAGATAAATTCTGCACAACCCTTCAATTCACCTTTCATTACAGGCCAATTGACAAGTAAGTAACCCTTGTTGGTTGGCCTCATTTTTTTTTGCAAAAATAAAAATCATCCTGAAGTGCGGCGCGAAAAACGCGCTAAAACAATCCTCGTAGCCCATCCAAATAATTGGCCCACCATTGCATCATCTTCCGGCGATCCGGGAGGTATTCGGCGTAGTTGTAGGCGGCGCTGACTTTGTTGCGCTCGGCATGGGCAAGTTGGCGTTCGATCCAGTCAAAATGAAAAAGGCCGCTTTCTTTGAGCCTGGTGTTAGCCATTGCGCGGAAGCCGTGGTGTGTCATTTGTTTTCTGTAACCCATAAAATCCATGGCTTCGCGTACAGTATTTTCGGACATTTCCTTGTCTCCGCTTGGGGCGCGATTTGATGGAAAAATATATTGTCCGTGGCCGGTAAGCCGGCGCATTTTTTTTAATATTTCCAGCGATTGCGTCGCGAGCGGTACTATGTGCGGTTTTTTCATTTTCATTTTTTCCGCCGGGATACGCCATTCAACATCCGAGATTTCGAACCATTCAGCTTTTCTTATATTTCCAGGACGGACAAAAACCAGCGCCGAAAATTGCATAGCGTACCGCACAACAGCAGAGGGATAAATGTCTATTGTTCTTAATAATTTCGCTATTTCTTTTGGTTCTGTTATGGTCGCGAAGTGTTTTGGGCGTGGAGAGCTAATAGCTCCCCTTAATAGATACGTTGGATCGCTGTTCGCTCTGCCGATCGCGACGGCGTATCGGAATATCTGACTGATTATCTGGCGAACGCGGACAGCCATTTCGAGAGTGCCTCTATCTGAAAGCCTTTGGAGCAAAGGCAGGATATCCATAGGGGTTATCAACGATATGTCCTTGTCACCGATGAACGGCAGGATATGAGAGGCAATACGGCTGTCTATATTCTTTTTTTCCTTTTCACTGTTTAGTTTTTGATAGTGAATATTCTTCCATTTGATTGCCAGCGATTCAAAAGTATGGATTTCTGGGAGTTTTACGGGTATTTCCGTCAACGGAAGCCCGTCGCGGAGTCGTTGGCGGAGTACGTGATTGCGGTCTCTGGCTTCGGAGAGACTGACGGCGGGATATGCGCCTATTGTGTGCCAGTTCCGTTTTCCATTAATAATATAGCGCAATCTCCAAAATTTTTTTCCCGACGGCATTATTTCTATATACAATCCATTCGTATCCAGTTTCTGGTATCTTTTTTCCCGGGGTTTTAAATCTTTGATTTTAAAATCGCTGAGCGGCATCGCAATATCCCTCCCTTGTAGTCCTTTTCATATTTTCCGTAGTCCTTTTGTAGTCCTTTTCGCGCGTGCTTTAAAGTTATTAATAGTAATTATATGTGATTAACAGTTATTAATAAAGCGCGGAAATTGGACGAAAAAGGCAGATAAAAAGAGGATTTAGGGGAATATTGTCGTTAATCGTGTCTGGTGGTTTGGAATGGTGATTAATGGGGTTGGCGGAGGGCGCAGGATTCGAACCCGCGGTGGGCGAGGCCCACAATTGATTTCAAGTCAATCGCCTTAGACCACTCGGCCAGCCCTCCAAAATTGTATTATACTTTTAGTTGAAAAAATAACAACAGCGGAGCGAGATTTGTTATTTCTTTACCTGCGGATCGAGAGGGGTTAAAAAATATGGAAAAAAACGAAGATTCATTTGTGAAATCAGGTACAATCAGGGTTCGATACAGTGATACCGACATGATGGGGATTGTATACAACGCAAACTATCTCATATGGTTTGAGATAGCCCGCACGGAGTACTGCAGGAACCTAGGAAAGACTTACCGCGAATGGGAAGCGCAGGGTTATTTTCTGCCGGTGTCCGAGTCGTACTGCAAATATATCTCTCCGGCAAATTACGACGATATGGTGGAGCTATTCAGCAGGGCTCCGATCGAACATATCAAGCCTCACAGCATTTTGTTCGAGTACAGGGTGATGGTTGAAGGCAGGCTTCTTGCGGAAGGTTGGACCAAACATGCGTTCGTCAACCAGGATGGGAAAATTTGGAGAAAAAACAACCAATTCCAACTCTGGCTGCTCGGGGAGGGAGAGCGTAATGCGGTATCCGAATAAGAAGCGCGCATTCACGCTGATCGAGTTAGTAATCGCGCTTTTTATCATGTCTGTTGTTTTTGCCATGAGTTACAGTTTTGTTTGGCCGACCTTGAAAAAATTGACGGATCCGAGGTACGAACTCGTGGTTGCCGGCGAGGTAAATGATACCGCCGTATGGCTGCAAAGCGCCATAATGCGTTCGCTCGGAACGGGTAACGATTTTACTTTGACGGTTGAAAATCAGGAACCGAAGGATTTTCTCGAAATAAAATGGAAAGCGTCGGGGAAATCGGAGAAGTGGTCATCAAACCGAATTACTTTCAGATCTCTCAACTACGACAGTAAAAATTGCACATATACGTCTGGTTTTCAAAAGCTGACCCCTGCAATTACTATCCAGGTTCATTACGGAGACGGAAAAAAAGAAAGAACGAACTGGCGCATTTCAATTTCCGCTTACGGTTATGTACGGGCGTATCGCCAGTCTTGACGGCGAAGGCAACAAAGAAGTAGTATCTTGTTTATCATATTTTAATTTTAATAAATTTACGAGGAGGTATGATAAGTGACAACATTTTTGATCGGACTGGCGATTCTTTTCGTGGGCGGCGCTGTCTACGGAAAAATTTGCGAGGGCATTATGAAACCGGACGACCGTAAGACTCCGGCATACGTCAAAACCGACGGCGTCGACTACGTTCCTATGAAAACATGGAGGAACAGTCTCATCAACTTGCTTAACATTGCGGGTACCGGGCCCATACTCGGCCCCATCCAGGGAATATTATTCGGCCCTGTGGCTTTTATTTTAATACCGATAGGCAATATCTTCGGAGGCGCTCTTCATGATTATTTCTCGGGAATGCTGGCGCTGCGAAACAATGGGGCGCAGATGCCCGAACTCGTGAAGAAATACGCCGGCACATCTGTTTATAAAATTTATAACGTATTCATATGCCTGCTCATGCTGCTCGTCGGTGCGGTTTTTATATACACGCCGGGAGACATCGCCGCAACGCAGGTATTCGGCTTCTCGGGCCTGGCAACCGATCCGACGACATGGATTGTGTACGGCGTGATTTTCCTCTATTACTTATTCGCCACCATGTTTCCGATCGATAAACTTATTGGAAAGATTTACCCGTTTTTTGGAGCAATCCTCCTCTTTTCCGCAATGGGAATTTTCTGCGGGCTTTTCCTGAGAGCTTACCAACTACCCAATCTTACAATAGAGACTCTGACCGCCGGACACCCCTTTGGCCAAAAACTGATCCCCATGTTCTTCGTAACGGTCGCTTGCGGTATAGTCTCCGGCTTCCACTCGACGCAGACGGCAATTATTTCGCGTAACGTAACGAGAGAGAGCCAGGGGCGAACTACGTTTTATAACATGATGCTGCTGGAGGGATTCATAGCGATGATATGGGCTGCCGCGGCTATAGGAGCGGTCTCGAAAGGTCTTGGTTTTGTCGACGCGGAAGGCGTTTTTATTTCCGGTCCGGAACTGCTCCAGTACAATGCCCCGCGGGTGATTGGGATCGTTGCGAACGATATGCTCGGCAGTATCGGCGGCATGATAGCGATTCTCGGAGTAATAGCGCTGCCGATTACATCAGGCGACACTGCGTTACGCTCGCTCAGGCTGATGATATCCGATTTCATAAAATTGGATCAGAAACCCGCCGCCAACAGGGTAAAAATATGCGTGCCTGTTTTTTTGCTCGTCATTGGCATTCTTGTATGGGCAAAGTTCGACGCTAACGGGTTCAATACGCTCTGGCGGTATTTCGCGTGGAGCAACCAGACCATAGCGATATTTGCCTTCGCGATTATTTCTATCTACCTGCTGGGCAGAGGAATGAAGGGCGCGGCGATGATGTCACTGATTCCCGGGACGTGGTATGCGTTCATCACGTTTACCTTCATATGCAACGCGGCGATTGGGTTTAATATCCCGCTCAACATATCCTATATACTAGGCCTCGTGTTTGCCGCAGTATATGCGGCGCTCGTCTACCGCAAGGGCGTTAATATGCGGGAGGCGAAGACGCCGCTCGAAGCTGAGCCCTCTTACTGAATCCTCGTGACTGATCCGCAAAGTGAAAAGCTCGGAGGATGAATTTCTCCGGGCTTTTTTCTTGTCAAAAACTCATCCCTATATCATATAATTGATTTATCGGGGGTGTGACATCAACGTGATCGAAATCGGAAAATTTTTTCCCTGGATAATTTTGGGATACCTGTTGGGATCATTCCCGACGGGGTTCATACTTGTGAAACTGATACGCGGAACTGACGTCAGAAGTATGGGCTCGGGCAACATTGGCGCGACGAACGTGTCGCGTGTGCTCGGCAAGGGGTGGGCGGTCTTTACCGCTATTTTCGATATGTTCAAGGGCGCGGCCGCGATGCTGATAACGATGTTCTGCGGGCACAGCGGCTCCGTTTTGCTGTCATTAGTAGGGCTTGCGGGAGTGATTGGACACAACTACCCGGTGTGGATTGGATTCAGGGGAGGCAAGGGAGTCGCAACATCCTTCGGCGTGATTGCATTCTTCAACTTCTTTAGTCCGCTCCCGGCAATACTGGGCGGCGTTATCTGGTTCGCGGTCCGCGAGGTCTCGCGTATGGTGTCGCTCGCTTCAATGGCTGCCCTCGGAGCGTCGGCGCTCTTCATGTTCTTTTTCGCATTCCCCAGCGCTTATATTATTTGCGGAATATGCCTGTGTATTTTCTCAATGTGGAGGCACCGGGATAATATTAAAAGAATCATGGCCGGTAACGAAAATAAGGTGAAGCCTTTTTTCCTGAAGAGAAAGAAAGGCACGTAAAAAATAGCTTGACTTATTTTGACCTAGTTTTATAATCAACATGAAGCCGGTGCGTAAATGTACGTTATGTAAAGGGATATTGTCATATATAATCTACTCTCGGATGTTTGTCTGTGATGCGTGATCGAGGAGTTGAAATCATGCACAGCTTGACCAAGTTAATAGGCGACTACATTGTAACGTTGTTTGACGACAACGAGGGAAGCGAGATTGTTTTAAGCCGCAAGGATTTGGCTCAAAAGTTTGGATGCGTTCCCAGCCAGATTAACTATGTCTTAAGAAGCAGGTTTTCCCCGGAGCAGGGGTTTCTGATCCAAAGTCAGCGCGGCGGGCATGGTTTTATTCGCATTATGCAATTGCGCTTCGGCGACTGCGACGAATACGCCGAGCATTTGGAGGATCTGGTTGGCGTCGTAATATCGGAGCAAGACGCCCGCAGGCTTTTGGTAAGACTGCAGGAAAGAGACGTCATCAAACCGCGCGAACGCCTGCTGGTTGAAGTGGCATTGAGAAACCAGGACGAGAACGGACGTACGCTGTTCGACCTTCCTCCCTACAAAAGAGACGCGATGCGGGCGGAACTTCTTAAAAAGATACTTGTGAGCCTCGCCATGTACTAAGAAGGAGTCGTTGGGATGATCTGCGATAATTGCGGAAAAAACGAAGTGGAAGTTTTGATTAAGCAAGTTTTGAATCAACAGATAAGGAACCTCAAACTTTGCAGATATTGCGCGGAAGAATTGGGTTTCACTTCGCCCGTGATGCCGAGCATAACTATATCGTTTTCTCTGGAGGACGGTTCGCAGAAAAAGCGAAAGGTACGCAAACAGCCCTTGCCGAGAAGGAAGGATCAGCTCTCCGATTCACATTGCTGCTCCGTGTGCGACACAAAATTTTCCTCATTCCGGGAGGAAGGGCTTCTCGGTTGTCCAAAGTGCTACGAGGAGTTCAGAGTTCCGCTCGGCGCGTTTCTTCAAAAGACTCAGGGTTCGGAAAGCCACTGGATAGCGTCCGATATATTCAAGGACATCAGTATTATTACCGGCAATGGCGAGTTTGAGACCGATGACGCGGGTAACGCGGAAGATATTACGCGACTGCGGCTTGAGATGTACGACGCCGTAGCAAGAGAGGATTACGAGCGAGCCGCGGAGCTTCGCGACATTCTGGCTCCGTTGGTGGGGGAATCCAGGAGAAAAAATGATTGAGGACATATTTACAAGCGGCGAGCCCGCCTGGGTCGGTCGTATTTCCGCTGACAACAGCCGGCATGACCCAATCATACAATCGTCCAGTGTACGAGTGAGACGTAATATTGAAGGATTTCCCTTCCCTGGGAGATGCGCCAAGTCGCAGCTCTACGATTCCGCCGCCGAGGCGCTCGGGAGTCTTGGAAGGAGTCCCGTATGGAACGACTGCGATTTTCGTCTCATAGACAGTCTTGACGATGTATCAAGGAATATTTTGCTTGAAATGAATATGATAACTCCCAAGCTGATGCAGGGCGGAGCGGGGAGATTCCTTCTGCGGGACTGCGCCGGTATGACAACCTGTATGATAAACGAGGAGGATCACATTTCGATCGTTTCAACATATCCCGGTTTGGATCTCAATTCGGCGCTTAAAACTGTTTCCGATATGGAGCGTTCGTTGGAAATAAGGCTTGTAAAAGACGTCGTACTTGGGTATCTGACCGCTAATCCGTCATACGTGGGAACAGGAACCACCGCAACCGTGGTATTGCACCTGCCGGCGCTTTGCGAAACCGAGGACATTTCAAGGGTTTCCGATTCTCTGCGGAGGGACTGGAACGGCCTTGAACTCGAAAAACTCCTGTCTTTGGGCAACGAATCATACGGCAGTTTTTTCGCATTGTCGAACAGAATAACACTCTCCGTAACGCCGGAAGAAATTGTGCGAATTGCTTCACAGGCGGCTGCCGCGCTCGTGTCACGTGAACTCTATTCACGCCAGAAACTGAAATTATCGGTAGACGACAACCTGAATGACAGATTCCGGCGATCCTGGGGGATGCTCCGGCACGCAAAGAAGCTGTCATATGCCGAGGCAATGGACGCTTTTTCCTTTGTAAAGCTGGGCGCCGATATCGGCATATTACCTAAAATTGACGACATAGAATGGCGTCGCATGATCATGGGATGCCAGAGATATCACATGAGCCGCGGCAGTGAAGCTATAATGGATCAGTCCGAGGAATCGTTCGCGAGGGCCGCGATGTTCAGGCAGTTTATAGAGGAGTTGAATTAAATCGCCGACCGAAGCAGCCTGTCACTGTGCTGATTGAAAGGGAGAAAAAAATGTGGCAATTTTTTAATGAAAAAGGGAAAAAGGTCGTGCAGCAAGCGCACAAAGAGGCTCTGCGTCTGGGGCACGATGTGATAGGAACCGAACATCTGCTTATGGGGATTTTGGATGACGTTGATGTGGTGTGCGCCTCACTGTTCGAATCTCACGGAGTTTCCTCGGACGATATAAAATCGCAGCTTGAAGCCTTACTCGAAAAATCCCCGCCCAAGGATAAGGTAATCGACCTTCCCCTCTCTCAGCGAGCGAAGCGCGTGCTTGATATTTCCATGAGAGAGGCGCGCGGTATGGGCGTAAACTACGTGGGGGCCGAACACATACTTCTTGGTCTGCTCACGGAGGGAGAAGGACTGGCGAGCCAGATACTGGGGCACCTCGGTTTTAATATTACCAGGCTGCGCAAGGAGATACAGGGCATGAACCATAATGCGGGCGATATTCAGTTCGCCTCTGTCCGTTCATCGTTGTTCACCGGAAACCCGAGAAAGAGCGACACTTCCAAGACTCCCACATTGAACCAGCTTTGCGCTGACCTGTCCGAAATGGCCCTCAAGGGAGAGCTTGATCCCGTAATAGGCAGAGAGAGAGAAATAGCCCGGATATGCCAGATATTGACGCGCCGGACAAAAAACAATCCGGTACTTATAGGCAATCCCGGAGTAGGCAAGACCGCTGTTGTCGAGGGATTAGCGCGTGAAATAGCGAGCGGCGCAATTCCGGACATGCTCAAGGACAAGCGGGTTGTTCAGCTCAACGTGACGAACCTCATCGCGGGAACAAAATATCGCGGCGAATTTGAGGAAAGAATGCGCAGAATACTCAAAGAGCTGAGAGAATCCAGGAACGTGGTTCTTTTCATCGATGAAATACATACAATAATAGGCGCCGGGGGAGCTGAGGGCGCCGTGGATGCCGCCAACATACTGAAACCAAGCCTTGCTCGCGGAGAGATTCAGGTCATAGGCGCCACGACGCTCGACGAATTCCGCAAGTATATCGAACGTGACAGCGCGCTTGAGCGCCGTTTCCAGCCTGTGATGGTCGATGAGCCGACTGAGGAAAACACCGTGCTTATTCTGCGCGGGCTCCGCGATAATTACGAGGAGCATCACAAGGTCAGGTACACTGATGACGCGTTGCTCTCCGCGGCCAAGTTGTCGAACCAATATATTTCCGGACGCTACATGCCGGATAAGGCGATCGATCTGATAGATGAAGCTGCGGCGAGGGTTCGTCTGAACAACATGGAGATGCCGGATGAGCTTAAGCAGATGGAGCTTGCGCTTGCCTCCCTGCGTAAAAAAAAGGAGGACATGGTGGTATCTCAGGAGTTTGAAAAAGCGGCAGGTCTGCGGGACGACGAACGCCGGCTTGCGGAAGATATTGATAACTCCCGCAAGACATGGCGGAACGAGCGAAACTCCATCACCCCATCCGTCACTATGAACGACATTGCGAATGTCGTCGCCGAGTGGACAGGTATTCCCGTCGTCCGCATTACCGAGGAAGAAGCGGGCAGACTTCGCAGGATGGAAGAGGAGATACATCGCCGTATAGTCGGGCAGGACGAGGCGATAGGCGTTGTCTCCCGCGCGATACGAAGGGCGCGCAGCGGCATGAAAGACGCAAAACGACCGGTGGGCAGCTTCCTTTTCCTGGGTCCGACCGGGGTAGGCAAGACCGAACTCGCCAGATCGCTCGCTGAGTTTTTGTTCGGCAACGAGAGCGCGCTTCTCCGCTTCGACATGAGCGAGTATATGGAGCGGCACGAGGTTTCCAAGCTGATAGGCGCGCCGCCTGGATACGTAGGATATGAAAATGGCGGCAAAATGACGGATATGGTACGCAGAAAACCGTTCTCCGTGATTCTTTTCGACGAGATAGAAAAAGCTCACCCGGACTTGTTTAATCTCCTGTTGCAGATATTGGAGGACGGACAGATCACTGACGCCCACGGTCATAAAGTCGACTTCAAGAACAGCGTCATTATAATGACGAGCAACATAGGCGCGGAGAATATCATTAAGGGTCAATCCCTGGGCTTTGGAACAGGCGGCAACGACTCCGGCGGAAATGCGGACTGGGAAAGAATGAAATCCGGCATTCTGGATTCGGTGAAAAAGACATTCAGGCCCGAGTTTCTCAACAGAATCGACGACATTATCGTTTTCAAATCCCTTGAGAAGGAAGAACTGATGAGCATTACCAGGGTAATGTTGAACGACGTGGTAAAACGCGCCGCGGATCAGGAGGTCGAACTTTCCATAGACGATGATGCTTGTCAATTGCTTCTTGACGCCGGTTTTGATCCGAAGTACGGGGCGCGTCCGTTGCGGAGGACAATTCAGAGGATGGTTGAGGATAAGCTGGCCGATATGCTGCTGGAGGGAGCCCTTTCGCCCGGTGATCATGTATCGTTAGGAAGGGGCAAAAAGGCGGAGCCTGATATAAAGGACATTGGCAAGCCCGGCGAATATGAGCTGCGTTTTGAAAAAGCGCAGACGCTGGCAAATTAAAAAACTATGACGCTCTTGTTCAAAAATCTCAGCGGATCAAGCATATCAGCGCGTTTTTGCAGGATACTTTCTCCTGAAGCCGTTTCGTCCGATCAGACGCGCGACTCCGTATATGAAGTCGCGGCGGATATGATTGCGGAGGCGGAACACTTCTTGATGAGAGGAGATCTGTGGGAACAATTTTTCGCCGCCGCCGTCATCCTTGACGAAAATCCGGTGTGCCGGATTTACGAAAGGAAGCAGGTTCAAAACGATATTTTCAGGATGTTTGCTCACGATCTCTGGAAAATGCACAAACGAGTCAATGCCGTAAAAGAAATGATAGATACGGATGAAAGATTTGAGCCGCTCAGGCATATGAAGGATTTTCTACCGCGAAACAAGGCGATTTGCCTGCGATCAAAACACTCTTACGACGAGGTTTTACTGCTTGCGTCGCGATTTGCCTCCGCATCTTCTCCCAACGCAATGACAGTGGCTCTCGGCGCTTTCTGTGAAAAGCGGGGCATTGGTAAATTCGCGCTCGAATCCGCTTTCACATGGAACTCCATTTCAAAATCACTCGTTCCAGTTGACGACATAGATCCGCAGACTTTCAACTCCCTGATAGGATACGAGTCTCAGAAGGCTGAACTGCTGGCAAATACGGAGTCATTTCTGCGCGGCAACCCTTCCAACAATGTTCTGCTTTTCGGCGACAGCGGCACGGGCAAATCATCGTCGATAAGAGCGCTGCTGAACGAGCCCGGTTTCGTTGGGCTCGGCTTACGCATGATTGAGTTGAGGCACGATCAGTTTGGCGATATCCCCGACATTCTGCAATTGATAAGAGGGCGAAACTACAGGTTCATTCTGTTCATGGACGATTTATCCTTCGAAGAATTTGAAGTAGGATACAAGCATCTCAAGGCGCTCATAGAAGGGGGACTCGAACGCAAGCCCGATAACACAGTTATATACGCCACTTCAAACAGGAGAAAAATAGTCAAAGAGGTATGGAAGGACAGAGCGACGAATTCCGACGACGTTCACGGTCGGGACACCATGGAGGAAAAACAATCGCTTGCGGATCGTTTTGGTCTGGTTATATCGTATCCGTCCGTGAACAAGAATGACTACCTGTCTATAGTGAAGGCAATTTCCGAGGAAATGGGACTTACCATTGAAGATTCGGAGATGAATACGCTCGCAATGCGCTGGGAACTCGGACGGGCGTTTACCGGCAGAACGGCGAGACAGTTTGTATATCATATGCTTCAGCAAAAAACGAGATTAATATAATAACAGGCCGCGGCTGAACTCGATATTGTTTGACGTCTTACGTTGTTTCGCGATACCGCAAATATTTTCTTCTAAAACTTTAGTCCCTGAATAACCCTGTTATCCGAATAGCCCCAATACGGACTGAGGCATCAGGTTGGCCTGGCCCAGCATTGCCGTGGCGGCCTGGGATATTATATTAAGCCGCGTGAAGCTCATCGTCTCGCGGGACATGTCCGCGTCCCTGATGCGGCTTTCCGCAGCCACGAGGTTCGTACCAGCCGCCGTCAGGTTCGCCGCCGCGTGTTCAAGGCGGTTCTGGTACGCGCCGATCATGGCCCGTTGTGTAGATACTTTTTTCAGCGCGTTGTCAATGATGGTTATCGCGCGTCCGGCGGATTCGCGATCCGTTACGGAGATACGGCTTATGCCCAGAGCTTCGGCAGACATATTGCCGAACGACAGAGCCAAATCCTCACCCTGATTGGCGCCGATCTGCATTATCGTGTTGTTTTGCGCGAGGTGCAGCGTCGTTATGTACGGGGTACTGTCAGTCTTAAAGTCGAAACCTCGTTTCGCTGCGTTCCATTCTACCTTGACGTTTGCCATTGGGTCGAACTCCACGTCCAGGTTCGGATGGATTATGCCGGCAATAAGATTGCCGGATATTTTTTGATTGGCGGCGACGGTCGATCCGTTGTGCGCGTCATACACCGAAACGTTGAAAATATTATCCGCCGCCGTCTGTATTGTGTTGAGGGAAAGAGCTTTTATCAGATCCTCGTCGCCGGAGAAAGAAAGTCTGCCCGCGCTCCCGGCAATTGCCGACCTGATAACGAACGTCCCGGATACGGATTCGTGCGTTCCTTCTTCCCCATCTTCCTCTCGGTTACAAACGAAGGAGACGAAGTTCGCGGCTGAATCAACCAGGTAGTGGACTTGTCCCAACCCATAGGCTATTGCGTCATTCAATTTTTTCTGAACATCGGACATGGTGTCGGCGCCGTACAGTGTTACGCTGGTCTTTTTCCCGTCGCCCTGCGTGATGGTGATGGTCTTTGGGTCCGCAAGCATGAAGACCCCTTGCGCGTCCCAGTATTTGTCAATGTCCCTGAGTTGCACGTCATAAGCCGCCACCTGCCCGACGTACGACATCTCGAACGAAGCCAGCCAGCGCTCCGTTACCAGCTTGTCAGGGAAAGCTTTGCCCAGGGATAAAAAAGTTTTTCCGAAATCGACGCTAATGCTGCCGTCGCGTACCGTACCAAATATTGGGTCGAGATAGTAGGTTCTGAACCTCACTTCGCTGTCCGGGATCGCCTCGTC
>Ga0099364_10005924_pt1 | contig 17966 bp, 13 predicted proteins | sample TergutTh196P3_FD_73070 | JGI IMG/M metagenome (GOLD analysis project Ga0099364, IMG submission 73070) | Microcerotermes parvus P3 segment gut microbial communities from Pointe-Noire, Republic of the Congo - Th196 P3 | ecosystem: Host-associated > Arthropoda: Insects > Digestive system > Gut ...
GCGACGGTGGCGTTAAAGAGCGTCATCACAAAGACGCCGAAAAAATTAAAAACCGCAGCCAGGATGATGGCGAATCCCGGGCTGAGGGAACGTGTGCCGATGCAGGTTGCTATGGCGTTTGCCGCGTCGGTCCAGCCATTCACCAGAATGACGGCAAACGTGATCAGTACGGTAAAGACAAAAGGCAGATTCGTCGTGAACTCGGATAAAAAGTCAAAAAAGGTTATGACGCCTTCCATAGATACCTCGTTTTAAATATTCAGACAGGGGAGAACTTCTGTTTCCACCCGAAAAGGGAACGCTGTATGAGGTGACCAATAAACCATTCCATCAGACGTTTGTTTTTTCAGAATCATCTTGTAGCATTTTCCCATACAGAAGGGGATAGTTTGTAGCTCCATGCAGTATGCGATAAATGAAAACATGGCGGCCAACCACACGATAAAAAGCTATATACGGCTTTATCCCTAACATTCTATACCCTGCCGCCGCCATTTTTTTATCGGGTAAAAGCCGCCCCCGTTTCGGAAAAATCGTTAAGTCATTGGCTTTTTCTATGATTTTATCGTGCATACCGAGCGCGGCTTGGCGGCTGTCCTGCGCGATATACAAAACAATTTCTTCTAAATCGTCCAACGCTTCTTGCAAGAAAAGCACATCATAGGTTTCCATCAATCAGTCCACGCAGTCTTTCGCTCACTTCCGCTATTGTATAAGTTTTCGCTCCCGAAAGCCTGTTAGCTTCCACAGAAAGCAGTTTTTCCCGCAAGTCAAGCATTTCCTCACGGTATTCATACGCTTCAATGCTCATAATGACTAAATCGCCCTCGCCGTTTTTCGTTAAAAAAATGGGTTCTTTCTTTTCTTTGCACAATTCAGAAATCATATTGTATTCGTTGCGAAGCGCGGTAGACGGCTTAATCAACATAAGAACCACCTCGAAATATTATTATATACATATTCTATCATAATAATATTAACAGGTTAAGATCAGTAAGTCAAGTGTCTTCAAAACGTTGAAAAACTACCTAAAATGTGGTATTATTTGAGTAATAAATGTAGAAAAACAAGGTAACGCTTGTTCATCCTTCCTGCCAGGGAAGGAAGTATAATACAGATCCTGGTAAAGGAGACTCATGGAAAATAAAAATTTATTTACTGTTCAGGAATTCGCGCAGCTCTCCGGCGTCGAAGCTTCGACCCTGCGCTATTGGGACGATATAGGGCTGTTTTCACCTATCCAGCGCAACCCGGATACCAATTACCGATATTACTCGCTGGCGCAGATCCTTGCGCTAAACTTTGTTACCGTCTTAAGCGATCTGGATTTTCCGTTAAAGACCATTGCGGAGCTCCGGCAGAACCGGGATCCGGACAAAATCCTTGCACTCCTGGATAAGCAGGAGAAAGAGATGGATATGGAGATGCAACGCCTGCGCCTTCGCTACTCTATCATCCACGCCAGACGGGAGTTGATCACAAACGGGATAAAAGCGCCGGAAGCAGAAATAGCCGTCGTATGGCGGGATAGCCTGGATATTATGGTTTGGCCGCTTAACGAATATAATGAAGGCGAGACGTTTATCGAGCCTATGGCAGGCTTTATCAACCAGGCGCAGGACCAGCATATCAACCTGAGCTTTCCTGTCGGCGGTTGTTTTGACAGCTTTGAAACGCTGAAGTCCGGAACGAACAGGCCCCAGCACTTTATCTCGATTGACCCGATAGGGAATCAGAAAATAAAGGAAGGCGATTACTTAAGCGGCTATACCAGGGGCTACTATGGCGAGATGGGCGATCTTCCCGCTAAAATGGAGAAGTTTGCGAAAAAAGAACAACTGACGATGGCAGAACCGGTTTATGTGATCTATCTTCTGGAGGAAATCTGTATGCAGAACCCGGATGAATACCTGGTGCAGATACTCGTTCCTGTCAAGAAACAGGCTGCCAGCCAGAGCAAACCAAAAGGCCGGTCTGCCTAATCTGCCTGCCTTCGTTCAAAGTCATTTTCAATACGCGTGATCGTCGTTCTGGTGAAGAAAGCGATCAGCATGCCGACGATAAAGAAGCAGGCCATGATGCGCCACATAGCGACGTACCCAAAGGACTGTGCAACCAGCCCGCCGATTGTAGGGCCGAACAGATTACCCAGGTCCATACCGATGTAGTTTGTACTGCTGGCTGCGCCCCGCCGCTCGTTGGGGACGGATTTCATGGTCAAAGCCTGCATAGCCGGCTGGCAGGCGCCGTATCCAAACGCGGAAATAAAGGCGGCCAGCAAAAAACTCCATAGTGACGTGGAGAAACTGATAATATAAAACATGAGTACGTTACAGAACAAGGCGGGGACCACGACTTTGGCGAGTCCGTACTTGTCTGTCAGCCTGCCTATCACCGGCCGGGTGACAATCATAGTTACTGCCGTAACGGTGAAAAACAAACCAATATTAGAAGTGACCCCCTGATTCCTGGCGAAGATGATCAGAAACGAACCGATGGTGCTTCCGCCTGTACTCAGCATCAGCACCATGAAGGTGGGAAGCAGGGCTTCCTTTGCGATGATATTGTTGAATGTGATCTTGAGCTTTTTGGTGCGTTGAAAATGGGTCTTCAGCCGTAAGGATAGAAAAGCGGCGATCAGCATAATGCCGGCCGTGGTGGTAAAGGTCAGGCGAAAACCATAATGATCCACAAGAAAAAGCCCTACGGAAGGGCCAACGGCCTGACACAGAACCTGCGCAAGGGAATAATATCCGATGCCGCTGGCATACTTATCCTTTGGCAGCATTTCGGCGACGATCGCAAGACAACAGGCGTTGCCAAAGGCCATCCCCGCGCCCTGCAGCAAACGAAAACCTAACAGGGTCGGGATATTGCCGGAAACGCTGAACCCCAGGAAGGAGACCGACAGCATCAGCGTTGCAAGTGTGACGATGTACTTCCGGTTATACGTATCCATGACCGGCGCGGAGATCATCCTGAACAGGATGGAGGAAATCGCAAAAGTACTCATGACCAAACCAATCGCAGACGCCGGCGCGCCAAGGGAATTCGCGTAGACGGAGAGAAGGGAATTGCTCATAAACATTCCCATATTTAACGCTAGATTGGTAAAGAATATACTGATAAACCCGACTGTCCAGATTGACGAAGACGCCTGCCGGTCAGGCGTTTGCCCTGATGTTTCCATGCCCATATTCCCCTCCGACATCCTATTTCACGAATCAACCGCCAACATATAAAGAATACTCACTTTTATGTATTTGTCAATAAGTCGCGGTCAGGCGGAAGTCAGGGCGCTTGTTCAAGCGTCGGCGGAAAGTCAATAAAGCTGGAGCGGTTTCGGCCATTCTGCTTTGAACTGTACATCGCATCGTCTGCGATCTTGATATACGCCAGCCAGTCTTGCGGATAGACGACCTTGCCCGTGGTGACGCCTACGGATACGGTAACGTATTCGGCTGCGGTGCTTCCGGCATGGGGAATACTCAGACGCCGTACCTTATCCAGTATGACGTCCGCTATCCTACAGGCGCCTGCTGCGTCCGTATTCGGCAAAACGGCGAGAAACTCCTCCCCGCCATAGCGCGCGACAAAATCGGTGCTTCTGGTGAGGCTGCCGGTTATCGCTTTGGCGACCGCTTGTAAGCAATGGTCGCCTTCCTGGTGGCCATAGAGGTCGTTATATTGTTTAAAGAAGTCGACGTCGACCATCAGCACGCTGAGATATCCGTTCGAACGAAATAGAAATTCCATATACCGGCGGAACAGGATTTCCATAAATCGCCTGTTATAAACGCCGGTTAACGCGTCATAGTTCGCCTTGATGAACAAGTCGTCAATCGTTTGGGAAAGGCTGCCAAATTCGTCCTGGCGATCAATGCCATAAAGGCGCTCCTGATGATTCTCTTTCAAGCGGGAGAGGCTGTCGATCAATCGGGCAAGAGGGTGGAAGATAAGTCTGTAACTGACGATGTGAATCACGAGAACGAAAATAAACAAGAATAGCAGGATGATAATCATCGCCGGAACAAACTCCGACATTCTCAACAAGGGCGAAGAATTATACAGGACGACGTTGGACCAGTTGGTAAGCCGAATCGGCGTGATGGAAGCATAACGATACATCCCGGAAGAAGGGCGGAGCATGACAGGATTCCGACTATCAGTAGAATAGCCGTCAATCTGCGCAAGATAGCCTTCCGCTGCAGCGAGCAGCAGCGGGTCGGAAAGGGAATCGTACAAGGTTGCTTCCCTATTTTTATAAAGAAAATCATCGTCCTCCAGCAGGTTGCTGTCCATCAGGACAAAGCCTTGGTCGTCGATAATCAGGCTTCTTATTTGCGTGTGAGACGGATGAGAGAAGAGTTCGTGTACAATGTGGGAAAAAGAGAGACCGGTGCAGATTACGCCAAGGGGTTCGTCGTCCCGGGTTACTTTATAGTTTAGCCACAGCCGCTTTTTTTGCATAATATGGTCGATATTGACGCTCAGCAGGTAATCGCTCTCCGCTTCCAGGCAGGAGAAGAACCAGTCGTCCTCTTCGTCGCTGCGACTCAGTTTATCAACAAGCTGCATGCTTTCCTGCACCGGATCGTCTGGGACGCTATACTCGTATAAAGAGTTCTGCAAACCGATATAGAGATTATTGCTGTATAGACGGCTGACGACGTCATGTAATTCTTTTGCTGCCAGGTCTGCCTTTACTTTGTCTGTTTCATCGGAAAACCAATCGATTACCGCCTGCGATCCGGCTGCTTCGATAAGGAAACGGAGCTCCTTTTCGATATGCGTGCTGAGCGCGTTTGCGGAATTGGCCGCAAACTGCCTGGCATAATCGTAGGTTACCTGCAGGATAATCCGGTTAACCAGAAACAGCAGGGTGACCAGCATACAAACACATGCCAGGATAAAAAGCGCAATCATGCTATGGCGAAAACGCCTGGAAATTCTACCTTTATGGAAGAGAGCCTCGCCGATCCTTTCTGATCGATGCTTTAGATGGAATCGCTCCATTTTGCCTGCCTTCAAACCCGAAGTACGCTTGGGTTGTTCAATATTTGTGAGCTGTAAAGAAACAGCAGATCTGATCCGGGACGGATGGTGAGGAATTGATCCAGCACCCGTAGATCGATATAGCGCAGATCAATCAGCGTAACCTTGCTATAGGCGCCGGCCAACAGCGGCGCCAGGCTGCTTCCGTAAGAATCCCGGAACAGGTACAGCTCGCCGCCGGATACGGAAGGGTTAAGCAGCTCGACGATGGCCTGGGGGCCCTGGAGGAAAAGGTCATAGGGATCCGGCCCTGCGAATCGCTCCAGGTCATACACGGGACAGGCTTCATACAGGAGTGTGCTGTCGTTCAGTCGACGGGCTTGCAGTCCCGGCAATTCTTCGTAAATCATTTGATCCCAGGCCACGGGCAGCGCGATTTGGCCTGCGTATACGCCATGAAAGGCGCCGGCGAGCATCGGGCGGAATGCACGCAAGTCATGGGTTACGCCCATCGCTTCGCCAAGTCTATCCACTACGCCTGCTATGCGCGCCTGATCCCAGTGCAAATCGCTGGGATAATAACTGCCGGCGTCAAGGCAATCCGACAAGGAAATGTAGGTGAAATCGGCCAGCACATCGGCAAGAAGCGCTTCGACAGCTTCCAGATCCAGCCCCGGCAAGTACTTGCCGGCGTAGATACTCTTGTCCGGCACAAGGGAGTAGAAAACCCGGCAGTCCGGCGCCGTATCCGCCACCTTCTTTATCTTCTCCGCTGTCTGCCTTGCCGCAAGGGGATCGACAGGCTTGAATTCGCCAATTCCGGCGTCGCCAAAGTAAAGGCCGTTTTTGTCGCTTTGCAGGAAGGGGCCGAATACGGTCGCGGCCCTGACGCTGCGGAAGGCTTCACGGAAAACGAAATGATCCGCGGCATAAGCCTCGAAGCCTTTCATAAAGCTACCGGAACGGATCGATCTGACAGTGATAGGGGGCAAGACGGCGGGGGGCCTGCGTTCGCTGACAAGGATCGCAGGCGGCTTGACGATCAGGTTCAGGGCGAACAATAAGCCGATGGTTGCGATGAAAACGAGGGAGTTCAAGTAATCCCGAAGGAGGGGTTTTTCAGTCTGTGTAGGATCCATGAGAGTTTTCCTCTTCTTAAAATCGAAAATAAATAAACGGGTTAAAGGAACCGTCTACAATGAAAGCGGTGGACAGCAGAAGCAACAGGAAAAGGCTCAACGGCTCAAGAAAGGTAAAGACTTTTGTTTCCATCAGCTTGCTTGTCAACTGCTTGGGCAAGGTTGTGCAGCCGATGAATCCGATGAGCAAGGGGACCAGATAGCTGCGCAGGTAATAGAAGGCCGCCGGATCCGTAAATCCGTCGCTGCCGGGTCCGAACATCCGCCCTATGGTTTGCCGGGTCTCTTCCAGGCTTCCGCCGTCAAAAATGGTCCAACTCAGGCATAGCAGGAGAAGAACGTAGACATGCCGGAGGAAGCGAGGCGCTTTTTCCATGATCTGACGGAGAAAGTGCTTCTCAATCAACAGGAGGACGCCGAAATACAAACCCCAGAGCATAAAATTCCAGTCTGCGCCATGCCAAAAGCCGGTCAGGCTCCAGACGAGCATCAGATTGAACACAAAACGGCCTTCCGACACCCGGTTGCCGCCCAGAGGAATGTATACATAGTCCCTGAACCAACTGGACAGGGACATGTGCCAGCGGCGCCAGAAGTCGGTGATACTGTCGGCAAGATAGGGATAGTTAAAGTTCTCCAGAAACGAAAAACCGAGCATATGCCCCAGGCCGATGGCCATATCGCTGTAGCCCGAAAAATCAAAATAGATATGCAGGGAGTAAGCGAGGAGATAGATCCAGGTGAAGAGAAGGCTTTTTGCCGCGCTTTGCTTGTAGATATCGACCAGTTCCGCCAGGACATTCGCCAGTAGGATCTTTTTTGCCAGCCCGAGGATAAAGCGCCGGACACCCAGCGAGAATTTGGCTATGCTGTGACTGCGCCTGCTCAGGTCCCGCGCAATGTCGGCGTAGCGAACGATCGGACCCGCGATAAGCTGGGGAAATAGCGCGACATAGGCGGAGAAATCGAAGAAATTTCGTTGAACCGCGATACGGTTATGATAGAGATCCAGGGTATAGCTTATGATTTGAAAGCTGTAAAAACTGATCCCGATGGGGAGCGCCACGCGAAGCAGGGCTATGCCGCCGCCAGTAAGCCGGTTCAGGTTTTGGATAAAAAAGTCTGCATATTTAAAGAAAAGCAGTCCGGACAGGCTCAGGAAGACGGATACCATCATGAGCGCTTTGGCTCTTTCTCGATATCGATCGATGCATAAACCCAGCAACCAGGCAGATCCGCACTGGGCTATCATGAGAAAGACATATCCGGGTTCGCCCCAGGCATAGAAAACCAGGCTTGCCAGGAGCAGAAACAGATTCCTGAAGCGAGGCGAGCCGCCCGGTGCGGGCAGGATAAAGTAGAGAATTAAGGTAATAGGGAGAAAATAATAGAGAAATCCAATGCTGGAAAAAAGCAATACCGCATTCCTCACGATCTATACTATGCTGTTCGGCGCCTGACGCGGCAGAGGCGGAATTCAGTTGAGCTGGAGGCCCATTCCGCCGCTGCCTTCCGGTACGCCGCCTTCGAAGCGAAAAAACTCATTTCGCTCTCCGACGGTTCCGGCAGCTTCGGTAAAGGCGGCAATCACTGCTTCCACTACGTCGTTTCTCGATACGGCTAACAGGACATAGCTGCCGGATTCGACGACGCAGCTTTTCTCCGGCATAACGCAGATCCATTTTTCTGAATTGTATCCGCCGTCTCCGGCGATGCGATCCTTGATCGCTGCCGCGGCGGCGGCGTCTTTTGCTTGGATTAAGCCTATTTCATGGGCGAACGTAGCAATAGCCGCAGTCGCGACTGAGGCGGAAGAAACATATTGACGAAAATCATCGCCGGATAAGCCGATTTGGTTTTGGCTGGTATCCGCCGTTACTTCTGAGATGATCGCCATAGGCATGCTGCGTTCATCTGAAAGCGAATCTTTAGTTTCCTCGAGGATTTGGTTCAGTATTTCTTCCGGCGGCCCTTCGAGTTTCGACGCCGTTCCTGCGGAGTTCCCGCCGCCACAGGCTGCCGACGCATAAAGCATAAGCGCCGCCAGTAGAAGAGATAGGTAGAATTTCATTATATTCAGCGCGGAGAATCCCGCCGCATTATTTCAAGTTAACAGGTTGAACGATAACGGGTTCGCGCCGTCACCTCCTTAGTGAATCAGAAAACTTTAACCATATTATACACTTTAAATGATGAATGTGGCAATCCCCAGAAAAAGCGCCCATCAACCGGAATTATCGCTTTCGACATTGGCTTTAATTTCGGCTTTTACCGTTTCAGCCGCTAATTCGTCTTTCATCAGCTTTTCCAGGCGCGTTATGTCAGGGAATACCAATTTGACCCCTCTTGCGTATAGCCTCCGTATTTCCTTAAAGCGTTTTGTGATTTCCTCTTGAATAACAGGATTGACAGCCATAGGCATACCCGCGACAGTATGCGCGTGATCTATGTACTTTGGCAAAATAGGAAACATACTTTGCAGAAGAAATACCGATTCCCCGTCACCATAGCGGGCGATTAATATCTTTTGGCAACTGCCGTATCTGGCGGTATCTTTTTCGACAATCGCGCTGAATTTATCAATGCGTGTACTCATGGGAATAACCCACAGCAGCCCAGTTTTTTCATCTTTCAGGCAAAAGTATGTAGGCCGGAACGCCCCGCTTTCATGGTTACGCATGAGTTTATCGTCTTTTGCCACATCGAAATATAAGGCTTTGATATGATAGACATATCCCGGTTTGATTTCGCATTCTTGCATTTGTACCCCGTTCTGACGAAAAACCCCCGCCGGCTGGGCGGGGGCTGCATTTTCGACTCTTTTTTTATACCCCGCTCCGGTTTGCGGCGAAAATTTGACGACCCTTTTTTTATACCCCGCTCCGGTTCGCGGCGAGCATTTTCCGTACCTTGCGATACACTACTAGTATACATAAAATTCTTGAAAAGTCAACTTCTATTTTATGGAATCCTTGTAATTCTACACCTCACCTCAGCCTTTCCCTCTTGCTCTATTCTACGAGTTTTTTGTATTATTCACATGAGCATAATCTCAGCCCTTATCGTAGGTCCTGAATTGACATGGGAACTTTTTTCGGCTTTGCGCGTCTAGGTCAGTATACGCATGATACAATGGGAACGATATGCACCAATGAGAGGGGGAGCAATATGAAAAAATGGATAGTCCTTACAGTGATTACTGTTTTTCTGATCTCCGGTTTCCGCTTCTTTCCGCCAGCGGAGGGGGCCGGTGCGCCGGAACAAAGGCAGGCGCTAGCTGCGGTACAAACAGCGGTATTGGCGGGGAAGGGAAGTGGTCAGACGATTCAGCTCAAAGAGACGGAGCTTTTCATCCATATCGGTAGCCCTGTTGCGGTAGCGAACGGCAGGTTGCTTTCCCTTGATAAGGAAAACCCGCAATTGTCCCCGATTGTTTATCAAGGCAGGACCCTTGTGCCTTTGCGGGTGATCAGCGAGTATTTCGGCGCGGAGGTCAACTATGACGCCGCCTCTGCACAGGCCACGATCCGTACCGGCGTCCACGAAGCGATCTTTCCCGTGGGAAAGGCGTATTACATCCTTGACGGCGTGGAAAAGGCGCTGGATGTGGGAACCCGCCTGGTCTCCGGCAGGGCATTTGTACCCCTGCGGGAAATCTGCCAGGAAACCTTGGCGTATTCGGTGGATTATCAAGACAATTTGATCTGTATATCCCCCTCGGCGAAACTGACCTCAGACAGCATTCGCGACGTCAAATCCAGGATCGGCATGTATGTGCGGGCAGCCGACCTGGAAACGCTGGAAAAGTACATGGAGAGTGATTCGATTGTCTACTACAACGACAATCTTCCTTTCTTGAACGAAGAGTGGGATATGCTGATATCAGAACAAGCCATGCAAGCTGAAAGCGACGCCGGCAGCAGGGCCGGAGCGGATGTTCCGGCTTCTGCGCCTGCGCCTTCCGGCATCATGGAGGATGCGCAGCCGATGGCTTCCGCTACCGCGGATTCCGTAGCGGGGAGCGACGCCGGCGGCGGCTACTCGTCGACAAATGTACAAGTGGAAGGGATAGACGAAGGCGACATCATCAAAACGGACGGTAAATATATCTATATTATCGCTGGCGGTTATCTCAAAGTCGTCGAGGCGCAAACGATGACGCTCGCCGGAGAGTACATCCTTGGGGATAACGCTGCCGCGCAGGAAATGTACCTCGACAGAGACAGGGTGGTCATTGTCGGCTATCGCTATGGGAATCAGTCCCTCGTACCGGCGCCGCGGGCAGTCGAAGAGGAAAGGTGGATCAGCATGCCCGCCCAATCGTCCTCCTTTGCCTTTATCAGAGTCCTGGATACAAGCAATATGCAGGATATCAAGAGTATTCGCTATTATGAAGTGGAAGGGGGCGTGAATACCTCCCGGAAGAAGGGGGATTTTGTCTACCTGGTCAGCAGCTTTGCACAGTGGTATCGTTCCGGCGGCATTGATATTCGCCCCTATGCCGGAGAGAACGGGCAGGTCGCCCCCATGCCGATAGAAAGCATCATGATCATGCCCGGCGGCGCCGGCAGAGAGTTCCTGACCGTCAGCGCGATCGATATCCGAAACACCGGGGAGAAAGTAACCAGCGAAACCATTGCCGGCGGCGGCTATGTAACCTACATGTCCAGCAGCAACCTGTATCTGGCTGTCCATGACGGCAGGTATACGGGCAAAGAAACCATGAATATTGCCCGCTTTTCTCTGGACGGAACCAAGATTGGCTATGCCGGCTCGGGGGGGATCGAAGGCGCTTTGAATAACCAGTTCAGCATGGATGAATACAACGGGCATCTCCGGGTCGCAACGACAGTGAGTTGGCCTGAGACCTACAACAATCTCTATGTCCTGGACGCCAATATGGAAGTGAGCGGTTTGGTTCCCGGCTACGCGAAGGGGGAAAGGATCTATTCCGCCAGGTTCATGGGCGCCAGAGCGTATGTGGTGACCTTCAGGCAGGTTGATCCCTTGTTTGTCTTTGATTTGTCGGATCCAGCCGCGCCCAGGATCACCGGGGAACTGAAAGTGCCCGGCTTCTCCAGCTATCTGCACCCTGTATCCGATACCGTGCTTCTCGGCGTGGGGCGGGATGTATATGATCTTTTCCGTGTAGATAGCAAAGGGGATCCGGTTGTCGTCGGGCAACAGACCGGCGGACTGAAGATATCCCTGTTTGACGTGTCGGATATGGGCAAGCCGAAGGAAATCGATACCCTCGTTCTGGGGAGTTACGGGGAAAGCGAGCTGCTCTATAACCATAAAGCCGCCATGTTTAAGGCGGATGAGGGGCTTTTGGGTTTCTGCGGGTATCTTAACGAAGATAGTGGCGGTTACTTCCAGGGAGCAATACTGATATCCTACGCGGACAATACCTTGTCGGAAGCGGGGCGCCTGGCCTATGAAAACCCGTACGCGGAATATAGCCGGGGTATGGATTTGCTCTACACGGGGGAAAGGCTCGTCTATATCGGCAGCCGCCTATACTATCTCCAGGACGGGTTCCTTCGCAGCTTTGCGATCGATACGCTGGAGCCGCTTGCCAGTCTGCGGCTCACAACAAACAGGTAGACAGTTCGCTTAACCGGGAATTTCCTTTCCTAAGATGCGCTACGCCGCCCTTGAAAAAGGGCGGTGTTTTTTGGGCTACAGTTCAGTGCCGGCGCCACCATTGTTGGTATTGAGCTGTAATTTTTTTACATGCAGAGAAGGGAAAATTAGTAAAAAATGTATTGACATGGAAATTCTCTGTGATAAAATGGTAAATAAAGGAACACGTGAGGAGAATACAGGAGAAAGCGTCCATGACTGTTGAGAAAAGTCCTATCGAAGACAGCGAGATATTGCGCGAGGCGGAAACCTTTGAAGTTGCGGGAAGAGGGCAAGCCGAGGGGGTATACTTTATCTATTTTCCCGAAGACTCGCCTTTGTTTTCGCTGCTGCCGGATCAGTATGAGAGGAAAGGCGTATTTCCCGACATACCAAAGGCGATCGCGGCGATCGCCGGCTGCAAGCCGAATTGCCTTTCCGTCATAGCGGTGGTCAACTGCTCAGCCTATTACCGCCAGGCGCCTTTGCTGCAGAAAGAACCGGATAATGCGCTGCTCGGTTTGCTTGACGCATTGGTGGAGGCAGAAGAGAAACTCAGCGTCCGCTTGCTGATGCCGGAGGAAAAAAGTACAGACCAAAACCTTTTGATTGAGATGATGAGCCGGGGCTATTATGATTTTTGGTTTTTACCGGCATTGGGCGGGGCGCTTCTGCAGGAGGTGTTAGGGACAAAGAGGAGCTTTCGCGAAATGGAGGCCTATCTGGCGACGCTGCCTCTCCCCGTGCTCCCGCGTCAGGAGGAAGGGCAGAAAGGCAGAATAGCCGATTTATGGCAAAGATCTTTTCGTGTGGAAAAGATCCTGGAGAAATGGTTCGGAAAGGAAACAAGGGAGATCGACGGCAGAGCGGAGGATACGTTTCTTCGGGAGGATAGGGAGGAAGGGGAGTATACAGCCTCCTTCCAGGCTGACTTTGAAGATGCGCCACAGCCGGAACCTTCGCATGCTATGGATACCAGCGCTTTCGTAACATCAGCGGCTGACCGGAGCGTCCTCTTGACGCCCGCGAAAAGCATTACGCTGCCGGATCGCTTGATCAGGCGAATGAGGAAGACGGGCGAACGAATCGGCGGAAAGAAGAAAATGGACCAGGGGGAAAGGCCCGGGCTTCCGTCCGGCGCAACGATTCTTTTTTATTCGGAAGAAGACTGCTTGCTGTCCTATGCCCTCGCTTTCCTGACCGCTTCGTACCTGGCTTTGTCAGGAAGGAAGGCGCTCTTGTCGGAACTCCCCGGCAGCGGATCCAGATTAGCCGAAACCCTTGGCTTAAGACACCCGGAGCGAAACCTGCATCATGCTTTACGGCATTATGCTTCCGGGGGGGAGAGGCAGTGGGAGCGATTCTGTTTCAACGGGCCCTCTTTGTATTCGGATCCGCGATCCATCGATAAAACTGCTTTCAGCAAACGTCTCCCGGAACAACTTTATTTTCTTCCCGATCAGGATTCGGAAGAGAAGCTGTATCCCCTCTGGGACGGATTTCTGGCGTCATTGGTCCATTGGGCGGTTATAGAAGAAAAGTTTTCCTATATCATTTATGTCGGCTTTGGCGACCGGCGAACTCTTTGCTGGAAAGACGGGCTGGTCTGCAGCTATAAAATCATTGCCTTTTCTCCATGGCCCAGCGGCTTTAGCGAAATACCGGATCTGGAACATGTCTGGCACAGAAAATGTCTGCCGGCTTTTGACGGAAGCTGGGGAACGCAATATATCCAGGAAGAGGCCAAATGTCTCCGCTTGAAGGATGCACTGATTGTTCCCTATGCGGTAAAAGCGGATTTTTTGCAGATGTCGGCTTTCCAACGGGAGAGCTCGGATTTTTCGCCGGAGAGCCGGCGCTGCCTGGATATGCTGTGCCATCGCTTGTTCCCTGATGAGAAGCAAAGAGAGGCGGAAGTTAAGCTGCACTTCCGGGAGGAGTTTTAATGAAAACCATTATGTTTTGGTCTTGTACAGGCATTGACGCTTCTGCCTTGTCCTTCGGTACGGCCGAATTGCTGTCGGAAACGGAGAAGACCCTGATCGCTGAACTTCCCTGCCTGGGGATCCCCCGTCTGGGCTTTGTATGCGGCGTTATGGACAGGAGACAGAATACGGAGGCAGCGATTGCAGCCTTTGAACAGAAAAAAAGCATCCAGCCTGATATGATCCATACCGTCTCCAAAAGGCTTTTCGTCCTCCCCGCCAGTGTATTTGCTTCTCCGGATTATCCGGTGTCGGCAACCGTGAGCTTTCACACGCTCATGGAATTCATTCCCGCGCTGCAGAACCTGGCGGAAAATCTGGATTTCAGCCGGCTGATACTCGAATGTCAGGGCCAGTTGAACAGCCCGATGTCTTTCTTTTCCTTGAAAGCGGCAGACAGGGTAGTCATTCCCTTAGGAAAGCCGACGGAAGCGGCTTATGCCCTGGCGTCTGTAAAGCGGCTGGTGCAGGTATACCATCATAAACCGGAACAGTTTATACTGGCCGCCTTAGGAAATCTGAAAGCCCTGGAAGCAGTGGCCTATGCGAAAAACAAAGACAACGCCATGCTGGAAGGGATGCAGGTAACGGCTTGGAACAGCAGAAAAATCAAGGCTGCCCTGGGAGCGGAAGACAAGCGCTTCTTTAAAGAAAAGAGAACCATTCGCGAAGACAAAGAAGAAAACGGGCAAACAGGCGAACTGTCGGTCTGCTTGTAGGAGGACGGTAGGAATGAACCGGTATTTCAATCCACTGGAATACATCTATGATCAAGATGAGGAAGAAGGCGCCCTCTCGCATCCATCCGGGCAGATCCGGAAGGAAACGGCGGATACAGGCTTTCAGGAGATCGTTCGACAGGTGAGGAATTATCTGCGTGAGAATCACAGTCAGGGCCTGGCCTCGGCTGTCATTGATCCGGAGACCAGGGAGTGGATGAAACAGGAGATCCTGCACTTTCTGGGCCAATCCGGATTGTCCGCGGCGGGGCAGACCCGAGGGCAATTGCTGCGGAAATTGCAAGAAGAAATCCTCTACTACGGACCGATCCAGAGGGCGCTGGACGACCCGGCAGTGACCAATATTGATATCAACAGCTACCAATATGTCTATCTGGAACGAAACGGGGAAGAAGAATTGCATCCGGAGATGTGCTTTCAGGACGAAGCGCATCTGGAAGTGATCCTGAACAAGATGTTGATGACGGACGGGAAGGTACTGACAGCCAACGAGCCCCATATCGATAGCCTATTTGAGAAATTCCGTATTTGCGCTGTTTTAGGCGCCGCCAGGGGCGGGATTGCGACAGAAGGGACCTGCGCTTCCATCCGGAAATTCTCCGAAGACACCATGACGCCTGCCCGTTTCGTAGCAACCGGTACCATCAGCGAAGAGATGAACGCTTTCTTTTCGCATATACTCCCTTGCTGCAACGCCATCATCGCAGGCGCTACCAATTCGGGAAAGACGACGACGATGATGGCGATTCCCCTGTACTTTCAACCGGATACCCGTATCATCACCATCGAGGACAGCCCGGAAATGATGCTGCGACGCCGCGGCAGTTATCAGGATTATCACAATATCGTCGCTTTGCAGACAAAAGATCACGAAAACAAGGAGAAACGCTTCGACATTGCCAGGCTTACGAAAGTCTCCTTGCGCATGCGCCCGGTGAAAGTCATGGTAGGCGAGGTACGGGATTCCCAAGCTTGCCGGCAAGCCCACGAGAGCATGAATACAGGGCATAATACCTACTTCACGATCCACGCCAGTTCCGCTGCCAATGCCGCAGTCCGGATCGTTCAGTTAGCGGGGGATGGCTATAATGATGAAGTCATCGCCGCGCAATTGGCGGATACCGTCGACCTGATCCTATTTCAGCAGAAAATGGGAAAGAGCCGGATTGTTACGGAGGTAGCAGAGCTGATCGGTTACGAAGGAGCGAGAAAGCCTGTCTGCCGCAGTATATTTCAATTCTTTCAAACCGGGCTGGGGGAAGACGGCTATGTGACCGGCAGCCATAGGCGCGTAGCGGGTATTTCACAGGGATTGGCAGAAAAACTCAGTCAGGCTTTGGTAGCGCCAGAGTATATCCGCAGATGGCAAACCCAGCCGTCATTCGCCTGACTACTGCGCTATGGCGTTTCTAACGTGGGCTGCCGCCCATAGAACGAATCTTTGCTCTGATAACCAGCTCTACTGAGCAATAGATGAGTCCATGCATGACTTAGCAGATCTTGTTCAGTTGCAGTAGAGCTGCTTAGTCAGGTGAAATCCAAGCGAAGCGGCATCCCCTTGGCAGAATGTTTTGATGGGGTTAACCACCCCAAACCCCATCGGGATTCGCGGAACATACGCGCCCTAAGATACTTCGGATAGCGGATTGGGGCCGTAGGACGATGTCGCTCATCCCTTCCGCTTCGCGGCGCTGCGTTACCGCAGCGTTAGCAACTGACACTTTTGACTTCTTGTTTTAAATTGATGCCTTGAGGGTGTCAGTTACTAATACTGATCGCTGATTGAAACGTGAATAGATTCGGTTAGTCGGCTTTCACGCCTACCGGGTTTTCCGCTATATCTTCCATCTCATCATAGAAATCAGAGCCAAGGTAATAGGGCGCCGGCGGCTCTGTTTTTTCACCTCTGCTTACTTTCTCCAAGCCGGCTTTCACTTTCTCCGGATAAGCGGGGAGTTCGTAGATGCGGACGCCTGTCGCCGCGTGGATGCCGTTGATGATGGTCATATGTTCGCCTGCCTGGAACAGCTCGGAGAGTCCGGATGAGCCGAAGGGGCCGCCGGGACGCTTGTTGGATTCATACCAGATAATTTCCATATTGTCCGGGACGTCCTCGATATAGGGGATGCCCGCGCCAAGGATATTGTTGTGTTTCTCCACATCGTGATAGTCTTCGCTCAGCGCGTAGCCGATATTGTGAGATAAACCGCCATAGGCCTGGCCTTCCGCCTGCAGGTAATTGCCGACGACGCCGCAGTCGGCCCACATTTTGATTGCCAGGCATTTGGTTTTGCCGGTTTCCATATCCACCGAAACTGTGCCGATACAGTGTCCATAGATACCCGTCGGGTTGCTGTCGCCTGCACCGGTGTCCGGATCCCTTCCCGAATCCTTCGACATGCCGACGACGTCGCCCCTTCCCAGATACTTTGTAGGGATCCCTTCCGCGATCATCTCTTCGTAACTGCGATAGGACCCATCCGCTTTGCGCATGGCGTCCATGAGCTTATTTGCCGCGTCGATCATCGCTTTTCCGCCCATATAGTGGCTTCGGCTGCTGGCGGAAATACCTGTGTTCGGGCAATATTTGGAATCGTTAATGTTCAATTGAATCCGATCGGGCGTTACACCCAGAGGCTTAAGGGCTTCCAGAGTGAGGACCAGGCTGCCGCCGTCTCCGCCTTGCCCCACGTCCTGCCAGGTGTTGCAAACCATAAACTTGCCGTCCGGCGTCAGCTCCAGAGACGACTCGGCGAAATCCATAGGGCCGCCCATGGGATTAAAGTAAATATTCGCTACGCCGACGCCGTAGCGCAGTTTCTCGCTGCTGTTTTCCTCCGCCCATTTTTTCTGCGCGTAGTAATACGGACGGGATTCGTTCATCATCTGCTCATAGGGATAGAAATGCAGCGGACGCTGGTAGACAGCCAATTCGCCTTCCCGCAGGATATTCTTGAAACGGAACTCAAAAGGATCGACGCCTGCTTTCTCCGCCAGCATCTCCATCAAGGATTCCATACCCGTCGTAACTTCCGGGAAACCGAAGCCCCGGTATGCGACGCCGATATTGTGATTCGTGATTCCGACCCGTAGTAAGCCTCGCACGTTGGGGACTTTATAGGGATTGCCAAAGGCGACCATTTTCCCAAGCTGCGCGTCGCCGCCCTCGGTGTAAGCGCCGTGATCCAAGCCCAGGTCGTATTCCAGCGCGGTGATCCGCCCTTCTTCATCGCAAGCCAGCCTGCCGTTCATTTGGGCGGGCGTGCGCTTCCCGGAGAAGTGCTGGTGTTCTTCATAACTCATGACCAGCGACACGGGCCGGTCAAGGGCGAGGGCGCAGATACCGACCATGGACAGCGAGGTAGCGTCTGTACTCCAGCCGAAACTCCCGCCTACGGCATTGTGAACCAGACGGATCTGCTCTGCTTCCAGCCCGATGCCTTTGCCCATGACATTGCGATTTGCATAGATCGATTGGGACT